>ERZ808245.1277-NODE-1277-length-10466-cov-8.710883_pt1 | contig 10466 bp, 9 predicted proteins | sample MGYA00521243_ERZ808245 | MGnify/ENA primary metagenome ERZ808245 (study PRJEB31516, sample SAMN03275576) | gut metagenome | biome: mammalia-associated habitat; material: feces | host: Papio cynocephalus | place: Kenya | collected 2012-07-07 ... | reverse complement strand
CCCGGGGTGGCTTTGAGAAGGCATACGCGCCTACCTCCTCACTCATCTATAGACAAGAAAACGCGATTTTACCAAAAAGATAAAAGATTTTTTCTAATCCGAAAACGAACAAAAGGACTTATTCGTCTAGCGAAATAGGGCGTGCGGTCTTCTATAATAAGGTTAACAAAGCTAAGGAGGTATTTTATGGACAAGAAGCTTTATGACCTCATCATTCATCAAATCAACCAAGAGCTTTACAGCGCTTACGCCTACTACGCCATCGCTGAATTTTATCGCGAAAAAGGTCTCAACGGTTTTCATTCCTGGTTTGAAAAACAAGCCCATGAGGAATTAGAACATGCCGAGCGTTTCTCCCAGTATCTTCAAGATAATGGCGAAAATGTCACGTTTAAAGCCATTGAAGCTCTTGATGAGAAATTCGATGACTTTCGTGCTCCGCTCCTTTTTCAGATCAAGCATGAAGCTTATGTGACCTCCCTCATCAACGAAATCTATAAACGCGCTTCTTCTATGGACGACTACGCCGCAACGAATTTCTTAGATTGGTTCATCGCGGAGCAAATGGAAGAAGAGAAACATTCCCGCGAACTGCTCATCCGTTACGATTTGTTCGCAAAAGAAGGCGGGGCGGGTTTGTTCAAACTTGATTACGCACTTGGTGAGCGGAAATAAGTAAGCGGTGGGAGAGGCGGATCAACCCGCCTTTTCTTTTGAAGCGTTTTTTCATTGAAAAAGAACAAGAAAATGCCATTCTTTTATAAATAGAAAAGAGTATGAGTAGAAAGAGAGAAAAATCGACATGAAAGTTCAATTGAAAGCAGCGCCATATCTATTCCCGATGCCCGTACAGATGATTGCGACGTATAACGAAGATGGAACGATTGACATAATGAATGCGGCTTGGGGTGGAATCCTTGATAATGATTTGCTCGTATTAAGTCTCGATGAATCCCACAAAACAAGCGCGAATATCAAACGGAATAAAGCCTTCACTTTGTCACTTGGGAACGTTCACTATGCAAAAGAATGCGATTATTTAGGTATTGTAAGCGGAAACGTCGATCCAAAGAAAGCTGAGAAAGCGGGATTCCACACGGAAAAAAGCAAAAATGTGAATGCGCCGATTATTAAAGAACTTCCGCTTGCGCTAGAATGCGAAGTAGCGAAAATCACCAATGACGAATTTGGTTTTTTGGTTTATGGGCGAATCAAAAGCGTGATGGTGGAAAAAGGCGCGATTGATGAGAAGGGACAAATTTTGATAGATGCACTCGACCCGATTATGTGGAATCAGATCGATTCTCATTATTACACCATTGGGAAAGAAATCGGGAAAGGATTCCAAATCGGAAAAGAATTCATTCAGAAATAACAAAAAAGAGGCCACTTTCTGATATAAAATGTAGGCCTCTTTTGCTTATTTCTTTGCCTTTTCAACTTCGTATAAGTGCGCTTCTAATTTCTCAAACGTTTCTTGGCTTAAGTCGTGCTCGATTTTGCACGCATCGATGAGGGCTTGCTTTTCGCTGACGCCGATTTCTTCAAGAAGGTGGCTGATGACTTTGTGCCGGTGATAAGTGCTTTCTCCAATCGCACGTCCTTCTTTAGTGAGGAAAATATTTCCGCTTTCTTCATCGACTTCCGCGAAACCCTTTTCTTTCATTTTCTTCAAGGCAATCGAAATCGATGGCTTACTAAAGCCCATGCTATTGGCGAGGTCCACCGATCGGACAACGCTATTTTTTTCGTGGAGCATTACGATTCGCTCCAAATAATCCTCTAATGACTCTTGAGCATCCATGATTTCGCCTCTACTTAGTATAAAATACACGAAATGAAGTAAAACTGCTAAGGAAATGGCCGAAAAGAATGTTGTTTTGATGAAAGGCTATTTACTTACAAGCAAAATGGACTGAAAAAGGATGTCCCTCTATCGCTTTTAGCGATAAAGCAAAGTAAAATAGAGATGATATGAAAAAGATACTCGTGGGCGGAAAATGGCAAAAAATACTCGCTCTTTTTCTTATCTTTGTTGAGATTGTTTTGATTTCGGCTTTTGTTTATCTCATTGCGGTCGATACTCTTTCTCACGAAGCGTATGTTCCTCTTCTCTCCACCTATTTTGGCGTTCAGGCTTTTTTCGAGCTTTACGCGTTTTTCACGACGACAGAACCAGAATACAAGATTGCATGGATGGTGGCGATTGGCGTTTTACCAATCGTCGGCATTCTTTATTTTGTGATGTTTGCGAATAAAAAAATCACTCCACGTAAGAAAGCGGCTTCGATTCGTTTATTGAATAGCTTATCCATCGAGCCAACCGATTCCGATACGAAGGAAAAAATTAGAACTACGGATTTAACCGCCGCGGCAATCAGCAATTATATTGAAGAGAATACGGCGAATGGCTTTTACGAGAACACCGAAGTGACATATTACTCCTTTGGGGAGCAAGCTTATCCCCGTATGCTCGAGGATTTGAAAAACGCGAAGCATTACATCTTTTTAGAATATTTCATCATCGCAGAAGGAAAGATGTGGGATGGAATTCTCTCAATTCTCAAAGAAAAAGCAAAAGAAGGATTGGATATCCGAGTGATTTACGATGACTTTGGTTCTTTGACTACTCTACCATCCAATTATGCGAGACAACTTGCAAAATTTAACATCAAAGCTCATGTATTTCGCCCAATTAAACCTTTTATTTCCGTGAAACTGAATAATCGCGATCACCGCAAAATCCTTGTGATTGATGGTCATACCGCGTATACGGGAGGTATTAACATCGCCGACGAATATATCAATTTGAAAAAAAGATTCGGCGTTTGGAAAGACAATGCAGTAAGGCTGTTTGGAAAGGCCGTATTCAATCTCACCACAGCATTTTTGAGTCAATGGAAAAATGCTTTCGAAAAGGATTTCAACATCGATTTTTATTACTATTCGCCGAAGTCCTTTATCGCGGAGAAGGGTGGTTTCCCAAAAAGTGATGGTTTCGTTCAGCCTTATGGCGATATCCCTTTCGACTATAGTGCGGTTGGCCAAAATGTTTATCTTTCTTTGCTCGGAAGAGCAGAACGCTATTGCTATATCGTTACGCCTTATTTAATCTTAAATCGGGAGATGAACGAAGCGTTAAAACGAGCTGCGTTGAGTGGGATTGACGTGCGAATCGTCACTCCTGGAATCCCCGACAAAAAGCAAGTGTATATGCTTACGAGAAGTCATTATGGCGAACTGCTTCGCGCTGGCGTTAGGATTTATGAATATTCACCGGGTTTCATTCATGCGAAAAGCTTCGTTGCCGATGACCATCTCGCGGTGGAAGGAACGATCAATCTCGATTACCGTTCCCTCTATCTCCATTATGAAAATGCCGTCTTTATCGCGGATTCATCCGCTTGCTTAGCCATCAAAGACGACTTCATGGAAACGATATCCGTTTCAAAAGAAGTGACACTTGACGATTTCAAGAAGATGAAAAAGAAATATGGCTGGATGTGGCCGTTATTAAAATTGATTGCTCCGTTATTATAAATTTTAAGGAGGAGAATAATTATGGAGATTATGGAAATCGAACTCGAAGGAGAAAGGGCGTATCGATTAAAGAACGAGAACCTCGATGTGATCGTTTCTTCATTCGGCGCTGGCATTTTTTCACTGTGTTTTCACAATAAAAATATGGTGATAACCCCAAAAGACTATCATGAATATGAGAAAAGCGATGGTTATTATGGGAAAAGTGTAGGCCGTATCGCTGGCCGTATTCAAAAAGGGGTGCTTTCTTATCGTGGCCATGACTATCTAGTTTCTACAAACGAAAGAGGAAACATGCTCCATGGTGGAAAAGGCGCATTCTCCTATCGCCCCTTTAAAGGGAAAATTGTGGGTGACAAGTTAATTCTTTCTTTGGATTCCAAAGATGGGGATAACGGCTTTCCAGGGGATTTACATCTTGATGTTATTTATACGCTTGAAGGGGATTCGTTGCTTCTCCGTTTCGAATCCACTAGTGATATAGATACGCCGGTGAATTTCACCAACCATTCTTATTTCTCTTTGGGCGAAGATTACGCGACGGATTTGACACTGCGTCTCGCGTCTTCTCGTGTTGAGACTTATGATGCAGAACTCATCCCTCTCGGATTCGAGGATACTAAAGAATGCCTCGATTTCCGCAAAGGGAAGAAAATCGGAAAGGATATCGAGGATCCTTATTTGCATCTCACTTTGACAAACGGATATGACCATTGTTTCCATCTCAATGAGAAGAAAAACGATGAAGCGCCCATTGCTTTGACCGGGAAAGAAGTGCAATTATCCATCGAAACAAGTCTTCCTGCCGTGCAAGTTTATAGTGGGAATTTCTGCAATCGCGCTATAATTGCGTCGAATGATAAACCTTTTTATCCTCACAATAGCGTCGCCATTGAACCTGTGTATTTGCCTTTGGATTATGAATCAATGACAAACAAAAAAGGGGAAAAGAAAGTTAACACCATCCGTTACACATTTTTCAAACGAGGAAATTGAACATGATCGAAAAAACCATTGCAGAAGCCATTTACTATGGTTCTAAGCATTTAGGGCTTAAAAAAGAGGACGAGATTTATTTCACGAACTTACTCCTCGCCTATTTTGGGGCGAAAGAGCCCTATGAAGGCGAGATTGATAAAGCGCATATCGATTCTTTGAAAGTCCCAGATGAAATCGTCGAGGAAATCATCTCCCATTTCACTGAAAAAGGCGTAGAAACCGGGGAAGCTTCACGCAAAGCAACCTATGTTATGGGAATCCTTTCTCCTCGTCCAAGTGAAGTGGATAAAACATTCTTCGATTTATATCAAAAAGATCCTAGAGAAGCGACGGATTATCTTTATGATTTATCGATCGCTAACGATTATATAGCAAAAAGCAAAGTCGACAAAAACGAGCTTTGGAATGCTTCTTTTCCTGATGGCTCCCCATTAGAGATTTCCATCAATCTTTCCAAACCGGAAAAAAACAACAAAGATATCGCAAAATTACTAAAAGCGCCTGTCACTTCGTCTTATCCAAAATGCGTTCTTTGCAAAGAAAATCTTGGCTTTGAAGGAAGCGATCATCACCCCGCTCGCGAAAATATTCGCATCATTCCTTTGATGTTGCAGAATGAGAGATGGTATCTCCAATATTCGCCTTATGTTTATTACCATCAACATTGCATCCTTTTCTATGAAAAGCATGTTCCGATGGAAATCTCTTCTTGGACGATGGCTTGCCTATTTGACTTCGTGGACCAATTCCCACATTTCTTCATCGGTAGCAATAGTGATTTGCCAATCGTCGGCGGCTCGATTCTCAACCATGAACATTTTCAAGGAGGCGAACATTTATTGCCTTTGCTACTAGCAAAAGACAGGGAAATTATCCCGAGCCATTTCAAGAATACGACTATCTCCATCGTCGATTTTTATGACACGGCTTTACGTCTAAAAGGCAAAGATAGAGAAGAGATGCTTCTTATTGCCTCTTTGATTCTTGAAAAGTGGATTCATTACAATGACCCTCGTCATTCCATTATCGCGGAAGACGAAGAAGGGCGTCATAACGCAATCACTCCGCTTGTGCGAAAACAGGGTGATACTTATGAGATGACCATCATTCTTCGGAACAACAAGTGCAACGAAGAATATCCAGACGGTATCTTCCACGCGCACAAAGAATACCATCACATCAAAAAAGAGGGCATTGGTTTAATTGAAGCGGCGGGCTTATTCATTCTTCCTGCCCGATTAAAAAGACAGTGCAAAGAAGTGGAAGATGTCATCGCAAAAGGGTATTCGGAAGATGAATACCTTCACCTTTATCCAGACTTGGCTATCTTTAAAGATATGATTCAAGAGATGAAAGAGAAAAAGATGACGAGCCAGCAATATATCAGTGAAGTGTGCCGCTCCATTTTGGGGAACGTCGCCGTTTACAAAAATACAGAGCAAGGAAGAGAAGGATTGCTCCATTTCTTAAAGGAGATTACCAATGACTAATAACGAAGCATTTGTTAGGGCCGCCGCTTTATTTGAAAAAGCGTTTCACAAAACCCCAAAGACGAAAGAGATTTCTTATGGGAGACTCGAAATCCTTGGGAACCACACCGATCACCAACATGGAAAATGTTTGGTCGCAACATGTAGCTTAGGGATTCGTGGCTATATCGAGAAAGTGGAAGGCGAAGTCTCCATCATGAGTGAAGGATATCCGTTATTTTCTTTCTCCATCAACGATTTGAAGCGTGTCGAAGCAGAAAAATATACCGCTAAAAGTCTTACTCGCGGTGTGCTTAGCGCCCTTGCGAGAATGGGATACAAAGTAGGCGGATTTCACGCCTCGATGGTAAGCGATATCTTCCCCGGCGCCGGTGTTTCTAGTAGCGCTGCATATGAACTTTTCATCGCCGAAGCCATCAGCTACCTCTATAACGATGACAAAATCTCACGCATGGACATGGCTCTTGCGGGACAATATGCCGAAAATGTCTATTTTGGAAAAGCGAGCGGGCTCCTTGACCAATGCGGAAGTTCGTTCGGCGGCATCGCTTATCTTGACTTTTTTGACGTCACAAAACCCATTGTGGAGCCGATTTCGTTCCCTTCTGACTGGGATTTGTCTATTATTTTAGTGAATCCAGGCGCTTCGCATGCTGGGCTTAGCGACTTATATAGTGAAATGCCTCGTGACATGAAAAGCGTGGCGAAAAAGCTTTTTCATCAAGAAGTTCTCCGCGACGTGGATGAAAAGGATTTCGTCGATCGCTTGAGCAAAGGGGATGGCTCTTTATTACCGAATCGTGCGATTGATAGAGCACGCCATTTCTATGGCGAGGAAAAACGTGTGGAGCGTGCTTATGAAGCGCTTCTCAATCATAATTGCGAAGCCTTCCTCGAACTCGAAAGAGAGACTGAAATCTCACAAGAAACTTTATTAAAGAACGCAATGATCCCTGGCAAATTCGAAGGAAGTCCAATGGAGGCTGTGTACCGTGCGAACCTTTTCCTCAAAAAAGGAGCCTCACGCGTGATGGGGGGAGGACTTGTTGGAACGACGATCAATTTCGTGCCTAAAGAGGAAGAAAATGATTTCATCAATGGCATGAAAAAATACTACAAAGAGAAAAACATCGTGAAAGTGGAGATTCCTCCTCTTGGCGCGCATGTTAAAGAATAATAAGGAGACTTTTATGAAACGCTGCGCTGGCATTCTTTGTCCTATTAGCGCTCTTCCTTCACGCTTTGGAATCGGCGATTTCGGGGTAAATTCGTATCGTTTTGTCGATCTTTTGGAAGAAGCTGATTTCCATTTGTGGCAAATCCTTCCTTTGAATCCGCTAGGCTATGGGCACTCCCCATATCAGCCTTTTTCGAGCTTCGCCCTTGATGAGCTTTATGTGGATTTGGAAGCGCTATGGAAAGATGGCTTGATTGAAAAGCCAGTTTCTTATAATGAAATGATGGACCGTGTCCATTATGAGGATATACGCATCTATAAAACTCCTTATCTTGATAAAGCCTACAAAACCGCCTTATCAAAAGATCCTCAATGTTTAGAAGAATTCATCTCTATTCACCCTTGGGTCAAAAATTGGTCGGTTTTCATGTCGATGAAGCGGAGCGAACGTCTTGCAGGCTGGGATCATTGGCCAAAGGATAAACAAGACAAAATTCAGAAAGGATACGAAGGACTTTCCAAAGAAGAGAAATTCGCCGCAGATTATGAAATTTGGCTCCAAAAAACATTGTATGATCAGTGGCTAAAGCTCAAGAGTTATGCGAATCAAAAAGATATTCGAATTATCGGCGATTTGCCCTTTTATGTCGGATATGACTCTTGCGATGTTTATGAAGCGCAAGACGAATTCTTGCTTGGCGAAAATAAAGAACCAGCTTGGATTGCAGGCGTCCCGCCGGACTATTTCTCAAAGACTGGGCAACGATGGGGAAACCCGATTTACAATTGGGAACGGCTTCGAAAAGAAGGATATTCTCTTATTTTGAATCGCATTAAGCGGAACGCTTCTCTTTACGATATCCTTCGCCTTGACCATTTTAGGGCATTTGACACATATTGGAAAATCCCCGCATCTTGCCCAACTGCGGTCGATGGCTCTTGGGTGGAAGCGCCAGGGTATGAAGTTTTCGATAAGATGTTCAAAGAAATCCCCAACGTGGATATTATCGCCGAAGATTTGGGCGATCTTCGCAAAGAAGTCCTCACGCTTCGCGACCACTATAACTTCCCTGGTATGAACGTCGTGGAATTTACCTTTCATGACGCAGAAATCAATCATGATCCTCAGTGGAAAAAAGAAAACATGGTCGCGTATTTGGGAACGCATGATAACGACACGATGAAAGGCTATTTTCTTTCCCTTCCTGAGGAAGAGAAGAATGCATGGCTTTCCTCTTTGAATCAATTGGGTTTCACCGATGGCGATATCGTGGACAAGATGATCGCCTATGAACTCTCTTTGCCGGCAGGATATGCCTTATTATCGCTCCAAGACGTTTTGAAGTTAGGAAGCGAGGCACGTCTCAATGTTCCAAGCGTTATTGACAATATTAACTGGACATGGAGAATCACTTGTTTCGATGAATTTGAAAAACGTCTTCCTTCGCTTCACACACTTTTGGAGAAATATCACCGCTTATGATACGCGTTGGGATTGTTTCACTAGGTTGCAGCAAAAATCTCGTTGATAGTGAGATGATGCTTGCGATGTTTCGAGACGGCGATTACAAAATCACAAACGATCCCGCGGAAGCGGATTTGATCATCGTGAACACGTGTGGTTTTATCGGCGATGCGAAAAAAGAAGCGATTGATAAGATCTTGGAGATGAGCCAATACAAGGCCAAACTCGTGGCAACGGGTTGCTTCGTGGAACGAAATCTTGACGAACTTAAAAAAGCCATTCCAGAAGTGGATAGATGGGTTCCTCTCCGCGACTATTCGCGCCTTCATGAGATTCTTTCCTCCCTTTTAAATCGGCATGACATTGTTCCCATCTCGCCTTTGCACCGCGTTGTTTCAACAGGCGACTTTTCTGCATATCTTCGTATCAGCGAAGGCTGCAACAATATGTGCTCTTTTTGCGCGATTCCCTACATTCGCGGCCGTTATTTGTCCCGACCTTTCGAAGAAATATTAGAAGAAGCGAGAACACTATTAGCCTCAGGTATCAAAGAGATTTCCGTCATTTCACAAGACCCGATGCATTATGGGTGTGATTTCCCTTCGCATAAACCGGATATGCTCGATTTATTAAAAGCGTTAGACGAGATTGGCTTTTATTCGATTCGCCTTCTTTATTTGTACCCGGAAGAGATCACCGAAGAGGAACTCCTTTTCATTCGCGACTCAAAATCCATCGAACCTTATTTCGACGTACCAGTGCAATGCGCGAGCAACCATTTGCTCAAACTAATGAACCGACATGGCACAAAAGAAGAGATGATTACTTTGTTTAAACGGATTAAAACGTTGATGCCAAAAGCCGTATTGCGTACCACCCTCATCAGTGGATTCCCTGGTGAAAGCGAAGAGGACCACGAAGAGGCTCTCGCTTTCATTAAAGAAATTCGTTTTGACCACCTTGGCGATTTCATTTATTCCCGGGAAGAGGGCACTGCGGCGTATTCTTACCCTGATCAAATCCCTTATATGCGAAAAAAGAGAAGGCAAAAAGAAATCATGGAACTCGCCCAAAAGATATCCGCGGAGAATAATGAGGCTCATATCGGCGAAACGATGGAAGGGCTTGTCACTTCTTTCGACGCGGACCGCAATCGCTATACTTTCCGAAGCTATTGGAACGCGCCAGATGATATTGACGGAAACATTTATTTTACGAGCCAGGAACAATTAAAACTTGGTGAAATTGTGAATGTGAGAATCACGGATTCTTCCGTCTATGATTTGTTTGGCGAGCTCGTTTCGAAAGCAAAGGAGTAAAGATTCATTAAATCCGTTGCGTTTTACCTTGAAAGGGAAAAAAGAGTAACCTATAATCTCTCTCGCAGCGTTTGTTGCCTCTTGCCCCGCTAGTTAAACGGTATAACGGGTCCATGGTAAGGACCAATCCGTAGTTCGACTCTGCGGCGGGGCACCAATCAAGAAAAAAGCGTTCCCAGTCGGGAACGTTTTCTTTTTTGCAATTTAAGCGCGAATGAATCGCACGTGTTGAGCTATGTGTTGTGTTAGACAAACCGATTGAAATTTTGCGTTAATCAAACCAATTTACTGGCGAACAGTATTTTGCTAATGAAATATCAGCAAATTCTTTTCGATGATTAAAGCGTCTTTGAAATCCTCCCCCTGTATTGGCGGCGATTTCTTCACATTTTTAAAAGAAAAAAACACTTGACATAATTTCGCGGGAGACAACTATTTAGTTTAAATCAATAGAAATTTTGATTTTCTTTGTGCGC
>ERZ808245.1272-NODE-1272-length-10505-cov-7.653684_pt1 | contig 10505 bp, 9 predicted proteins | sample MGYA00521243_ERZ808245 | MGnify/ENA primary metagenome ERZ808245 (study PRJEB31516, sample SAMN03275576) | gut metagenome | biome: mammalia-associated habitat; material: feces | host: Papio cynocephalus | place: Kenya | collected 2012-07-07 ... | reverse complement strand
ATGCAGGCAACTTGGTATGCTCAGGTGAAGATGCAGTTGCTGTCTTCTCGCTGCCGAAGGCTGACAACACCACCGTAATACCTGCCCGCAAGGCACTGACGGTATCCAAGAGTGGCACAGGAGGCACCGATGTGGAAGATGTAACGGCTCCTGCTCAGTTGGATATGAACGCACCGATGTACGATGTATTGGGTCGCCCAGTGGACAAGACCTACAAAGGCATCGTTATCCAAAACGGCCATAAGTATCTGCTCAGATAAGCAGAGATACATTGTAACAACAATGGAGACCGTCTGACGCAAAAGGTCAGGCGGTCTCTTTTTATGCCAGTGTATAATCTTAAGAATGTCGCTGTTCGTTGCCGTGTCGTTGCCGTCTCGTTGCCGTAATTAACAGCACGACAACCGCGCAGAGTCACAACTGATTCCCGTTGACAGGAGGGAGGTAATATAAATGTTTATTAGTTCGATATACAATGTCTATTAGTCCGGCAGAACTTCACACTATCAGACAGCCTCCTCTCCTGATTGATATTATTGGATGCTATTCGACAACTTCTCCAACTCTTCGTTGAATGTTTTCTTGTACAATTCATACTCGAAGTCTGTACGCAATTTGTCGTCATCAGCGATAGCCGCTTGTGCTTGTTTGACAACGGCATCGAACAGGTCCTCATTTCCTATCTCAACGGCTACATAGGACGTGTATACTACTTTGCCCGTCTGTGGATCTACTTTTTTCGTCACTTTATCGCAAACGACATAACTGCCAGATATTTTCTGGCTGGCAACGATGCGTGCCAGGTCCTTTGTACGAGCCGCATAGTCTGCCATCTCGTCCTTGTCATAGGAAGAGGTAAATGTCTCTTGCACACGATTGATAAGACCGCTGATGTTGGTGGCTAATTCACGGCGAGCCGCTGCCACGGCCTTGTCTTTTGCGTTCTGCATATTGGGCGAAACAGCCGAAGCACTGGCACGGATGCCTGTTTGATCGGTTTTGAACTCAGCGCAACGTACAGAGACTTCCACCTCGTCTTCCGTATAAGCCGTTACTTGTTTGGTGGACTTACAGCCGACTGCGATTGCAGCGACCGCGATGAAGAATAACACTTTTTTCATACTTATTAAATGTTTGTTTGTTAATGAACTATTTCTTGATAACAGGTATTTTGCGTGGCAATTCCCGTTTTACACGTTTCATGGCTTCACGTGTGCATTGTGCCAATGTTTGATCCATGGTGTTTTGCTGGTTGCACAGAACACGAAGTTGCGAAAGATTATAGGAGGAGAGTTGCTGATTGGTATGGTAGTCATAGAAGTTGATTTGAACCGATACCAAACATTCGTTAAGGTCATATATCTCACCCTTAACCGTTCCTCCTAACTCCAACAGAGTTTGTAAATCTATAAAAATGTCGGCATCGTCAGGATCTGCAACTATATTGAAATGATTATTGACAAGCATTGCTTCTATTTGCTTTTTCATGGCAGGCAAATCGTTGGTACCATTATGAATATAGGCCTTTATTTGCTGTGCCTGAACCGACAATGTCAATTCTGTTTGCGGAAATGTTTGCACAGACATATTTTTTGCCAAAATACCCGTTATCTCTCTTTCTGCCACTTGAGACAATTGGAAACGGCAAATCTGCACAGGCTCTTTCCCTGTTACTTTCGACAAAAGGAAATGTGCCATTCCGTTGGCATCTGTCTTGGCTTCAGATGTTAATTCCCCTGCTCCTACTGCAAAAGTTGCCATTACAGGCATATTGGCGACAGGAGTGCCTCGCCGAAGCACTTGCACGGAGATGTCCTGTGAGAGGAAAGTAAATGGTAGCACATCCAGTTGGGAAGGCGTAACGGTTAATGCCAATCCGTCGTAGATACTGATACTTCGTTGGCAAAGCATTGTCGGGATATGCAGATGGGGGTCTTTGGGGTCCCGAAGTGGAAGGAAAAGCCATGGTTCCACCACATCCAACCCTTGACTATACATAGAGTAGGCACGCTGCAGTTCACCTCTATCCAGTGCTTCATCGCCCTGCTGCAGATAGTCGTATCCAATAGATGCTATCTCCTCTGATTTGGCACGCACAGCAGCATTGTAAGTCACCTTATTGAGTTTGTAGCAGACATAATAGAGCCCAGATTTCTTATCAGCGTATTGCCCTACGAGTTCTTGTCCCGTCAGAAAGTTAAGGACTTCCATCTGCGTTTTCTGAGCAAGTGTTTCCTTGATTTGGTTATCGGTTTCAATCATAGAAAGGAATGTCTCGTTTTGTACCTTGACCATGATTTGGCGGGCAATATCTATCAGGGCATTTTCAGAGGCTTTCTCTATATAATTCCCACTACTCATCGGAGCCATACCTAATCCGTAGTATTCCGTGGCAGAAGATTCATGGGACGTGAGCCATTTCGGAACTGCTGCGAAAACAGATAGGAAAGGAATAGTCAGGATGCTTGCAATCAGAATGCGTTTCATTAGCGATATAGTTTATAGAGAGTTAGTAGATAGTAACCATGATATTGTTTCCGTCAACCCGTGTGGCACAATTGATATTGACTTCTTCTTTGAGATAACTCTCTATCAAAAAAGCGAATTGAGCAGCATCCATACGCAGTCCGTCAGCATCTTTTGGAGGAATCATGACATAATCGAAAATCATGCTATCGTCCATAACACCTTGCAAATGGTACTTACCCATATAGGCGTTCTTACGTACCCAATTGCGAACCGTGTTGCTCAGCGAATAGTTGTTGGGACCAACAGGGTCGTTCATTGTGGCAGCAGAGGCACCATCCATAGCGAATTGCAGCACCACGCGCGTGCCGTTAGATGGTGTAAAATTTTTGACGATGTCATCCAAGAATGGCTGTATATTATCCTGGACAGCATAGGCACACAGAGCATCAATTGCCGTTGTCTGGAAACGCCGAACAGGTGTTACCGTCTTAGAAGCCAATACATTGCCCGAAGAAGTTTCATACGCTTTCAAAATAAGCGTAACACGAGAGCCTGACGACTGTATATCCTTGTGCATATCAACAGTTACATAGACATCTGCTCCTGAGGTCAGGAGCAACTGTTTGTCATTAGAATCAGCCGCTCCAGCATTCTGCTCATAAGCAGCACGCCTATTAACCGCATCAATCTTGGCTTGCAAATCAACCGTGGTGATGTCCCGAGACTCAAAACCATCTTGCACTTTTGCTACCGCAACGCGCCTATCATAATCGTTTTGAAGGATTGCAGAAAAGTTCTCCCCATCATGTCTATAGGGAACGACAATGATGGTAGGCAGCACTATATTCTCCGTCATTTTGACATCTTCGGTCTCGAGGTTGCTGAACCCCTTATCGGCAGTGATTCCATACACTTTATTGGCCTTGAGGTCGGTAAGCAGTTTTTGCATACGAATTCTGACCTTGTAGGTAGCACGAAACGTGTTATCCGTCTTCTTTATTTTGCTGACCGGCTCTATATTGACTACATAGAACGTGTAGCGAGCCTGCTGATTGAAGAACGAGCCGGTATATGCCAAGTTTTCCTTTTCTATCAGAGGTTTCCCTTCATTAATGCCCTCTACGCCTACGTAAAACAGCGCATGAAACAATGATTTGGCAGCATTTTCTTCCACGTTTTTCCGTACATCGCTCACTCCTGCACTCTCGAAAACGCACTCTGTATCTGAACTATTCAACAGGGTTGCGATGTCCAAAAAATCCTCAGCCCTCACCCATGAGGTGAGGACCAAGGCTAAGGACAATAGTATTCGGAAACGTTTCATCATTGGAAGAGACCTTTGAAGAATGCACCCGTCTTCTCTGCGGCTTCATTTGCCTCTTTGGTCAGGACTTTGATAGGGTGTGCATTTTCTTTGTCATCCGCACTGATTTTAAGATAGTTTTCCATGGCAGCAGCCAGTTCTTTCTGTCCCTTGGTAACTTTGCATTTAGAAAGGGTGCCAGACACAACTTCAACAACAGACAATTCGCCAACCACATTGTACGTCACCTGTCCTGCCACAACTTTCGGCACACTAACCTCGAGTTTCATTTTTTCCTGAATGCCGGACTCTGACCCCAATGTAATGTAGCAATCTACCATTTTATCCTTGTTGATAGTATAGTCCGAATCTACAATGGTGCCGTCTAACTTGAAATTCTTTTTCACAAAGACTTTCATTGCCGGTTCGATATACTTATAGATGTCAGCAACCGCTGCCTTTGGCGTAGAACCTGATGCCAATTCTGCAAGACCTGCCCCGTGTGTGTAAGTTTTAGAGTCCACCACAGTACCGTCTGCACAGTTAATCAATTTGAGCGTGTACACGAGTTTGGCCGTGTAGTAAGGATCGGTGCTGCCATCACCAGGATGATATTCTGTCGTTACACTTGAGACTTGTCCTTCGATAAGATAGTTTGCGCCTAATTGACGCATCTCACCTACACGTGCTGTTTCATCTGCCATAGCAGCCTCAGAAGAACGGCGTTGGCTCTCTTTCTTCAAAGCATACTGTGCATCCACATCTTGCACTTGGATATGTCCAAATTTCATAAGTCCGGACAACACATGATTTCGTACCTCATCTTCAATATCCTCATAGATAGAATCAATCGAGGACGAAGCATAGAAGTAATCTACAAAAATGACAGGTTTGTCAGCAGCCATGACGCCAATAGTGAGCATCATTGCAAAGATAAAAAAAATAACTTTTTTCATAAAAAATGATTTTAATTGATGAATAATTTGTATTATATCACATATGTGATTTTGCTTCAGGATGCCCCATTTCTGCGGCTTGTTTGAAATACTTGTGTGCCATCAAGGCATTTTCACTTACATTGCCACAACCTTTTTCATAGATGATACCCAACATATACACAGACTCTTTTGTGTTGGAAGCCTTGAATGCCTTAATGGCAGTTAATCCATCGTTAGCATTATAGGCTGCCATACCAGACTCATAGTCTGGGTCTTTGGCTTGTACGACCTGTGGCTTGGGAGTTGTAGTGCCGGATGATACCGTAGCGGAGCCCCCTCGCTTTTCTTCGTGAGATATGGTTTGCATTTTCTCTTTTTGAGCCCTTGTCTGCGTAGTTGTATTTCCTGTTGTCTGCGGGGATACCGCTTTTTCCTCTGCGGGTCGGCGGGTACTTACTACCTGTTCCCCTTGCGCAGGTGTAGTTGATGCCGTCTCTTGATTTGGACGGAAAATAAAAAATAGTACAATAGTCGCGACCACAACTGTGATAACAGGGTAAAACCATTTGGGTAATTCTTTGTGAGACACATCTGCCTTTATAGGACGACGATTGCCATTAATAGCCCCCACCCCTTTCTGTTCATCGGCCGGAGCGGCATGCGTCTCTTGCTGAGCACGCTGTACTTGCTCTAATGCAGCAGCCGTTTGCGGGTCTATATTGGGAGGTGTCGGTGCACTTCCGCCCATAATGATGAAGTTGTTTGTGACCGTTTGGTTGGTATTGTTGACAGTCTGTGAGTTGTCAACATGGTGTGTGGATTTGTCTTCACTATGATGCTGTGATATATCCACGTTACCATGTGCCATTACTGCTTCAGGGGTAGTAACCTGTCGCTTGCCAACAGATGCATGAGGTTGCGCATCGGCTATCGGCGTATTCTGTGACATCATCATGGCATACTCAGTATCAGTCAGGTCATAATCGCAGTTTGCACAATGACGTTCACCGATAGTCATGGGAGCACCACATTCGGGGCATTTATACTCTAACATATTTATTTCTTATTTTTATACCTATTCTTCAGTTACAGATTGTACGCACACATAATGTGTGTGCTCTTCGATACTACCTTCGACAACTACTTTTTTGTCGTCAAACTGTGTGAAATAGTCATCACTCGCAGGATATACTCCTTCACGATAGAGGATGTATTCTTTGCCTGTAGGCAGTGTGAAACAAGCATAATCGCCTTCAGATTTACTGCCGATGCATAGATGGCGGATATGTACTATGCCTATCAGATTTGCCATGTCAATTTTGCTTTGCGCCACATTCCGGGCAATGTTTGCTATCTGTCTGTATATGTGCACCGCATTGATTGCAGTACTTCATTGATGGGGCTGGTGCGGCAGGAGCCGGAGAAGTCATCTGCGTCTGTGGAGTACGTGCACCTGCCATCGTCTGCAACAGGCTCATCATCTGGTCGTTCTGCGCCTGTTGCTGCTGGTACAGACGCTCCGACCATTCGCGCTCTGTCTCGTTTTTTGTACGTGCCATCTCAAGTTCGTGTTGGTTGGCAGCATTCTCCATTGCCATAAACTGTTCAAACTGCTGTTGGCGGCGTTGCGCCTTGGCATCTTCTTCACGCTGTTGTTGTTCAAAGGCAAAGTCTGCTTCTTTGCGGCGGCGTTCCAAGTCGGCATCATGTTCTATACGTTTGTAATCAATCTCACGCATCAAACCTGTCCTGCGAATCTCTGCCATGGCAGCCTCTTCCTCCTCTTGTGTACGTGCCTCACGCAAACGCCGTTCACTCTCCAATAGCAGTTTGAATTTATCCAACTCATCCTGACGTAGCAGGTCGTCCTTGTTTATCTTATCCAACTCCCGCTGCAACTCCACGCTTGTACGCGCCTCGTGCAACTGCTGTGCGTTCTGCACTTCCGCCAAACGATTCTTGAAATCGTTGGTGCGACGCAGGTAGTCCATCTCCTGCTCACTCAAGTACATTTCGCTACTTAATTGGCGGAAACGCTCCAAGTCTTTACTTTCTGCCGATATTTCAACAATACGGGCAATGGTGAGACCAAAATACTTGTTTACAGCATCTGTATTGAGTTCTTCTTTCAGTTTCCTGCGCAAGTCGTCAGGCACTGTATTTCCCTCCCACTCTGCGTCTTCCATACAACTTTGCAGATACGCACGGACTGTGTCGCTTAACTCATCCACAATCTGAGTGGTTGTCAATTCGGTGCGGTCTATTAGCCAATGTTGTATAAAATGTTCTTTGTCCGCGATTTGGAAATATGCATTCACCCCCACTTGTACTGTCAGATACTTGGTCTTCAACGACATAGGTCGGAATGTCTTGTAGTCGTCCAATGTAGTCTGCTTGGCACCGATAAGCAATGGGAATGCCTTGTCCACCAATATGATAATGGTGAATGATGAACCTTCCTGTATGTGTTTTAGCAGAGACTTCTCTTCTGCTTCGGTCAGTTCCTTTTTGCCAAACAGACCTCTGACAATGTTCCATGCACGCTTTAACGGGGCATCGTCCTTATCGGATTTTGCCTGTTTGAAGTCGTAGGTACCGCCATTCAATGTCAAAACAGTTTTTCCGTTCACGCGCACATAAGCAGTTGTGCCTTCCGAGATAATGACACCACGTACATCTTTGAACTGCGTCAGGTCTTGCGACTTGATTACACGTGCCACCTGCCCCTGCTGTATATCCCAATATATACGGCGATTGGCAGTTTGAGCCAAATCTCCTATTTGCTGTTCTTTGAGGTGGTCACTCTCCTCTTCCGGCTTTACGGCAGTTGTCGCAGCAGGCAAGTCTTGTGCTACTTTTGTACCACAATATATGCAAAATTTGGCTCCTTCTTTCAGAGGCTTTCCACATGTAGGGCAATCCATAGGTTGATGTATTTTGTAGCTATTATTATTTAGTCATTGTCACATATCTCACTTCTCCGTTTTCCATAGCAGATACATTCACCTCATTTACTATCCCGCATGTGCAGGGTGTATGCATGGAGTACGTAAATGCCAATTCTTTGTGCCCGTCAGCAAACGTGCATCGCTCGATGATTGACGGCTCACGAGCAGAAACCCCATATTGTTCGTATAGTTGTTTGGTGATTACTGCTGATATGTCCAATATATTTTTATCTACTGCTTGGCGCACTCGTGATAACAGACTTTGGGGTGCGTCCGCTGATTTGTCATATAACGTCTCATGACGTACAATACCCACTTTTTCTCCTTTTGCCAATACGGCATGTTTATCTGTTTCACTATTCCGTTCGTATCCGCCTATATGTACAACAGGATCACCATACAGATTAAATTCTATCACGGTCAATGAGTCGGTAGGCATACCTCCCCGACTATGCAAGAAGGTCTGTACTCGGGCAGCAAAAAACGCAGCACCGGTAGTACTTCCACTCAACATATTTCGGTTAAAAGCCAGTCCTAAGATGTCTGATGCTCCGATATCTTTCGGTATTCCGCCACCATACGCCACACGGGAAGACCCCACATAAGCCAACGTATTGCTATTTAATGCAGTATGTAGCATACTCAGTTGTTTCGGATAGCCGATAAAACGACCGCCATAGCATGCTTGCGTAAAAAATATATTAGGACAGCGTGATGCTGCAATATGAGCAGGTGTTACGCCTGCCGGGAAATCTATGCCCGGATCTTCACCATAAAATGCTGCGCTCCTGAGTGCATTGCTACCATGCATATTGAAGAAATAGTAATTGGCATCCTTGTCAAAAACTGCTATATTAGAATAGCCTGTCTGCTCATCTGCACGGACCTCCGGCGTTAAAAACACGCGCCCATCCGCTATTATGCCACGAGGCATATTGGCAGGCACAGACGGATATAAGCCACATTGTGCCAAATCTTCTGTAATGGCCATAGTCATTTGATACCACGCAGGGTCACTTTGTGTATAAGCCCTGTCCACAGGTACGGCAGCACCGTTTTCCAATATGCGAGACAAATAACGGGCAATATCGTCAGCGGTGCCATCATCTGCTACCGGCAAACGGCCAATGTAGAACATCGCATCATAGGAGAACAACTCCAACGTCAGCAACTTCTCCTCCATTTCTTTCCCATACGGATAGGCATACAGCAAGTCGGTGTCCACATCCTTATCTGCATTTCCGAAAACATTAGGTACACATGCCATCGGCACATCCTTGTCACCACCGATGATAAACAAGTAGTCTGATTCCGGTAACCGGCTTTTGACTTCGGCATCGTGCGCATCTTTTAATATGTCAGCGTATTCATACCATGCATTATTCTGATTCAAACTCACGTGTTTATGTCCGCCAAGCAAACTGCGGGTCTTGTATGTGTAATCTCCGGCATCCAATAATGTATATTGCACGCCCAAATTGCGCATACCGGATATGTAACCGTTTAGAAGACCACATAAGTCGCCTGTTTCTACCCCCAACCGCTTCGACAATGTACGCAGATTGGTCAGAATAAATCCACGTATCACTATCTTACATTCTGTATGAGCAGCATCTGCAGTACACATGTTACCCGCCATCTGAACACGTAGCATATCCGCATTCGCGCGCTCTGTAGTACATTCTGATGTTATGGAGGTTTCCTCAAACATCACCTTTGTACCACATTGAGGGCAAAAATGTGCGTCATGGTCTAACTTGGTACCACATTCAGGGCAAAACATACTCTTCCTAACTCAATTCATTATTTTTGCTTAGCCTATCAAAAATGTCCGTTTTTGATACACAAAGAATGTTGTCTATTGATGCTTTGTTGAATGTCCTGCGGGATATGTTGTTTTTAATACTCTGGTGCCTGATGTGCATGAATAATTATGGTGGAATGTCAAAAAATAGTACTTTCTTGTGAAAAGCACTTGTGTGTATTAAGAAAAAGATGTACCTTTGCACCGTTGTTTGAATACAAGCACAAAGTGGTGTCTCAAAAACGGACGTATTAGGGTAGCCATGACATCGGATTAAATTGACACCTCAATAAAATCGCGTATAAACTTAGCGACAGTACTCCTATCCACTTCACAGATCTGTGCTATTTTGCGCCGTGATACACGCTTTTTCAATAATGCCGCGACCAAATGCTTTTTGTGATATAACGGGTGTTTTTCGGGAGCGGTTTTCTTTCCTTTCGGGCGTCCTAATACCGCACCTTCTTTCTTTTTTCTTGCCAAAGCCTCTTTAGTTCGCTGACTTATCAAGTTGCGTTCAATCTCTGCCGACAAGCCGAAAGCAAATGCCAGCACTTTGCTCTGTATGTCATCACCAAGACGGTAGTTGTCTTTGATAGTCCACACGCGACATTCTTTGGTCATGCAGATATTGAGTATTTCCATAATCATAAACAGATTCCGCCCAAGGCGGGATAGTTCAGCACATACTATCAGGTCTCCCTTCTCCACACGTTTCAGCAATTTGCCGAGTGCACGTTTGTTGTAAGCTTTGGTGCCACTAATAGTCTCTTCTATCCAGCCGTCTACCTGTATCTGTTCACGACTGCAGAAGTTGTTGATTTCAAAGCGTTGATTTTCTACGGTTTGCCTGTCGGTTGACACGCGGATGTATCCATAAGTCATAATGTATAGAATTTTAGGCGTATAGGTCATTCTGCAGGCTGAAAAGTGGGTAGTATGTCTCTATGGGTCATTTTGCAGGCTGGCAAAATGGCGGTATGAATTTCCCCTAAAAATCTCTCTGTTGGGGATTGCGTAGTATGCGGCTTGGGGAGCCGCGT
>ERZ808245.1270-NODE-1270-length-10508-cov-5.715010_pt1 | contig 10508 bp, 2 predicted proteins | sample MGYA00521243_ERZ808245 | MGnify/ENA primary metagenome ERZ808245 (study PRJEB31516, sample SAMN03275576) | gut metagenome | biome: mammalia-associated habitat; material: feces | host: Papio cynocephalus | place: Kenya | collected 2012-07-07 ... | reverse complement strand
CTAATTTTTCTCGGGTCAAGTCCTGTTTGGGGCTTGACTTTTTATTTGCAGGCTTCTTCGGTAGACGAAAATATTTCCACAACATCATCAAGCCCACATCCGAGATAGTTACAAATCTTTGCAAGGGCTTCCATGGAAACCGGCATCTGCTTTCCCATTTTTGCGAGCATATTTGTACTAATGCCTGTTTGTTGCCGCATCTCGGTTTTCGTGATTTTTCTATCTATCAACAATTTCCATAACTTGTCGTAGCTGTAAATCATCATGGTGCCCTCTCTTTACATTTCGCTATTATAATCTTAGCACAGAACCTCTGAAAGCACAACAAATTATTGCATATTGAGATATGTTTTTGCGCAGGCGGCAGTAAGTACGGCGAATATTTGTACCTTTTTCCACGGCAGCAAAGCAAGTGTTGTGATTCCAGAAAAGAAGTTCATTATAGAGCAAACAGATTTTACTATGTAGTGCTTCTTAAATCCGTGTTTCCCATGCGCTGAACAGTAGCTATTTTTGCGTTTCTACACCAGACCACACGGATAGGTGAAGTCTGATATGCTTGCTTTTGAACAATGCCCCACAGAGAGAAAAATGAACGATTTTCAACCCTTTGATGCACAAAAACAGGCAGCACCCAACCGAAGTTGAGTGCCGCCTGTTTTGTTGTCCAATCCTGCTTGGCAGATGCCGATTTTGTAGTTTTCTCAAATTACTGTCTTATCGGCACACGCCAAATGGGCCACATCTTATTTTTTATACTATGGTTGATTTTATCCCGCGTTCTTGAGATATCTTGCCATCATGGCGGCGACCTGCACGCGCCGGGCGTCCGCGCTCGGCGCGATGCAGTTATTGCCGACACCGTTTAGGATGCCGTTTTGCGTCGCCCAGAGAAGCGCACTCTGCGCGTAGTTGCTGACCTCATGCGCGTCGGTGAACTGCAAGCTGCCGTTCACCTCCGGCGTGCCGCAGAAGCGGTAGAGCAGTGTTGCCAACTGCTCGCGCGTCACGCTCGCCTCGGGGTTTGTGCCGTCGGTGATACCGTTAGCCTTCGCCCACGCGGTGCCGACCTCGTACCACTTCTGGCCGTCCTTGGGCGTGGTGTCGACACCCGCGAGACGAGCGAGCACGGTGTTCACCATGCCGCGGGTCATGGGCTGATTCACGCCGAAGAGGTTATTCCCAACGCCGTTGAAGATCTCACGGGAGACAACAAAGTTCACCTCGTCGCGGCTCCAGTGGTTGCGCGTATCAATGAAGTCCTTGGAGTTGTCGATGATCTTGACGGTCGCGCTGCCGTCCACGGTGAGCTGCACGCCGTCCTCAGTCGGCTTGGAATCCTTCACGAGCTCCTCCGTGCCGTCGGGATGGACGATGACCGCCACCGTGCCGGAGTTGACGCCCTCGACGGGAATCTCGATCTTCGTCTCGCCCGCGTTCTTCGGCAGCTCGACCTTGACGGTCGGGGCACTGTTGGAGTCCTTGCCCGCCTTGACCTCGGTTGGGACCTTGACCGCTTCGCCGGACTTTTTCGCGTCCTCGACCGCCTTGCTGCTGATCTTGGTCTCCGCCTCGGTCTTGGAATTGCCGTTTTCCGTGGTCGTGGTTGTCGTGCCGGTGGAGCCGTTGGGCGCGGTGGTCTTGGTGGTTTCCTTGCCGTTGGTCACGCCGTTCGCGTCAGCCTTGGTCTCAGCCTTGGTTTCGCTCTTTGTGCCGTCGGCTTCGGTCTTGGTTTCGGACTTGGTCTCAGTCTTGGAGCCGTCCTTATTGGTGATCGTTTCGGTTTTGCTCGTGGTCTTGGAGCCGTCCGCATTGGTGTTCGTCTCGGTCACCGTCTCGACCGTCGAGCCGTCGGACTTCGTGGTGGTCTTGCTTTCCGTCTTGCTGGTCGAGCCGTCCGTGTTGGTGGTCGTTTCGATCACCGTGCCGTCCGACTTCGTCTCGGTCTTGGTCGTGGACCCGTCCGGGTTGGTTGTGGTTTCCGATTTCGTGGTGGTCGAACCGCCGCCGGAAGATGGGCGTGTGGAAATGATCAGCTTGCCATCCACATAGGTAACTGCATAATTGCCATTTTTCAGTGTGCCGCTGATCTTAATCGTCGCTTCGCCGGCCTTGCTCATGTCGAGTGTGTCATCGTAGGCCAACGTGACTGTTCCGCTCAAAGTATCCTCGCCGAACATCTCGGAAACGGTATAGTCCGTATCCTTGACTGGTTCAGCGGGCAGGACAGGGGCTGTGCTGCCCGCATAAGCACTCTTGTTCTTGACCGCGACGGTCACAGCCGCCTTACCGACGGTCACTTCCACACTCTGGGGTATGGTGTCAAGATGGTTGGCATCGCCCACGGCCTTATACCAGATGGTGTATATCCCGGCGTTTTTACCGGAGGGGATTTCCTCTGCATATTCGCCATTCTCCGTAAGACTGTAGTGCATCATGCCGCCGCTGGCTGTACCCGCTGTGACGAGGGGCTGCTCGGCGCCGTTGTAGACAAGGTCCTCAATGGCTTTCGGCGCGGCGGTAACGCCGGAAGCAGCCTTGGCAATGGTAAAGGTGGCGCTGCCGGAGACAGTGTAGTTGCCGCCGTTGACATTTGTGATAGTCACCGTGGCGGTGCCCGCGTTGGTGTTGCGGTCATAGCGGACGCTGTATTCGTTCTCCGGAATGACGGTCGCGCCGTCCTTGACGGCAACCTTCGGTGTCAAGGCGCTGCCGGTGTAGACATTGCCATCCTCGATTTCGATGGTCGGGTCTGTCAGCGGCTTTCTCGCGATGCTCCACGCCTGCTTTGCACTTCCCTCGAAGTTACCCTTTCCGGTCACGGTCAGCTCATAGCTGCCCGCGTTCGTGCCTGCGTTATCAGTCACATCATACGTTGTGACGGTCAGTCCGTCGCTCGTTTCGACCTTCGTGACGATCTGGCTCTGCTCCGCGCCGCTGTAGGTCAGACTTCCTTCCAACGTGATCTTCGCGCCGGAGATGCTCTTCTTACCGATGATGACGTCAAAGCTGCCCGATGCCTCGCTATGGTTCGGAGCACTGACCTTGTAATGCACCGTGTGTGTGCCAGCATCCGTGAAGGATGGGACGGTCTGCGTGTATGTGCCGTCCGGTTCCATGCTGTAGGTGAAGGTCGTGGCTTGGCTGTTCACCGCAGTTGCGCTTGCCCGGACGGTCGCGGACTGCGCCACGCCGTTGTAGGTCAGCGCGTCAGCCTCTACAATGACACCCGTCAGTGTCGCTTCGTGAATGGTAAAGGCCTGGCTGATTTCTCCAAATGTATAGTTGCCGTTCGCTTTCGGCTGGATGCGCACCTCCACCGTTCCGGCGTTGGTATGGTCGCCATCGTACACGACCTCATAGTCCTGCCCTTCGACCAGCAATTCTCCTGTAGTGATGTCTTTGACAATGAACTGCATCGTTAGGGGCTCGCCGGTATAGGTGGGCTCTTCGTTGGCTTTCTCGCAACCCACACTGTTAGCAATATTTTTCTGCGTAATGGTCACCTTGAGTTCCTTCGATGCGTCGCCCGTGTTCAAGCCGCTGCCGGAGACATACCGGACCGTCAGCGTGTGCTCACCGGCACTGAGCGTCTGCGTCAGGTGCAGCGCCGCCGTATAGTTCAGTCTTCCGTCAGCGCCCGTCGCTGCGCTCATCTCATCTCGCGCAACGCGCGTGGAAATCTCGTTCCCCGCTTCGTCAAGCACGACGAAGTAGTCCGCCGTCGGCTGCGCGTTCGCGCCGAAGGTCGCGATGCTCTGTGTCTTCAGCGGTGTTCCAGTGCCGTAGAGCGCCGCGGTCACCATGAGTGCTGTGCCGTATTCGCAGCTGCCGTTGACCGGCTCATATGTCTTGGAGTCTTTTTCCAGCTCCGCATACAGCCCCACGCGCAGCTCCGCCTCAGACGGCAGGACTTCCACGGCGAAGGTATCGGTGCTGGTCGTGTAACCGCGGTAGATTACGTCCACGTGGCAGTCGGTATACGTGCCAACGGACACGTTCGCGAACATCCCCGCGATGTTGTCATACGCAGGGTTTGTGTTGGGAGAGATCGTCTTGTCGCTTCCGACCTGCTTGCCGTCGACATACAGCCGGAGCGCGATGTTCTCCGTAAAGGCGCTTCCCTCCGAGCCGCCCGGCGTCAGCGCCAGATGGATGGCTCCGCTTGTGCCGTTCACGTCGCCGAAGGCGATGGCGTGCGCTTCTTCGTTATTCACGATTCTAACCGTGACCGGAGTCGACTCGACCGTCACATTCGTGAGCGTTTTGCCTTCCAGCGTCTCGCGCGTGACCCATGTTCCCTTGTTGTCGTCCGCCTTGTTGCGATAGGCATAGCCGGGTGCGAGGAGGCTCGTCAGAGCCGGTTCGGTACGTCCCCTCGTGATCCTTTCGAATTTGCCGCCCGACAACTCCGCCTTTGTGGTCGCCTCGTAGAGATATAGGTTTTCATAGCTGCCCGCGCTGATCTTCGCCGTCGAAGCGTCATATAGCGTGACAGCCGAAACGTTGACATTATAGTCGCTGACGATCAGCGTGCTCTGTACGCCATCGTCGTTCGCGAGCACGTTCAGATTTTTGATAGCGCCCTTGCCCTGCACGGTCAGCGTGATGCCCTTCGCTCTGAGTATGTGCTCAATCTTCTTTCCGTTCAGCTCCAGCGTGACCGGTCCATTGATCATAGTAAGCTGCTGGTTACCGCCGCTGTAATCCCGATACAGCTTGATGGTCTTTGCGCCGTCCGTCCGGTTGGCAGCGTCCACCGCCTCGACCAGCGTTTTGTACCAGTAGGTCTTGCTGTCGCTCTCGACGGTCATCGATGCGCCGAGCTGTCTGCCGCAGGCGCAGGCGCCGTCATTGTTGGGCGCATCTTCGTGCTGGATGACCGTAACATTCGTCAGCTCCAGACAATCGCCGCTCTGGATGGTGGTGTTGTCTTCTTTCGACGCAAAGGCATAGCCGACCGGAAGATACTCTATCAGCGTTTGCTGGGAGGTGATCTTATTGAATCTGCCTCCCGTGAGCGTTCCGTCGTTTCCATTGAGCACAACGCCCGCAAACCAACCGCCGCTGATGTTCAGCGTCGCGCTCGAGTTTGCCGTCAGCGTTCCGGTGTAATCGCCGTCCGTCACCGTCGCCTCGATGTTGTCAAAGGTGAAGTTCGTCCAGTTGCCGTAGGAGTTTCCGGGGTAGCCAGCTCTCGTCAGCGTGAGCGGAACGCTTTTATTCGTGAGCGTCACATTTGTGTCCGCAATGTACAGCATCGTCAGGACCTGTCGAGCGCCGGTGGCGTTCTTCACACAGTCCGCGATTTTGCCGGACTCCCGGACCCGAATGTACGTCGTATTCACCAGTTCGCCCGCATCGTTAAAGGTCTCATGCTTCGCCGCCAGCTGCGCACCGCAGTAGTCGCACATCGTGTCGAAGTCCGCGTCCGCGTGGAAGCAGGTGCTGAGCGTGACATTCGTGATCTTTTTCACATCGGCTGTGATTTCGGTATTGTAGCTCAGTGCCTCGTAGCCTTTCTCGTCAGAGCCGGTGTAGAACGCGCAGCCCTCTGGCGCGTTTTTCAGAAGGTCGCCCAGCGTGACCGTCGATTCGTTCCCAATCCGGTAGATCACCCCGAATGTGGGGGAATACTGCGGCGCGCGCGGACTCCATGTCAGTAGACCGTCCGTCGTTTCTCCGGTCAGCATGAAGGTCTGGATCGTACACGCAGACGACGCGGGAAGGATGATCTTCGCATTCGGGTTCGCCTCGATCATGCGGACGGTCGTGCCGGACCACTCGCTCAGATCGAGCGTGCTGTATCCCCTCGCTGCGAGGTATCCAAAATTCCCTTGGAGGAGGTTGCCACTGCCGATGATCTTCAGCGTTCCGGTGTGCGCCTTCAAGCCTTCCTCGGTTTTGTCGTTGGTCACAGAGCCGGCGAACAGGTTCGCGTTGTAGAGGCTGGAGCCGTTCAGATTCAGCGTCAGCGTCTTGTTGTCAGTATCCAGATTCTGCTGCGCCCCATTCGCGTCTCTCAGCAGCTTGATCTCGTCGCCGTCTTTCGCCGCCTCGAACGCTTCATAGAGCGTCGTATAGTATTTGTCCCCGATTTTTGCTGCATACTCCAAGCCGCACACAGTACATTCGCCAGTTTCGGTCACCTGTTCGTGCGTACAGACGTAATTGCAGTAGACGCACTTGCCGCTTTCAAAGGCGGCGTGCTGGCACGTTACGACCTCGACATTCTCAAGCGGGTTCTTGGCAACTGCATATTCTGTCGTAAGTTCTGTATCATAGCGCACCCACGCTTTTTCGCCGTCGGTGCGACGGAAAGCATAACCCTCGGCAAGCCAGCTTCCGGCGGTCGTACTTGCGGCGTCCCAGCTCTGCGGTCCGATGCTTTGGAATGTGCCGCCAGAGAGCTGCGCAGCTGCCGGAGCGGAACCATTGTAAGCAAGATACACCCTAACCTGTCCAAGGTTTCCATGCCAGTCTTTGTCCACGGTCAGCGTGTTGTCAGGGTACACGGTGATCGTGTTATAAACAGTCTGTCCCGAGACATAGCTCACAAGCTCGCCGTTTCCGGTAAGGGTCAGGGTGTTGCCCGTGCCCCCTGCTTCATTAAGCTTGCCAATGCTGATGATGCCGCCATTGTTGGTCGTGCCGTTCATGTCCAGCATCAGCGTTCTTCCGCCGGTGATGGTAACGTCATACGCGCCGCTGGTGAGCGCCTTGATCGTGCTGCCGCTCGGCGCGTTTTCCAGCGCGTAGACCATGCCGTGTATCGTGCTCCCATTGGCACTCACGCCGTCGGCGTAGTATGTGACATTGCCGCTCGCGTCCGTCACCTTCGCGGAGAACTGCGTCCCGCAGGTCGGGCAGAGGCCGGCGTCGTCGCCGGTTTCGGGGATGTTCTCGTGCGCGCAGCTGAAGCCGCAGGCGCAGTAGAAAAGCCCATCGGACTGCTTCTCGCCAAAGCTGTGCTTGTGTGCGCGGATTTCGTAGTGGGAGCCGTCCGTCAGCTCCGTCAGCTCCGCCACATAGCCATTGACTGCCTTTGCGCTGCCGTCGCTCTCATCCACGAGGTAGACCGCGTAGCCGAATTTCAGCACATCCTTGACCTGTTTGCCGCTGCCCTCTTCGCACTGAATCGTTTTGGTGATCTTGCAGTCGGAAATTTCCGCACTGCCGTTTTTCCGAATCACCAGCGTGGTGTAGTTTCCGCCCAAGATCAGACATTTACCGGCGATCCAAACCGTATCAGCGAAGCCGCCGGTTTTCTCCTTGGAGCTATCGAACAGCGTCGCTTTCGTGCTTGTGTTCAGTCCAAGTGCGCTGCCGGTGATCGTTTTTCCGTTGAGGTCGATGGTCGTCCCGGTGTAAGAGCCAAACCAGCCATCGAAGCTATTGAGCGTGACATCGTCCAGAAGCACGAGCGTTGCCTTTTCATCTACCGCCGCCTTCAGTGCCTTCTGAATGTCGCTGTAAAATGTCTCGCCAACCTTCGCGACCATCGCCTGTTTGCCGCAGGCGGTGCATTTGCCGTCCGCGTTGACCGTTTCGTGCGGGCACGCCGCGCCGCAGTTGGGGCACGTGCCGGTTTTGAAATCGTGCTCGCACTTTACGACGGTGACTTCTTCGAGTATCTCGAAGCCCGCGCGCTCGTCGGCGGTCAGATAGCGATAGTTTCCATCCTCATCTTTCTTCTGAAGCGTGTAGCCATCCGCCACAAGGTCTTGCAGCGTGGCACAGCCCGTCTTATCGAAGCCCGAGGAGAATGTGTTGCCAAACTTAGCGAACGTGCCGCCGGTAATTTTGATGTTTTCAGCTTGCTCAGTCGTGCAGTCCTGGAAGCTCAGTACATTGCTGACCGTGCCGCCGCTCATCTCAAGCTGCGCGTTTAGCACCGTGATGTTCGTGACCGTGCCATTCCAAACGTCCGTCAGAAGAAGCTTCGATTCCGCTCCTCGCACGTTGATCGTGCCGTCAATGGCACCCTCGCCCTTGAGCTGAAGGGTCGCGCCAGAGTTGACATCAATAGACCATGTGCTGTCCGTTGCGGTGATCGTCTTGCCGTTCAGGTCAAGCACATAGCTCAGACCGTTCGTCGCCGTCAGGCTTCCGAACGTTGTATTCGTCAAAACCTTTGCGGTCTTGCCGGTGTTGCCCGAGACTTTGAGTGCAGCGAGGAGGCTGTCGTAATAGCTCCCGTTGCATTCTGCCACATACTGCAAGCCGCAGGACGTGCACTTGTAGTTTTCATCCAGATTCGCGTGTGTGCAGGCCGCGCCGCAGTCGCACGTGTATTCTCCGTGACTATACTCAAACTTGTGCTCGTGCGCCACGACCTTCACATTCTGCGTGAGGCTCGTGGAGTTCTTGACGTTGAGCACGACGGCTTCCGTCACTTCGTTCCCGCTCGCGTCGACCAGATTACCCGCCGCGTCGCAGTACGCGAACGCGCAGCCGTCCGCCAGCAGCCCCGCGAGGCTGGTGTAGACCGTGCTGCCCTCGATGGAGAGCGTTTTGGTGTTCGAGATGTTCTTGGTGGCATCTGCCTTGGCGTAGAAGCGGTCGCCCACCTTGAGCTTCGTTTCAAGCGTCGCGCCGCCAGTGAGGAGCAAGCCGCCCTCGAGCGCCACATTGCCGTTGAAGCTCAGCGTGCCATTATACGCCGCAACGGCGGGATACTGCGCGTTTTCGCTGGAGTTACGAGCGCCGCTCGCGGTCAGGTCCCTGTTAAAGATCAGCGTGCCGCCGTTCAGAGAAACCGCCGACGCGCCATTGCCGCCGACCCAGCCGTCCTGAATGATTTTGGTCATGGGATAGTCATTGGTACTCGTGACCGTCAGCGTTCCGCTGTTTACAGTCAGCGTCGGCGCCATATTGGCGCTATACAGGACGCGCCCAGTCGTGAACAGCTCGACGGACTGATCTGATTTCCCCTCCCATTGCTCATCGTCCGGGTCAAAGAAAACAGAGGCGTTCACGCCCTCCACCTGCTCCGGACCGACCTTTGTTTTCGCGCAAATATAGACCTGATTTCCGCCTTGATGGAGCGCCTCGTCCAGATCATTAAACATCTTGCTGTTATTGTTGGTCGCGATACACACAAAGCCGCACTTTGTGCAGGTCTTTGCCTCATCGAAAGTATGCTTTTCCGGCGTGCCGTTTTCGTAACCGCACTCCGCGCACTGTAAGACGTGCTTCTGCAAATCCTCCGTCGGGAAAATGCTGCTGTGCTCCTGTTTGTCTTCTCCTATGTAGGTATAGACGTGCGCTTCCCCATTCTTCTTGTCCACATTGCCGCAGAGGCACTGTTCGTAGTGATTCGTTTCGTCAGAGGCATACCCCTCCACGCTGTCAAACACGCACTCCGCGGATTTGGGGTCACCATTTTCGTCGATGCCGCCCTCGCTGTAGCCACAGTATTTGCAGACCGCGATGTGGTGCGTATCATCGCCCTCGATGTGCGTATACTCAAAACCGTCATGGTATTGATCTTCCTGATCGACATAGAAAGCAGGCGCGTTGAAGCCCAGATTCCCCTGCCACGTCGAGAGCAACCGCTTTTCGCCGCCTCCCGACCAGTAGTCGCCGACGGCGCAGTACATCCCCATCTGCCCCGACTTTCCGTCGCCGGAGATCATCCCGACCGTCTCCGTCTGAAGCGCATTCGGGCTGCCGCTCAGGCAGACCGTGCCGCCATAGAACCGGAGCTCGACGGCGTTTCCACGCCCTGAGCCAAGAACGGCTCCGACTGCATAGCTGTCCCCGCCCTTGACAGTCAGATTTCCGGCACCTCCGGACTTCGCCAAATCTTCGACCTGTCCGTAGATGTTCAGCGTCCCCATGATCTTGAGCGTGCCGTTGATCGTCAGCTTCGCTCCGTTGCACAGAATGAGGTTTGCCGGAGAAGCCATGAACGTAACGTTGCCGTTGATGGTCACATTCTCTTTGACCGCGTACCATTCCTTATCCAGCACTATCTCAGTATCGCTGTTTATCAGATACGTTTGGTTCGCCGTCTTCTTTAGGCGCACGCCATTTTCTTCCGCATAGACATAGTCTACAGCGCAAGTCTGCATCTGTACAGCGGACTCGCCGCTATTTCCCTCGGGAGTCTCCAACGTTTCGGGTTCCTCCGGGTTCTGCGATCCCGCCTGCTGCTCCGCGGCGTGCACGTCTGCCGTGTCCGTAACCGCCAACGCGGGCGCGGGCAGGAGCGTTAGGCAGAGCACAAACGCCATAAACAGGCTCAAAACTCTCTTTTTCATGGTTTCCTCCTTTAATACATACTTTGTAGTTCTATCTTCAGCCCCATTCTGTCGGGGCACAGTTTTCGTGTGCAGGGATTAAGGCGGTTTCCGATCTTTGCCGGCACAGAGAGAAATTGTCCCGTAGGTGAACCCTACGGGACAAGGGATGTACGTCCCTTGTCCTAAGTCCTTTAATACCATTATCACTGGTCCCGTCAAGATTTATGCGCAAATTTATTTGCAGGCTCCGGCTGAGTGAAG
>ERZ808245.1269-NODE-1269-length-10516-cov-10.237836_pt1 | contig 10516 bp, 11 predicted proteins | sample MGYA00521243_ERZ808245 | MGnify/ENA primary metagenome ERZ808245 (study PRJEB31516, sample SAMN03275576) | gut metagenome | biome: mammalia-associated habitat; material: feces | host: Papio cynocephalus | place: Kenya | collected 2012-07-07 ... | reverse complement strand
ACCGCTTAAAGTGGTAAGATATAATCACTCAATAGCCGACGGGCTTTAAACGCGGGGTATATAGAATGAGTAAGACTATACATAATTGCGACACGTGTGAGGTGTCTCGTATCTGTAGCAAACACGAACGCGGTGACTGTACCTCTTGTGGGTATTATGTTGAGGTTATCCATAATAATATAAAGTTCGGTAAAGCGTGCCTATGCACGTTTTGTCGCTCTCGAAAAGGCAAGCCCGAATGGAGACAAGATAAAACATTATGAACGTTCGGAAAACGGTTGAAAACGTACTTATAGCGGTTATAACGTGTATAACCGCTTATATTATAGCGAGGTTATTAAATGGCTAGGAAAACATATAAACAAGCGTTTATGAAAGAATTTAATATAACAAGCGAAGAATACGATAAACTATACGACGTATACGCTTTGCGTGCAAGACGCTACGAAAAAATCTATAACGTTAAGATAAACAAGGCTAAGGAATTTTATTGGACGGCAAAACTCAAAAAACAGGGTGAGCCTATATCACAACGTAGACAAGAAATTGAAAGCACGAAAGCAAGCACGAAAACGATTACTTTAACCGAACAGGAAAGCAAGATAAAAGCATACATAGATTTACATTTTACGGGGTTACGAAAGAAAAACTCGCAAATACAACGCATATATGACGATACCACGCTTACGTGGGCTGAAAAACTCGATAAGATAGAAGCGATAGTTAGTAATTGGACTGCTGAGAAAAAAGCCGTAGCCGAATTACGAGACCTCAACGGCGACTTCGAGTACTCCGACGGGTCAGTCGGTTATGAGATCGATTACGCGTGGTTAGAATAACCATGGTAATTTTTAACGATTTCACACCATTTTCGCGTGTAGAATGGGGAGCGAGTGACACGGAGACGTTTACATATATAGACGGCGTAAAAGTCTCCAACGACGAATTATTAAGGCTTGGTAAAACGAAAAATCAAGCCTTTTTTCGTCAACACGCAAGTGTTCGTGTATGGGCGTGGCAATTTTCAAACGACAAAAATTTTTTCGTCACGAACGACTTTGACGAATATGTGAATTTTTTATGTGAACATAAAGTAAAAGCCGTATGGTTTTACAACGCAAAATTTGACTTTGCACAATTAGATTATCAGTTATTGACGCATAGCCCTATATATAGGCTATCGACCGAAGACGACGGGAAGCAAGACGGTTATCGTTATGAGTCGCTCCATAACGATAAAGGTGGGCGTTATAGTCTTAAAATTTGGACACCATACAAGGCACACGGGAAAGGGTCACGCAACGTAGACAGGCACGAACACGTGCATAGTACTACCTTTTATGACTTTTGTAATATTTTCGGCGGTGGGCTTGCTTCATTATTAAAAGAATTTAACGTAACAGATTTTGACGGCAATGAGATACGTAAAAGCACTATGGACTATCAAGGCGTTGACGAATATCAATTGTCAACAACTGATTTAAAATACTTGCAAAATGACACCTGCGGACTTTATCACCTAATACGTATCGCGAATGATACTTTGGTTGAATTAACAGGGTACTCAATTTGTAAAGGAAAGCCCGATATAATGACAGCAGGCGGACTTGCTAAAAAGATGCTTTTACGGTACTTATACCCGAAAACGCAAGAAAAGTACCGAAAAGAAAAATTTCAAACAGAACACCCGTTAACGCTCAAACAAGATTCTTATCTACGCGAACACCGTCTATATAACGGTGGGTTGTGCATTTTAAACGAAAATTTTGCAGGCTGCATTATACGCAACAAAATGAACAGATATGACGTCAATAGCGAATATCCGTATATAATGAGTACTATGTGCGACCTCTACGGCGAGGGCGTTAAAATGACCGAAAAGCAATGGGAAAAACTCAAAAATAAAGACGACTATGAACGTATTTTTGTTTTTGACGAGTTGCACGGGTATTTAAAAGCGGACAAAATTCCGTGTTTTCGTAACGGTTACACGGGAAAATTTGATAAAACAATATCAATCGAACAAACATACCTAATCTTTGAGGAAGAATTTAACGAGTTATCATATTGGTACGACTTTGATTATGATTTAACCTATTATATTGTTTTCAAAAAACGTAAACTTGCAGGTTATAAAACGTTTGTCGATACGTTTTATAAATTAAAGAACGAAAGCAAAAAGAACGGAGAAAAGGCAAAAAATAAATTTGCAAAACTTTTATTAAATTCCGCATACGGTAAATTAGCCGAACGTGTCGCCCGCCGTATTACGTGGCGTGAAATAAGTGTAGATACGGGTGCTGTCCACCTTGTATCAAAAAACGAAAACGAAATAGACGAAAAGTCTATGCTATCCGTCGTACAAGGGGCTTACGTGACAGCGTTAGCACGTGTATGGATATTATCCCATATCCGTGAAATTTGTGCCGAAAACGTTAAAGAAAAACTTATATACTGCGATACCGATAGCGTACACGTTTTAGCCGATTACCCGAACGCTGACCCGTATGCCCTCGGTGGGTTTAAAAATGAGGGCACCTTTAATTGTTGTAAGTATATCGCTCCGAAATGCTATTTTGACGGCAAAATTGACAAAATGGGACGTTTTTCGGAATTAGAGATACATAGTAAAGGACTATCAATAAAACTGATAGAACAGGAATTTAAAACGCCTATGGGGTGGAAAACGGTTGAAGAAGTAGATAAACGTTTTTCGTACGGTGAGAAGTTTCAACCGCTTAGCGGAATGAACATAAAAGGCGGTAAGGCACTTATACCGATAGAAAAGTATCTTGCTAAGCCTGTACAAGGGTTCTTTGACAGCAATATAGGACTCAATGAAGCATAAAACGGACGGCTAAACCGTCCGTTTTGCTATTTAATCGCAAAAATGCGTTTTAAAGGGTTAAAAAGTTCCTCGGCGGTGGGTGTGTCGAAATAAAATAAGCCATATTTATACGCCTCAATAAGTTCTTTAAATAGTACTTTATCACACGGGGCTATAACGAGTTGTTTCGCGTAATTCTTTGGTGTATCCACGTAGACAAGTTTTGTCTTGTCTACGCCTTGTGTAACGTATATAATATTTTTGTGGCTAAATAATGAAAACCCGCTGATAATATCAAACTGGCATAAGTATTTTGCCCCGTTCGGTTTCTTTGCAATTCTGTTCGATACGCCTTTCGTCTGTCCCTCGGTTAAGTATTTAGCGTGTGGTGTGTTCTTTATCGCTTGCATAAAACGCGAATTAAAATCAGTTCCCGCGATCTCCTCGGGTACCGTGTTTGAGTAATAGCACAAGATTGTGCCGTTATTGTATGTTCTTATCCCCTCAAACGTATCAGGCATAGCGGGAATGCCGAAATATCTATAATAAGGGTTTATCGCTGATTCCTTGTTACCTAAAAGATAAGCGTTTACTTTATGTTCACGTCTCATTGAGTCCACTATATCAAGGAAGTCTTCAACCTCGTTACCGCGGTAAAGGGCATACTTTGCGGGCGTTGTTGTGTACTCATCAAATACTACAATTTGAGTTTTGCCGTCGTCGGACGACCTCGCCGCTTTTGCTTGTGATAGTGTTAAAAGGTATAGGAAAGGTTCGAACGTACGACCACGTTTATAATACGCAGTCGTACCAACCCATTTAAAATTTTTCGCGTTCAAACCTAATTCTTTCATAAGCTTAGGTTTAAATAATTTACCTTTTGTTTTTTTGATTTCGTTTGAAAAACGCCGAATCCACATAGTGGTTTTGCCGTGTTTTTTAAACTGTTTAAAAGCGGTTTTCGCAAATATCCACGTTTTACCCTTGTTTCGGCAAGTGTTTATAAAGTTGAATATCGCCTTGTAACTACGAATTATAAGCGTATTTATATAGGTTTTTTCGTTTATTTTACTCATAAAACCCAATTTCCACCCCGCCAAGTAATAAAGGAGCTACACGGTTAGCCTGCGGATAATTTGAATGTATTTCGGTAAAATCATAAAAATTAGATATATTAACGTCGGGGTCTTGCCTGTCGGTTACTTTCATATTATTAAAGTATATCCCAACCCCTTGACAATCGCCGCCAAAACGGTTTTTTGTTTTTATCAAATAAATTTCGTTTACGGGTGTATATATCCACATTCCAAACCCGCGATATAGTTTCTCATAAGTTAACACCGCATTTCCATTACCGTAAGCAGAAGCGGGCTTTTGCGTTTGTTGAAAAACTTCGTTTCCGACGTCGATTCCCGCTTTCGTACTTCCTATGATAGAAGTTATATTTCCTGTCGCTATCCCTGCCACAAGTCCGCCAACTGCTGATATTGTGTCTAACGCTATTGATATTTTGTTTGACGAAAAATAAGAAGTAAGTGCCGAAATTGTTAGCGTAAAGCCAAAATCATTTGTCAACGATATCTTTTGTGTTCCAATCGTTAGCGATATATCAATATCGCTTGATATCTCGTTCGCGGTTAGTTCAATATTAGCTTCGATATCTTTTCCGTTAACACCTACGTTTATCCTTGACGAAAACGTGCCGAATTCTATAATTTTTGTTCTATAATTTTGAATAGGAATAATAAACGATTGTTTGCCTGTTTCGCGAAAACCGTAGCCTTTATATGCACCGTGTTCATATCGATATATATCTTTATAATAAGGCTCTATCAAAATTTCGGGGACAATATACCCGCTTAAAATTTCAAACTTTTCGTTTGTTTTCTGAGGGTTTTCGCCGTCGGGGTTTACTATGTAAGTTATTTCGCCGTCTTTTAAAAGCGAATATATTTCGTTAACAGCACTTTTAACTATTTGTTGTGCTTCGGTGACTATAATTCCAAACCCGCCGCGATTCCACTTTACGCAACCTATCCCTATATACCCCCCCTCCCAATCTGCACCGATAATGGTTTCGTTTTTTACCGATTGCGACGGGGATAAAAAAATCTTATATTCGTCCTTTATACAACGCGTGTTAGAAAATTTCGGATAGGCTATAAAGTTATAATCTTTGCCGCGATTATTAAAGAACGTATGATATTCGTCTAGCTCAACGGCGTATATAATGGTTTCTGAGGTCTGTTTCAAAACACCTGTTATGTTATAATAATAAAAATTATTATTTTCTTTTACTCTGAGAAAATTTATCAAGTAAAAATCTTGACTTCTCTTTATTTTATCAACGGGTATAGCAAAATCTTTTATTGATATATTAAAAAATCTGTTATTAGTAGTAATATCAATAGATAACGCCGCGTAAGTTGATAAATATCTATCCTCCGCTTCTGCTGATAAAAAATGCTGAAAAAATTTATCTCTCTTTTGAGGTAATATATATGCTTGATATTCCATAATTTACCATACCCTCATAAAAAGCGACTCAAACTCGCTGAAAATTTTAGCCCAAATGTTAGTAGTTTCGTTCAAAACACGTTCGTAAAAGTCATAAGTTTCTAATTGCCCGTCGGTAAATTCTCGTTTCGTTTCACCTGTCTCTTGCGTGTTTGTAGCCTTGCCGTACTGCGTGGAGTCTGTACCGCTTCCCGTAGTAACGGTAGTTTTGCCATACTGCGTTTCGCTTGTCTCTGTGTTTGTGCTTTCGGACTTCTTACCGTATTCTAACGTGTTTGTTTCCTGTTCTGTAACAGCGTTTGCGTTAAAAGATAATGTGGTATCTATTACGGGGTTTTCCCCTTTAAAACGTGTGTTCTTATCGCTTCCGCTGTCCTGTACGCTTCCGCTACCGTTCTTCGTCATAGTGTCTTTGCCGCCGTCGCTTACGTTGTCACTCGTTTTGTGAGTAACCGTATCGCTTCCGCTGTCCTGTACGCTTCCGCTACCTTTACGTGTTTCCTTTTCAGTTCTGCAAGCGTTCAAATAATCGATATTCCCGAGCGTGGTAAGTTTATTGATATATTTTGGAAGCACTAACTTCGCCCGCCCTTCGAGTTTTAACGCGAATAATTGTTCGGTTTCAAACCCGATTTCGCGGTCGCAAAAATTTAAAATAAAACTATCTCTAAACGTTGTTTTTTCACCGTCAATATCTATTGAGGGTACTTTATCAAACAAAACGGGAAGGGCGTTGTCCGCCCCGCCGTTGTTTGCTATGTATTGCGTAAATAGTTCAGTATGTATCATTCCTCGTTTACCTCGTTTTCTTGCCGTTCGGCTGCTTCCTTTTGTTCGTTATCTTTCGGTACTTCCTCGGTATTTTCTAACCGAAGTATAATTTCGGTGATAACTTTTAAAAGGCTTTTCTTGTTAAGATTACCGTTTTTAACAATTTCCTTTAATTCCTTGTCGCTTATCTTTTTTGACTTTATAACTCGCCATAAAAGGATAACCGAGGATATTATATCAATGATAAGCGTTATAACGGCTAAAATCTTTTGATAATCTGAAATGTTTATTATGTTTGATAATATCAAGGTTACCATTTCGCCACCTCAAACCCGAGTCCAGAGAATATATTTTCCGCTAATGATAAACACTGTTGATTATATTCATATATATAATCTATACCGATATTAAACCCCTGTGAGCGTATCCCAATTAAAGGACATACTGCTGATATTGTTTCCGATTCACTAACAACCACATAGCCATTTACTACCATATTTTTCCCGCGACTTCCGAAAAAATCAGAGATAGACGGGTTGTCTATGTTATAAAGCGTACCGTACATTTCGATAGAATAGTCTTTTTGTCCGACCGTCACATCGCCGTAGACTTTACACGATCTTACTATCGTTGTACCTGTCGCCCCTGTGTCGCCTTTGTCACCTTGCGGTCCTTGCGGTCCTGTGTCGCCTTTGTCGCCTTTGTCGCCTTTGTCGCCTTTGTCACCTTGCGGTCCTTGCGGTCCTGTGTCGCCTTTGTCGCCTTTGTCACCTTTGTCACCTTTGTCGCCTTTGTCGCCTTTGTCGCCTTTAAAGGCTTCAAGCGTGCCGTCGATTTTAAAATATCTGATTTCGTTACCGCTTGACGGGATTATATACTGTACACCAAAAGTAGTAGCAACAAGATTAGATATTATTATTGACTCTGTTTGTACGACGGCGAGAGAGTTTCTAGACGGGACGTCACCTGTTATTATAAACGCAAAACGCCCTGTAACATTTTTCGTCAACGCGGTTACGGTAAAGTCAGCAAGATTTTCCGTGTTATCGTAACACTGAACGATATATACACTGTTTTTCTTCGGCACAAACATATTATCTATGCCGTTTTTTATCTGTCCGTCAATAAACGGGTCTTTCGTCATATCGGGCGTTACACCGTTTTCTGCGTAAATAGGTAACTCGTCGCTCGTTCCGTCTGAGTAGTGGACGCGGACAATAGTAAGTGTTTGACTGCCTACAACCTCGTCGCTTACTTCTTCTATACCTGTTACGGACACACCTTGTGGACCCTGTGGTCCTGTCGCTCCCGTATCTCCGCGAGTTTCGATATAATCTGTCGCGATTTCCGTCCCGTCCTCGAATTTAAATATAAATGAGGTCTTGCCGTCTTGCGTCTTCGTGTCTACGTTAGTTAAAATGCTCTCTTTAAGTGCCTTTTCCACAAGTTTAAGCCAATTCAAGAGCGTAGGCTTGTCATTAAAACTTGATAATATACTTTTCCAATTTATCATATTATAATATCCTCGTCGTCTGATGGGGCGTAATAATTTTCGGTCGTCCCGTTAAAGGTCATTTTGTATTTATCCAACCCGTACTGCTTCATCTGTTTGTTCCAATAGTCGATAACCGTATATATAAGGTCTACGGTTTCGCCTACACCTGCCTCAATTTCGGCTGTTTGCACGCGTTCCCGCTTGCTTGAATTTGCGGTTAAAATACCGATACGTGTCAAAAATTCATTACGGATAATTTTCTTTTGCTCTTGAATTTTGTCGGCAACGAACGGCGTTTCGTTCTTCATAGTTGTTAAAAGTGACGACAAGTTTTTTTCTAAAATAACGTGTGTATCACCGTTTTCAGTGTCCTGTACCGCTGACTTAACAGACAAAATAAAGTCACTGTTATCTGTTACCCAAAACGCGGGTGTGCGTACCGCCCGTATGTTCTGCATAATGCCCACGTCGCAGTCTGCGAGGTCGCTCGCTGCTCTAAGTGCCTCTTCAAATAAACAAGTTAGCGACGGAGTTGCGAGCAATATACGCCAAGCGTTCTCGCTTTCGTCTTCAAAATTATACTCGTGCCGTCCGATTGCGATATTGTTTTCGTCAAAAAATTGACCTTCTTTCCAAAAACGCCCGTACTGTAATATTGCCGTTTCGGGGATAGTTTTATAAAATCTATCCATTAAAGAATAATAACCCACATAGCCCACGGTAAAGATTTGAGTTTTAACAAAATTCTCGTCGAGAAAACTCATTCCCTCAATCTTTACGCTGTTCATTATGAGGTCTTTAAACTCTTTAAAATATTTATCACGGTGTTTTATAAAGGCGGGTGACTGTCCGCAGTCACCCGCCCCTCTGCCGTCAAACTGCCTTTTTTGTATTGTTTTCGGCATTTTACACCTCGTTAAGGTTGTACACTGTTAGGTGTAGCGATTTCGGCTAATTTCGCCTCACACGCTGCCGTGCAGTCGATTTCAACGGCTTTGAAAAGACCACACAAGAAAGTTAAGCACTCGGAAGAAAGTATATGCTGTTCAAACCTACCCGTGTTGTTTCTGTCAACAAGATAGTCGTAAATTCTGCGATATCTGCGAACTACTTTTCGGTCGCAAACTCTCACTTTGTACCAATATTCCTTGTTAAGGTCGTCAACGTTTACGGGTACAATTTTACCGATAAGCCCCGCCTTTTCAAGATTATAAACGTTTGCAAGTTCGGTAGTGTCAAGTAGATTGAGCACCTTTGACGGTATAAGCGTGTAGATATCTGCGGGGTCAGTCTCCATCTCGATAGTCGTCTGAGCAGTTGCGTCGTTGTTGCTTGCCGCTAAATGTTGATAAGCGTCTTTGCACAATGCCAAAATACCCTGCATATTCTTCGGCGTGTAGCCAACAATCTGCGAATAATCTTTAAAGAAGTCTGTCGCTGTCATAACTTCTCTTAACTGTTTGTACCTGTAATTTGCGTCGCCTTGTGTACACGCGTCAATAATCTTTGCCGCCGTTTCTTCTGCGGATTGTCCGCGAGCCATTGCCGCCCGTATATCGTCTACCCTAAGTGTCTGAATAAACTGCTTGATATCCCAATTGTTAGGATTCCAAACGGTGGCGATATCAGGAGCGTGTTCGTTCCATATGTTTTTGCCCGTTCTGTCGTATGCCTGTGCGGACGCCTTTCCAATAATGGAGATCTCAACGTCTTTGCCGTCGGTTACGTCCTCAATGGGAAAATACTCCTCGAGCGGGTTAGACGAAATAAGGGCGTATATATACTGTGAAGCGAATTTTTGCACTTCGTTCATATACGTGACCATTTCGGGAGTGTACGCGTTTAATGCTTTGTTCATTTTAAATCTTACCTCTTTTTATGTTATTTTTGCGACGCTCGTTAATTTCGTCAACGAGCGTTTGCATTTTGCTTTTTTCGGGGTCTGTTTTCCCCTGTATAATCTCCGTGATAGTATTCTTGTAAGCGTTTACTTCTTTTGCGTGTGCTTCGTTTAACGCTTCAATCTTTTTATCGTAATTTTCGGTTACGGTTTTTATAATTTCACTGCTTGCCTTTTCGGCTTCTTCTTTAACTCTTTTGTCTATTTCCGTTTGAATTTCGGGTGTTATTTCCATTTTGTTAATCTCCTTTAAATTTTGTTAATCTCCTTTAAATTTTGTTTACGCCCTATCTTATGAAAGATAAGGCGTAATTATGTATACATAGACGCACGTTCGCATTGTGGGCGGGTATAAGCCGCTCTTGAATTTCGACCGTTTTTAGGACGCTTATTTGTCAATTTTCCGCACAAGGGGCGAACGGGACTTAGTATCGTTAAAAGGGTATATCTTCGTCTTCGTCTTCGTCTTCGTCTTCGTCTTCGTCTTCGTCTTCGTCTTCGTTAAGTAAAAGACCTAATCGAAGTAAAGCGTAATCGTCTTTTACTTTAACGTTCTTGACGTTTACGGGAACATTTATCCACTGTCTTTCGCCGTCTTCGTCTCCGCGTACAAGTGTAACACTCATATATTTGGGGTTACGGGTTTTGCGAATTCCGTAAAAGTTGAACGGTTTTTTGCTACTTCTCTTTTGCTTTTTGCTTTTACTTTTGGTTTTTGTCATAATTTTTCTCCGCTTTTAAAGTCTGCTTTGACTATTGATTTTCTCCGTTTAACACCCACCCTATTGCTGTGTCACGTCGGAGATAAACGCTTTGCCCACCGCTTACAATCTGACTATATCACGGTTTTTTAAATTTGTCAAGCGTTTTTACTAATTTTTCAAATATATCCATAATTTAATATCTCCGCGTTTTTACTAATTTTTCAAATATATCCATAATTTAATATCTCCGCGTTTAAAGCCCGTCGGCTATTGAGTGATTATATCTTACCACTTTAAGCGGT
>ERZ808245.1266-NODE-1266-length-10554-cov-4.085056_pt1 | contig 10554 bp, 10 predicted proteins | sample MGYA00521243_ERZ808245 | MGnify/ENA primary metagenome ERZ808245 (study PRJEB31516, sample SAMN03275576) | gut metagenome | biome: mammalia-associated habitat; material: feces | host: Papio cynocephalus | place: Kenya | collected 2012-07-07 ... | reverse complement strand
CGGAGGAAGGCAACGGTTGACGCGCTGCACTGCAAAAAAATTGCGCCGGGCAAAAAGCAGAAAAAGAATAGGACAATAGAGCAGGAAAAGAAAGTTACGGAAAAGAGAAATCCCCGCCGCCTTCGGAGCGAAGGCGGCGGGGATGTTTTCCTTTTCAGATGTTGCAAAGGCGTTCGGGAAAGGATTCCCAAAATGATCTAACGCCTTTCGGCGATCACGTTGATGATCATTTTCATGCGTAATCGACGTTTCGTCCATGCGATACCGAAGTTACTTTATGCGTTCTCAACAGCATTGATGATTGCATCCAGTGCTGCAATCTGCGCTTCGGTCAGCTCTGCACCGCTTGTGCGCATTGCTTTTGCCACGCTGTAATACGAACGGGTCATCTCTGTGCCGTACTCGATGGTTCCGTTGTATTTCACATAAGGCAGAGCGACGATATCGCGATTATAAGCGGTTTCCGGAATGTCTATCAAAACTGCCGTATAGGTCAGTTCGTTCGCATCCTGGCTGTACACGTTTTTGCCTATCACGTCAACTGCATCGCCCAAGGTGGTCTTGGCATTGATGTAATCACGCAGTGTGCTGTACCCATCGAGCATGTCTTTCGGCAGCAGGTACATACCGAAGGTTACGCCGTTGTTCTCAGCATAGCTGTAAGACTCGCCGATGCCGAAGGTTGCTTTATCAACAGTCGCCGCAAAACGCAGACCGGCGGTAATGGCACCGTCAGGCAAACGCATCTGCGCACCCTTGCTGGAAAATACGGTAGCAGAGCCGTAGAAGGTTGCTTCTGCGAGAGACAGGTAGCCGGAACCGGCTTTGTCGATTACCACACGAACGTATTTCACGTTATTTGCGGTGATTGCATAAGCATCCAAACGACCGGTGCTTTTACCGGAAGTTTCATCGTTCACAGACTTGACTGTCTCCCAATCCACACCGTTGGAAGAAACTGCTACTGTATAGACATATGCAGCAGGGTCATGATCGTTGTTCCAAAGTCCGCCCCAGTTGAAGCTGACAGCTTGCAGGTCATAGATGCTGTCCAGAGTCCAAACCAATTCACGGTTCTTTGAATCCGGACTCATCCAATCAGGAGCAAAGGCAGTTGATTTGTTGCCATCGTACGTATTCTCAACTTTATGGCTGGCATCGATTTCGGATTTCATATTGGCGGTCGTTACTGCAGAAACAGTAGCACTTGCCAAATCATCTTTGAGGTACACAAAGGTCAGGACATTTTCTTCAGCATTTTCAGAAATCGCCAACTGCTGCTTGCCATTTCCGGTGACAGAATATCCGGTGACAGCCGGAGCAGTTTCGGTAACAGTTTTGCCGACAATTGCGCTTCCTGCTTTTGCCGTGGAAACTTCATTGCCAAAGATGTCTACATATTTTACCGTATATTCCTCTGCGGTAATATCCAATGCCGTACCGATTGCAGAGAACTCTGCAATACTCCAAATCCAGCTTGCCTGGGTTGTGATTTCAACACGGACGTATTTCGCGGTCTTTGCCACATCGGTGTCAAAGCTCTGTGCCGTAAGTGACTGCAATCCACCGCCAAGACCCGCTTCTGCGGAATAGGTATATGCTTGAGTGAAGTTTGTACCATCAGAAGAAACAGAAACATTAAACGCTTTCGGTGTCATGTCCGTTCCGCCCCAAGACGGACTGCCGAACGTGATATCAAAAGTACTCAAATCATACCACTTATCCAGTTCAAAAGTGATATAGCCTTTGCCTTGAGCCGCAAACATGGAGCCGGTATCTCCGTCAGATGCATGAATGGGCAACGTCTGCTGATAAGGAGCCAACGATGCCGAAACATCAACAATTTTCACGGGAGACGGCAGTGCAGACTCCATGGCACCGTACATTTCTACTTCGCGAACTCTGGTGTTGTAACTGTCAACTTTTGTAAGAGTAAAACGAACATAGCGGACACCGGTCAAATTCAGTCCCTCAAAAGTGACTGCTATTGGTGCCCAATAAGAATTTGACTGTTCTGAACTGATCTCTTCATCCTTAACCGTCGTATATACACCGTCGTTGCCTGCGACTTCAACCTTGATGCCCTTCGGTGCTTTATTGTTACCCACATACATCACGATTTTGTCCAAGCTGTACAGACCGTTCAGTTCAAAAGTGAGCACAGGACTGATCGAACTGTTCCACGGATCCATCCATATACTTGCACTGTCATCTGTAACGCCGTCATACAATTTGCCAACAGAGACAGTGTTATTTTCATCGCTGCCCGCCGTCGCCGTTGTAGTGATTGTCGCAATCGCTGCCAGATCCAGTTTTTCGGACTCTGCCGCGAATGTCGGGAAAGATGCCAAAGTCAGGATCATTGCGAGACTCAGCACCAAAGCCCATACCTTTTTCATAACTTCTTCCTCCTAATTCCCTTGGCGCAGGTACAAAGCTATCACGCCACTTTCATTGTCTCAAGTATAGCACCATTTCTCGCGTTTGTAAACATTTTACCAAAAGAACCTGAGATTTTCGTCAACTCCACTAAAATGTTAATTTTTTATGAATTTTTTAATTTGCCGTCTAAAAAGCCAATTTCTCTGCTTTTAATCTACCTTTAGCAGCAATGGCAAATTTTCATTCAGAAAAACAGCTTTTTGTTTGTTATGCACAAATGTGTCTCCTGCTCCTGTGGCGGCGGTTCTTGTTGACCGACGACAGCAAAGTGTCTTTGACTCCCTGCCGTTTTTCAGTCCCGCAGGCTCCTTCCGTCACGCTTGCGCGTGCCACCCCTTCCTCCCGGAGGAAGGCTTACGGTGACGAACTGCTCTGCCGCAAAATTACGTCCTACGAATCTCAACCCCCTCAGTCGCCTACGGCGACAGCTCCCCTCTTTACCGATGTCCGCCGTGCCGTGGAGCGTCACCTCAAACGTGACATCCGCACGGTTGCTGTCGCTCTTTGTCCATGCGACCGTCGTGTCGCCGTCGATCAGTTTTTCAAAGCCCATGGTGATTGTTGCATTATTCGTCAGATCCAGCGCTGCATCCTCCGCGAACGTTGGGAAAGACGCCACCGTCAGGATCATGGCGAGACTCAGCAACAGAGCCCATACTTTTTCCTCCAATCATTCCCACGGCGCAGGGGCTGCACCACCGCGCCGTTTTACTCTTGTCTCAAGTATAACAATCCCGTTTTTCGTTTGTAAACATTTTACGAATGATTTTCGGTAATCCGACGTTTTTTTGTAAAATCCTGATAAAAGGTTTCCGAAAACTTTGTGTATTTTTCGCCGTCACTTTTGCAATCTTCTCTTTTTATTCACCTTTTACGTCCCGCTCGTCACCTCGGAGGTTTCCTCCTCGGCGGAAAAGTCCGCAAATCCGTCGTACAGCTGCTCCAGCATTTTCTCAAACGTCTGTGCCATTTCGGGCGAACGCCGATCCACTGCGGTCATGTCCACAAACGCAAGCTGTCCCTTTTTCACCGCCGTTTTGCTCTTATAAACCGCGTTTTTCTTCAATTCCTCCGCAGTTACCGTCTCCGAAAAGACCATGGCGTGCGGATTGAGGGTTTTGAGCGTTTCTTCCGAAACATACCGTCCCGTTTGCTCATCGGCGGCATTCGTGAAGTCGAGCATTTCCAGAATCTCGTTCTCCAGCGTTCCCGCGCAGGCGACATACGTGTTCAGTTCCTGCACATACAGCACGGCGATCGGTTCCAGGTCGTTGGCTTTGCGGTACGCCGCAGTTTTCTCTTTCAATTTTTCAAACGAAGCCAAAAACGCTTTCCTTGCCGCTTCGCCATTCTTTTTCCCGGTGGTTTTTCCGTCGAGCGCCGTCAGAAGATCGTCAAACGCCAGCGCCGTTTCCTCCAGCGTCTGTGCAGGCTCCAGGCACAGCACGGCAATTCCGTTTTTATCCAGCCACTCCATGGTGTCGGCGCTCAGTTCCTGCGACGTAAGCACAAGATCGGGCTGCAATTTGATGATGGCTTCCAGATCCGGCTGTGCCGCCGTTCCGACATCGGGAAGGGCGGAAATCTGCGTGGAATAAAGGCAATAGGTACTTCTTGCGATCAGGCGGTTCTCCTCGCCGTAATACCCCAGCGCCGCCGTCAGCGACGGGGAAAGCGAAACGATTTTTTCCGGTTTCTTATACAGGGTGGTATCCCGCACGGTGAGCGGATATTCCTCATCGACAGACGACGTCTGCGCGGCGGACGATTCCGCTGTACTGTCCGCGGGAGAGGGCGTCTGCGTACACGAAGCGAACATCAGCGTGGCAAGCAACAGGGCGACAATCTTTTTCATTTTTTCTTCTCCGTTTCCGTTTTTCTTCCGCTTATATAGTACCGCGTTTTTGGAAAAAAATCAAGGCTCTTGACGCAGACGCCGTCTTATGGTACACTGTGAAGATGAGGAAGTGACTGTATGTCCGAGAAAAAAATCCGATTTTACAAAATTCTTGCCGCCGCTGTCCTGACCGCCGCGGCAATTGCCATCCTTTTGTTCAAAGTGCCGTTTGTGTCGGAAATCGACCGCGAATGGCACGGTTTTGCCGCGCCGACCGGGGAATTCACCGTGACGGTGCGCGGCGAATACACCGGTCATCTGCTCGGTGCCGATTCTTTCAGCGGCGACATTTTGTTTTCTTCGCCCGACTATGACCTCGCTGTGTTCAATCTCAAAAACGTGACGCTGTCTCTCTACGGCAGCCGTGTCTTTACCTTTCCCAACGGCGTGGACGCGAAATTCTCCGCACATCTGCACGGCGGCGTCTTTCGTTTCCGGCACGGCACGCTCTATCTGACTGCCGCCGCGCCTGCCGACGATCCCGCCGAAGCCATCCGCCGTTTCCGCCTTTCGCGCGGCGGCACCCCGTTCGCGGAAGTACCGTGGACGGTGATGAACTGACGGGAGGGGATTTTTTTGGACGGTATTTTGCCTGTTTTCAAGCCGCAGGGGTTCACTTCGTTTGACGTCATTGCCAAGCTCCGCGGCATGGCGCACCAGCGCCGTCTCGGTCACGCGGGAACGCTTGACCCGATGGCAACCGGCGTGCTGCCTGTTTTTTTTGGCAGCGCCACCAAAGCGTGCGATCTGCTGCCCGATTCCGACAAGGAATATGTCGCGGATTTCACCCTGGGGCAGGTCACCGACACCCAGGACAGCACGGGAGAGGTTCTTCAGACCTTCCCTGTCGCGGTCAGCGACGCGCAGATACGCGACGCCGTTGCCTCCTTTCGCGGAAAGCAGCAGCAGATTCCGCCGATGTATTCTGCGATCAAGGTCGGCGGGCAAAAGCTCTACGATCTCGCGCGGCGCGGCGTGGAAATCGAACGCCGCCCGCGCGAAATTACCCTGTATGAAATCGAACTTCTCTCTTTTGACGGCATTCACGGCAGGCTGCGGATTTCCTGTTCCAAAGGCACCTATATCCGCACGGTCTGCCACGACCTCGGACAGAAGCTCGGCTGCGGCGCTGTGATGACCGCCTTATGCCGCACCAAAGCCGCAGGATTTTCGCTTGACGACTGTCTGACGCTTGATGAAATTCAGCAGCATTGCGACCGCGGGACGCTTTCGTCCGTGCTGCGTCCGATCGGCGGCGTTTTTTCCTTTCTGCCCCGTGTCGTCCTTTCCGACGCGCTTTCCCGCCGCTTTCTCAACGGCGTGAAGCTCGATGCCGCCCGCCTTTCACTCAAAACTGTGGAGGAGGAAGTCGGCATCTGGCACGAGAACAGGCAGTTTCTCGCCATCGGCACGGTCGCCGAAGAAAGCGGGCGGCTTGTCCTGCGCTCCAAAACCCAATTCTTTACTTTAGAGGATCTGAACGCTCATGGTGATCTTTGATTCGCTTGAAAAAATCGCCGTTCCCGAACCGTGTGCCGTGGCACTCGGGTTGTTCGACGGCGTTCACAAAGCGCACCGCGCCGTCCTTCATGCCGCCGCGGACACGGCGCTTCCGCTTGCGGTATTCACCTTCCGCACCGACCGTGCCCTTCCTGCGTCAAAGCCGCATTTTGAGCCGCTGATGACGCCCGAACATCGCGCACGGGTGCTGGAATCACTCGGCTGCGTCTACCTGGCGATTCCCGAATTTGACGAATTTTCCGCGCTTTCTCCCGAAGCCTTTGCCGAACACGTACTGGTCGAACGCATGAACGCCCGCGCCGTTTGCTGCGGGTATGATTTCCGCTTCGGCAAGAACGGCGCGGGCGACGCGGCTCTGCTCTGCAAACTGGGAAAACGGTTCGGCTTTTCCGTTCACGTCACCGACTGCATGACCGTCGGGGGAATTCCCGTCAGTTCCACCACCATGCGCCGCGCCCTTTCCGACGGCGACATGGCGTTATACCGCGCCATGTGCGGTGATGACTACACCGTCACCGCCCCCATCCTGCACGGCAAGGCGCTCGGGAGGACGCTGGATTTTCCGACCGTTAACCAACCGCTCGATCCCGCCGAAAAGCTCCCGCGGTTCGGTGTCTATGTCTCCGACGTACAGATCGGAAACGCCCATTTCCGCGGGGTCAGCAATGTCGGCATCAAACCGACCGTCACCGACGCGCACGTGCCGCTTTGTGAAACGCACATTCTCGGCTTTCACGGCGATTTATACGGGCAGATCCTTTCCGTGCGGCTGCTTGCCTTTTTGCGCGACGAGAAGAAATTTTGCTCCGTGGAGGAGCTGAAATCCGCCATTGCCGCCGACCGCGACGCGGCAAAAGCCTTTGAAGAATAACCGAACCCCCGCGCTTTTTACAAGCGCGGGGGCAATTTTTTAAAAGTAAATCCCGTTATATATTTTGTGGGCAAGCCTTCACGGTAAAGATGAGAATCGTTGGAAAGCTGCAGCACCTTGGGGTACACATAGTCAAAGTGCGCGGAAAAGTTGATGACCGTCATCCCGCTGTGACTCATATCGAAGTGCGTGGAAAAGTACGGGTACGGAATATCGAGAAGCGAAGCGAGAAACGACAGTCCGAACCCCTGGTGGGCAAAAACCGCCACCCGCTCCGGGCTGTAACCGATCGCCTCATAGCGGCAATTCTCACGGTCGTGCCGATAGCCGAGCGTTTCAAGAAACGCATCCGTTTCGGCGTTGATCCGTTTCAGCCCCGCCGCAAAACCCGTGTCCTCAAAACATTCCGCAAGCGCCCATTCCTCTCCCAGTGCGCGAATTTCCTTTGAATTGAAAATCGTTACATACTTCGGATTCGCAAAGCTCCACGACCACTTCCCGTCTTCAAGCTTTGAACCGAAGTCGCGGGCGGCATACGACTCGTTCATCCAGTCAAGCACCGTCGGCGTCATGTGCAGCAGCTCACACGTGGGCTGCGCCGTGAATACGGCGCAGTTAGAGGACAACGTGAATATTTTGTCCAGACCGTACAGCGCAAGCCGTTTTGCCAGCGCATCCGCCTGTCTCAGACCGAGCGGCGTCAGGCTGTCGGGATTATAAATCGGGTCGCCGTGGCGAAGATAAAAAAGCAACATTTGTTTTTTCTCTTTCCATTTATTTGCCGTATCTTTCCCGCCATTCATGCGGGCTGCACCTTTTCTTCTTCCGAAACAGTTTGGAAAAATACAACGAATCGGGAATTCCCACCGAATAAGCGATCTGTTTGATCGGAAAATCTCCTTGCTCCAGCAGTCGGCACGCTTTCTCCAACCGCAGATCAATCAGATAACGGCTCGGCGGCACACCATACCCTGCCTCAAAGCAGCGATACAGCGACACACGGCTCACGCCCAGCGTCTTGGCAAGCGACTCCACCGTCATTCCCGGACGGTGATATCCCGCCTCCATGATTGCCACTGCCCGTTTGAACAGGGAATCCGACGGCACATATTCCGTGGACGGCATCGCTTCCATCAGTTCCGCCAGCACAAGGCGCGCTAACCCGCCAACGGCACAGTCTCCCGCAGGTGTGCCCTTCTTCCGCTCCTCAAACATTTCCAGAATTTTCTCCCCGATTGACCGCGAAAGCTGTGTACTCACCGGATTTTTCTCCGTCAACGCGCATTTCTTCAACAGCGCGGTCGCCTCATACCCATGCAGTTCAAACCAGCAATACTCCCACGGATCCTCAAGGTTTGCCCCGTAGTTGATTGCCACCCCCGGTACGATCAGAAATGCCTGCCCCGCGGAAACCTCGTACCGTTTGCCCATGCACTCGAAAAATCCCCGCCCGCCGAGTACATAATGCAGCACATGCAGCTCCCGCAGTCCGGGTCCCCAGTGTGTTCTGTCCACCTGCGACGCATGACCGACATCCGTCACACTCATTGTCAGTTTCCGAAGTCTTTTGTCCATACGTCCTCCTGAAACAAAACTCCATATTTTTGCAACAAAAAGCCCTTTCCTTTTATCAAAAATCCCTTTATAATGAGAATACCACACATTACGGCACAGGTCAATTTTTTTGTGCCGATTTTCGGAGGTGCTCTTATGATCGTGAACAAACCCCCAATGGGCTGGAATACCTGGAACACTTTTGCACAAAACATCAACGAACAGCTGATTCTTGAATCGGCACAGGCGATGGTTGACACCGGACTGAAGGATGCCGGCTACAATTACATCGTCATCGACGACATCTGGGCGCTCAAGGAGCGCGACGAAAACGGAAGACTCGTGCCCGATCCCGAAAAATTCCCCCACGGCATGAAATACGTCGCCGACCGCGTTCACGCGCTCGGTCTCAAGTTCGGCATGTACTCCTGCGGCGGCTTTCTCACCTGCGGAGGCTATCCCGGAAGCTATGATTACGAATGGATCGACGCACAAACCTTTGCTTCTTGGGAAATCGATTTCCTGAAATACGACTTCTGCTTCCACCCGACCTGCATCAGTGCGGATATTATCTACAAACGCATGGCGCTCGCGCTTGCCAACTGCGGCCGCGATATTCTTTTCAGCGCCTGTTCCTGGGGAAGCGAACACACCCGCCAATGGATCAAGGAAACCGGTGCGCATATGTGGCGTTCTACCGGCGACATCGTCGATTCTTGGGAATCCATCAAAGGCATCGCTCAGGATCAGCTGAGATTCCAGGAATACAACGGACGCGGATGCTTCAACGACATGGATATGCTCGTGGTCGGTATGGGCGGAAAAGGTAATGTCGGCGTCAACGGCTGCACCACTGAGGAATACCGTACGCACTTCTCCTTCTGGGCACTGTGCAATTCGCCGCTGATGATCGGCTGCGACATCCGCAGCATGACCGACGAAACCAAGGAAATTCTGCTCAACCGCGACGTCATTGCCATCAACCAGGATCCCGCCGCTTGTCAGCCGTTTCTTGTCAACACTCACGAAATGAAATTTGACCCCAACGAAAACCGCGGTTCCAATGATCCGTTTTTCAAAGAATATCCGAAGGACTTTCCCCTGATTGCCAAATACCTCGACGGCGGAGATATCGCGCTCGGCGTGTTCAATTTCTCCGGATGGGACGGCAGCGCCTATGTCTTATCCGTTCAGCCGGACCTGCTGGGTCTGCCGCTTTCTTCCGGCAAGCGTCTGCAATTCACCGATTTATGGACCGGTGAAGTAATGCCGGCTTTCAACGGTATGCTCAAGCTTGACAGCCTGAAAGCACATTCCTGCCGCCTGTTCCGCGCCAAGGTCGTGGATGCGAAATGAGCGTTTGCAAGCAGTGCGGGCGCGAAGTCAACGGGGATGAGATCGGTCTGACAAAAAAGCTGATCAACCGCGGCACGGAGGAATTTATGTGCCTTCCCTGTCTGGCAAAATATTTCTCATGCGACGAAGAAATTCTACGCCGCAAAGCCGAAGAATACCGCAAAATCGGATGTACTCTTTTCCCCTCCAAAGGGTAATTGTACAAACTGCAAGACAGCACAGTGCCGAAAGGCACTGTGCTGTCTTGCGTTATTTTTTTCGGATGTTACCCGTTCGGTATCGTTTTTTTCGGGAAGAAGGCTTTATTCTGCCGATTTTTCAAATAAGCATGGGCGAAATAGGCGGCCGCATGAGGCTCCCTGAGAAAGGGACGCCTGTGTTTGTGCGCTTTTTCTCCGCGCACAGAGAAAATAGGGGCAAAAGTCAAGGCTTCAAAACCGAAAGAAACAGGAAAAAGCGAGTCTCGCATTCTCCTTCAGTCGCCTTCGGCGACAGCTCCCTCCCGGAGGGAGCCTTTGTTTGAGCTTATTTTTTTTGTGCCGAAGAGGAATTTTCTGCCGGTTTTTCGGTGCTTTTCAGGTCAATCCCTCAGTCGCTCCGCGACAGCTCCCTTTACACAAAGGAGCCATAGATTCTTGCGATTTTTGACTTTATGCCGCAGAGAAAACAAACGCAGAATCCGAGTTTTCAAAGCCTTCAAAACCCAAAGACTACGCTTTTAAAACAAGAGATTTTCGCCGCAGTTTCTTTTTTGTACCGCAGCCAGTCACCCGATAGGCTCCCTCTTTCAAAGAGGGGAGCTGTCGCCGCAGGCGACTGAGGGATGTTGGAATTCGGAAAAATCCGGTGTTTTTTTCAGTTCTATAATAAATGTTGGGGTCAGGCAACGAGCCTGGCCCCTTAGCTATAAAAA
>ERZ808245.1262-NODE-1262-length-10569-cov-3.097299_pt1 | contig 10569 bp, 8 predicted proteins | sample MGYA00521243_ERZ808245 | MGnify/ENA primary metagenome ERZ808245 (study PRJEB31516, sample SAMN03275576) | gut metagenome | biome: mammalia-associated habitat; material: feces | host: Papio cynocephalus | place: Kenya | collected 2012-07-07 ... | reverse complement strand
CTTCGTCGTTTCCGCCGGAGATTTCCTCCCACACCGTTTTGTTCGGGTCGAGTTCGTCGCGGCTTTGATCGACATAGCCCAAAACAACCGTGTCGCCGATGCGGAACGTCCCCGCGTCGGGCTGTTCCTGTCCCGTGATCATGCGCATCAGGGTCGTTTTGCCCGCGCCGTTCGGTCCGATCACGCCGATGATGCCGCCGGGGGGCAGTTTGAACGACAAATCGTCGATCAGCAAACGGTCGCCGTAGCCTTTGGACACGTCCTTGGCCTCGATGACCAGATCGCCCAGACGGGGGCAGGGCGGAATGACAATCTGCGCGTTTTCGATCGTTTGTTTGTCGGCTTCGCTGACCAAAGCGTCGAAGGCCTGAATGCGGGCTTTGCTTTTCGCCTGACGGGCGCGCGGGGATTGCCGGATCCATTCCAGTTCCTGCTTGATCGTGCGCTGGCGGGCGGATTCCTCTTTCGCTTCCTGTGCCAGACGTTTTTCTTTCTGTTCCAGCCACGAAGAGTAGTTGCCTTCGTAGGGGATTCCCTCGCCGCGATCCAGTTCCAAAATCCAGCCCGTCACGTTGTCGAGGAAGTAGCGGTCGTGCGTGACCATGACGACCGTTCCGGGATAGTCGTGCAGATGCTGTTGCAGCCACGCGACGGATTCCGCGTCCAAATGGTTGGTCGGTTCGTCCAGCAGCAGCAGATCGGGTTTGGACAGCAACAGACGGCACAGCGCGACGCGGCGTTTTTCGCCGCCGGACAGCTTCGTCACGTCGGCGTCGGCGGGCGGACAGCGCAGGGCGTCCATCGCGATTTCGATCGTGCGCTCCAAATCCCAGCCGTTGCACGCGTCGATTTTTTCCTGCAATTCGCCCTGTTCAGTGATCAGCGCGTTCATTTCGTCGTCGGTCATTTCCTCGCCGAATTTCATCGACAGTTCTTCAAACCGTTTCAACAAATCGCGCGTTTCCCCGCACCCGTCCATGACGTTTTCCATGACGTTTTTGTTCGGATCCAGCTGCGGTTCCTGCGGCAGATAGCCGACGCTGGCGCCCTCGGCCGCCCAAGCTTCGCCGTTGAATTCGGTTTCGATGCCCGCCATGATTTTCAACAGCGTGGATTTCCCCGCGCCGTTCGGACCCAGAACGCCGATTTTCGCCCCCGGAAAGAACGACAGCCAGATGTTGTGCAGAACCTGTTTTCCGCCGGGGTAGGTCTTGGACAGGTTTTTCATAACGTAAATATACTGGTACGCAGCCATTTTAATCCTCTTGATAGAATGAATTTCAGGCTGTTATACCAGACGCGGCGCGTTCTTCAAAGGAAAATAAGCTTATTCGCCTTTCTCTTCGCCCCGCTTGAACACCAGTTTTTTGCCGTCCGACGTCGTCAGCGTCAGGGTGTCGCCCCGTCTGTCGAACGCGACGACCTTGTCCAGCGTTTGCAAAAATTCGCGTTCCGCCTGCATCAACGGCTGGGGACCCATCATCATGGTCGCCCCCGCGTTTTCCAGACGCAGTTTGCCGCCGTCGGCTTTGTACGATCCGAAATAGCGGTTGACGGCGGCTTTGCCCGCGAAACGGCTTTCCGCGGGGGTGAAGCCGATCGAAATTTCCGCGTCGTTCATCGCGTTTGCAACAAATAAACGCGGTCGTCCAGCGGTTCGGTCGACACGGCGTTCAAACAGGCGGACAACAGGCAGACGGAAAGGGCGGTCAGCAGTTTTTTCATGGCGTTTTCTCCTACGGGCGTTGTTTTTGTCGTTAAAAGCATTGTCCGACTTTTCGCGGCAAAAGGCAAGCGTTAACGCCCGCCGCCGCCTCCGCCGCCAAAACCGCCGCCGGAAAAGCCTCCGCCGCCGGAACCCGACCGCGACGGGGGCGCGCAAGCCGTCGACGTGCAGGAATTGAAACCGCCGAAATCGGACGCGCGGAAACGTCCGCCCGAATACCACGACGGGCGGTATTGCGTCATATCGGTCAGACGGCGCATTTTATTTTCCCATTCCTTTTCCAATCCGAACAAAACGGCGTAGGGCAGCAGCCGTTCCATTTTAGCGCAGTCGACGGGCGCGGGGATTCCCGTGTCGACCGCCTTTAAAAACATTCTGACGCCGTCCGTATGGGCGGAAACGTCCTGTCCCCGCCGCGTCGGACGGACGATCAGATGCGCGTAAATCAAAACCGCCAATCCGCCCGCCGCATAGAAAACCAAAGCTTCGCGAACGTCGGGATTCGCCGCGGCGGCGGTCAGCGTCGTCATTGAAAAATGAAAAGCGACGAACAAAAGAATGAAAACGGGCGCGAATTTGAACGTCCGCGTCGCGATCATCGCCAGAACGTCCCGACAGGCGGGAATTAAAAAGACCGGATAAACCGCCAAAAGCGCGATTAAATGCGGGGCGTCCGCCCGCCACAGCAAAAACGCCGCCAATCCCGACAGCAGAGCCAGCGCGCCGGCGACCATTCCGCGGTTCGCGGCGAAACAATCCGCCGTCCGCGCCGCCAGAAATTTTTTCAACGCTTTTCGGCACCGGTTCATTTCGGCGGAATATTTCCGTTCCAAACGCACGGGAAAACGCAGGTTTTTATCAAGGATCTTTTCTTCGCCGTTTTTGGGGGCGCGCGTCTTTTCGATCAGAAAATCGTCTTCGCCGTCGGAACGTATTTTCAAAAATCCGGAAACGCCGCCTTGCAGCAAAGCGGCGGACAGGATTGAGCCGTCGTCGCGTCCGTAACTGTCGACAAAACGCGCCATTGCGGGGGTGACGTCGGGAAGGACGTCGAAACGCGGCATGACGGTCGGTTTTTCCGGATCTTTGCCGTACAGCGCCCAGGTGACGATCAGATAAGCCAGCAAAACGATCGCGGACAGCCGCGCCGGAAAGCGGTCGCGCAAAGGGGCGGGCGCGGCGTCGACAAAGCCTTTTTCAAATCCGACGGCGACGGTCAGCCCTTCGTTCGGATTTAAATAAGCGGCTGAAAAAACGCCCGTTTCCGGATCGAAGGCGGCGGACGTTTTGCTGCCCCGTTTTCCGACGTAGCTCGCGGTTTGCAAAACTTTCGCGCCGTTCGGGACGATGACGCGGGCGGACGCTTTTTCAATCGGAAAAGCCCAATCGTTGCCCGTGGCGTTCCAATAGATTTCGTCGTAGCCGTCGAACGCCCGCACCGTGTTCGACGCCCGATAGGTGATTTCAAACGTGTACGGTCCGTTCCGCGGCAAAAGTTCGTCCGTCCCCGTGTTGACGCGTAAACGCCCGTTTGTCTTTTCTGCGAACCACGGTTCGGGTTTCCCGTCGCGCTTGACCGACAGGACGCGGTAGTCGACGCCCCGCGTCAGCGGCAGGTCGCGGTAAATGCCGCGTTTGATCCGCCGTCCCTCGCGGTTGACGGTGATCCGTTCCGACACGGTGACGGACGCGTCCGATTCGACCCGAATCGTCGATTCAAAATTCTTTATCATCTCGCATTCCGCGGCGGCGGAAAACGAAAACAGCCAAACCAGCGCGAACAGCAGAAACTTTGCGGGGCTAGAAAGAAACGGCGACATTTTCCTTTTCCCGATCGTCGATGTCGAAAAATTCGCGTTTGGCAAAGCCGAAGTTTTTGGCGATCAGGTTCGACGGGAACGTGTCGATCGCCGTGTTCAAATCGCGCGCCGTCGCGTTGTAATAGCGGCGGGCGTTTTGCAGGTCGTCTTCGATTTTTTCCAGCGACTCCTGCAGCTTGGCAAAATTCGCGCCCGCTTTCAATTCGGGATAGCTTTCTCCCAGCGCGAACAGCGATTTCACCCCTTGCGACAGGTTGCTTTCGGCTTTGGCGACATCGGCGGGGGCGGACGCGTTCATCGCGGCGTTTCGCAATTCAATGACGTTTTCCAGCGTCGATTGTTCGTGTTTGGCGTATCCTTTGACACATTCGACCAGATTGGGGATCAGGTCGCGGCGGCGTTTCAGCTGGACGGTGACGCCGCTCCAGCCCTCGTCGCAGCGGTTTTTCAGACGGACGAAGCGGTTGTAAAGAAATACGGCGTAAAAAACGATCGCGGCGGCGACGGCAAGGACGGACATGGGCGTATCCTTTATTATAAATTGAAACTCCGGTCAGAATAGCCTAGTTTTAAAAGCGGAAAAACAAAAATCGGAGACGGACATGTATAAAAACATCGAAAAGCAGAAAGTCCTGAATCTGGCTGATTTGGTCGATTACCAAGCGGGACAAGTCGTCAGCAGGACTTTGGTTCAAAACGAACTGGTCGGCGTGACGCTGTTTTCGTTCGACAAGGGCGAGGAGATTTCCGCCCACACCGCGGGCGGCGACGCGATGGCGACGGTGCTGGACGGCACGGGGCGGTTCACGGTCGGCGGGGACGAATTCTTTTTGAAAAAAGGCGAAACGCTGATTATGCCGAAAGGAATCCCGCATGCCGTTTTCGGCGAGGAACGGTTCAAAATGCTGCTGACCGTGTCGTTCTGACAACCCGCCGCGGCGCCGTTTCCGAACGGCAAAAAAATGAACGAACGTGTAGAAAAAGATTGCTTTTTGCGGCTGTCTGATTTATATAGCTAATCGTGAAACAAATCACGATTTGCCGATTCCCGGGCGCAGGCGCGGGGCGGTCATCTTGAACAAGGTAAGGATTCAATGGAAGTTAAAACAGCAGAAGATTTGGAGCTGGTTATCTCCAAAGCGCACGAAGCGCAGGCGGTTTATGCCACCTATACGCAGGAACAGGTCGACAAGATCTTCCGCGCGGTTTCTCTGGCCGCCAACAAAATGCGCATTCCTCTGGCCAAAATGGCTGTCGAGGAAACGGGCATGGGCGTCGTCGAAGACAAAGTGATCAAAAACCACTTCGCGTCCGAATACATCTATAACAAATACCGCGATATGAAAACCTGCGGCATCATCAAAGAAGACAAAGCCAACGGCATCAAGAAAATCGCCGAACCCATCGGCGTCATCGCGGGCGTCGTTCCGACGACGAACCCGACTTCCACGGCTATTTTCAAAACGCTGATCGCGCTGAAAACCCGCAACGCCATTGTCTTCTCGCCGCACCCGCGCGCCAAAAACAGCACGATCGCCGCGGCGAAGCTGTGCTTGGAAGCCGCCGTCAAAGCCGGCGCGCCCGAAGGCATCGTCGGCTGGATCGACGAACCGTCCATCGAATTGTCCGACATGCTGATGAAACACCCCAAGGTCGACATCATTCTGGCGACCGGCGGTCCCGGCATGGTCAAAGCCGCCTATTCCTCCGGCAAGCCCGCTTTGGGCGTCGGACCCGGCAACACGCCCGCGGTCATCGACGAAACCGCCGACATCAAAATGGCTGTTTCCTCCATTCTGCTCAGTAAAACGTTCGACAACGGCATGATCTGCGCGTCCGAACAGTCCATCGTCGCCGTTTCCGACGTCTACGACGAAGTTAAAAACGAACTGAAATACCGCGGCGCCTATATCCTGAACGACGAAGAACGCGAAAAGGTCGCCGCCATTATGCTGACCCCGCGCGGCGTCAACCCCGCCATCGTCGGACAGCCCGCTTACAAAATCGCCGCTTTGGCGGGTTTTGAAGTGCCCGAAGAATCCAAAGTTCTGGTCGGCGAAGTCGAAGACGTGACGACGGCTGAACCGTTCGCGCACGAAAAACTGTCGCCGGTTCTGGCGTTGTACCGCGCCGAAAACTTTGAAGACGCGATGGAAAAGGCTTACACGCTGGTCGATCACGGCGGCGCGGGTCACACGTCCGTTCTGTACACGGACGACCGCAAGGACGACCGCATCAAGGCGTTCGGCAACAAAATCCACACGGGGCGCATTCTGATCAACACGCCCGCGGCTCAGGGCGCGATCGGCGACTTGTTCAACTTCAAACTGGAACCGACTCTGACGATCGGCTGCGGTTCGTGGGGCGGCAACGCCACCAGCGAAAACGTCGGTCCGAAACACTTGCTGAACATCAAAACCGTCGCAGAAAGGAGAGAAAACATGCTCTGGTTCAAAGTTCCGCCGAAAGTCTATTTCAAACGCGGGGCGATTGATCCGGCTCTGCGCGAATTGAAAGGCAAGAAAAAAGCGTTCATCGTCACCGACCGTTTCCTGTTCAACTCCGGCATGTCGAAAAAGATCACCGACGTTCTGGAAGAAATCGGCGTCGATTACCAGATTTTCTTCGACGTGAAGCCCGATCCCGATCTGTCCACGATCAACAAGGCGTTCACGATGGTCAAAGCCTACGAACCCGACGTGTTCATTTCCATGGGCGGCGGTTCGCCGATGGACGCGGCGAAGATCTTGTGGCTGATGTACGAACAGCCCGATGTCAAATTCGAAGACGTCGCGATGCGCTTTTTGGATATCCGCAAGAGAATTTGCGATCTGCCCGCTTTGGGCAAGAAAGCCGACATGGTCGCCATTCCGACGACGTCCGGCACGGGTTCCGAAGTCACGCCGTTCGCCGTTATCACGGACGACAAAACGCACATCAAATACCCGATCGCGGACTACGCGCTGACCCCGACCATGGCGATCGTCGATCCGGATCTGGTCGACACGATGCCCCCCGGACTGTGCGCCGCCGGCGGTATCGACGCTTTGGTTCACGCCGTCGAAGCCTACGTTTCCATCATGGCGACGAACTTCACGAACTCCATGGCTTTGGAAGCCGCGAAAAAGGTCTTCAAATACCTGCCGCGTTCCTACCACGAAGGCAAAAACGACCCGCTGGCGCGTGAAAAAATGCACTACGCCGCGACGTTGGCCGGTATGGCGTTCGCCAACGCGTTCCTGGGACTGTGCCATTCCATGGCGCACAAACTGGGCGCCATGTACAACGTGCCGCACGGCATCGCCAACGCGTTGCTGATTTGCCAGGTCATTCGTTTCAACGCGTCTGACGCGCCGACGAAACAGGCCGCTTTCGCGCAGTACAAATACCCGAACGCGAAGGAAAAATACGGTCAGATCGCCAACCAGCTGAAACTGGGCGGAAAGAACGACGATGAAAAGCTGGAACTGCTGATCAACGCCATTCAGGGTCTGAAAAAAGAAATCAACATTCCGCTGTCGATCCGCGAATACGGCATTCCGGAAAAAGAATTCTTTGACAGACTGGACGAACTGACCGAAATGGCGTTCGACGACCAGTGCACGGGCGCGAACCCGCGCTACCCCTTGATGAAAGAAATCAAGGAACTGTACATTAAAGCTTACGAAGGCGTCACCGACTAACCCCTTTCAAGGTGAGCCTTCGGCAGAGAAGCAGGCTTCGGGAAACCGGAGCCTGTTTTTTTGGGGCGCGAATTGAAAAATGGACAAATTTTTTTCGTTCGTAAAAAAGACGCGGGTCGTTTTTGACTTGAAGTCCGTCAACATAATGAAAATAAATAAATATTTTCAAAACGGCTTTTCTGTTTTGTCGAAAAATTTTCAAAAAGACCTTGCGCGGGGGAAAACGGTCGGCTAGTATGGATTCAACAGGGGAGCGATCCCCGTTTTCAAATCAAAGGATATCCGATTATGGCATTGAACTGGTCTGACGTTGACGAATTGGCGAACGCCCTGGAAAAACTGTATCCGCAGACCGACCTGTCCGTTTTGGAATATGACGAGTTGCGCGCGATGGTCGCCGGAATCGACGGCTTTGACGATGCGTCCGTTCCCGACGACGACGATATGGAATCCGTCGTCCGCGCCTGGATCGGTATCCAGTTTCCCGAAGACGCCGAACGCGTCAATTCGGAAGACGTAGACTAAAAGGATAAACGGTTATGGCAGAATCTTTCACATCTTGGAAATCCGCGGGCGGAAACAACGCCGACCACATCGGCGGCAACGGCTACGAATTTTCCTACACCGACGAATCGGGCGAAAAAAAAGGTGTGGTGCAGGTCGACTACGGTTCCTTGTTTTGTAAAAAAGAGGAAACGGGCTATGACGCTTTTATCCCGACCATGCCCGAATCGAACGATATTCTGATCACGCACGGTCACGCCGACCATATGGGCGGGTTGGCGCATTTGATGAATTTGAAACGCGCCGAGTTCGAACAGAAACGCGCGAAAGGCGAAAACTTGACCGTTCATTGCACCGCGTTCGCCGAAAAACTGATTAAAAACAGCCTGCAAAGCACGGGAATCCCCAAAGAGGAATTTCCGGATTTTCACGTTTTCAAGCCCGACGAAACTTTTGAAATCAACGGGTTTAAAGTCGAACCGTTTTCCGTGTCCCATTCGATTCCCGACGCGGTCGGCTTTGTGATCGAAAGCCCGAACGGCACGCGCATGATGACGACGGGCGATTTCAAAACCGCCAAAGTTCCGCTGGGGCAGGGGTTCGACGATGAAAAGGTCGCCGCGATCGCGTCCAAAGGCATCGACTATCTGTTTATCGATTCGACGTCTTCGACCGCCAAAGGCGAAACGATCGGCGAATCCGAAGTGAAAGAGGGATTGCGCCGGATTTTGAAGGAATCCGAAAACGGTCCGGTGATTTCGGGCGTGATTTCGTCGTCCTGCCACCGTCTGCACACGGTCGCGACCGCTTTGGCGGAGGAGGCTTTGGAAAACGGGACGGAACCCCGCACGATGATTTTGGACGGCGCGTCGCTGATCAACGCCCGCCGCGCGATGAATCAATGCGGTTACAAACTGGAAGGCCTGATTCGCGCGGAAACGGGCGTCGAAATGAAAATCGTTTCCGCCAATTCGAAAACCGCGCAGAGGACGCCGCCGCAAAACCGTTTTTACGTCTGCACGGGAACGCAGGGCGAAGACGCGTCTTTGCTGAAAATCGCCGAGGGGCGCAACAAAAACATTTCGCTGGACGAAATGCGCGAAAGTTCCGGCATGGGCAAGGATTTGCCGATTTACGTCTACGATCTGCAATCCTGCATTCCGGGCAGCGAGGAAACGCACAAGGCTTTGGAAGAAAAATTTCAGGCGCAGGGGTGCGCGACCTATTTCCCCAGCCGTTATAAGCCGAACAAATACACGATTCACGCGTCGGGTCACGCTGGATCGGGCGACGTCGCCAAAATTTGCAGAATCGTTTCCGAATCGTCCCCGCGCCGCACGACGGTCGTACCCATTCACGGCGATCCCGCCCAGCGCCGCAACGTGATGAAAATCGCGCAGGAAAGCGGGCTGAGCGCGTGCATCATTCCGAACATGGTCGAAATGCGGGCGTTCAAAAAATACGCGACGTGGGAAAACGGCGGCAAAACCGAAGAATGGATCGGCGTGAACGGCGCGAACAACGATTTCAGAAAGCCGTATTTCAAATACGACCGTTTGGCTTTGGATTTGGAAACCAAGGAACGCAAGAAAATCGGCTATTACAAATACAAACGCGCGCCGCGCAAAAACAGGGACGCGCAAAACGCTCCGAAACCCGCCAATCTGGCGGCGCTGCGCAAACGGCGCGAACGCTGAAAACGAAAAAAAGCCCTCCGGTCGGAGGGCTTTTTCACAACCGTTTCGCGGCGCGGCAAGCGGCAACGGCAAAAAACGGAAACAAAAAACGGGAAAAAGAAAGCCCCCCTTTCGCGAAAGGGGGGCTTGTCGTTTTTTGGGCGCGTTCGGATAATCAGCGTTGCGCGCCTCTGTTCGCCAGAACGGCGTTCTTGACGGCGTCGCGTTTCGGCGCGTTCAGCGCGCGCATTTTCGATTTTTCGATCTGCAAAGCCTTTTCGGCGGCGGGGGCTTTTTTGCCGTCGATCGCCGCTTTGTTGATTTTTTCAACGGCGTCCACGGCGCGCATGACGGTCTGCAAAACCTCTTTCTTTTTCACGCCTCTGGTCGTCGAGGGGGCGAATTTTTCGCGCGTTTCGGCGATGTATTTTTCGGCGTACATCTGCGCGCCGGCGTTGCCTTTCAAATCGCGCACGGGGACGTTCGCCAGCGACGGATCGCGCGGCGCGCCTTTGACGGACATGGCTTCGTCGTACAGCTCGACCGCCGTTTTCGTCAGCAGGTGAACCTGACGCGCCTGTTTGCCGTTCATAAAATCCTCGAACCCTTCGACGCGTTCGCCGCCGCAGAATTTCGCGATTTCGGCGGGCTTCATCGAAACGAACGGGCGTTTGTCCGCTTTGGAACGCAGGGAACCCAGATAAACCTCGACATCGTATCCCTGTTCATAGGACGCGGAAATGCGTTCGTCGTCGTACCAGCCTTTGAACGCTTCGGACGGCGAACGGGATTCCGCAAACCGGTCGGTGATGGGTTTGTAGTGTTTTTCAAAACGTTTCATCGGCGCGTCGTGCCCCCGCGCCTGCCATTCTTCGCACGCCAGAACGGCCTGCGTTTGCGCGTCGGCTTCGGTCGCGCGGTTGATCATCAGACGCGTGGCGTAGTCCAGATTTTGCGCTTCGGCTTCGTTGCGCCCCTGATTGTTCTGCCACAAATGGCGCGCTTCGTGGACAAGGGCGAATTCCATAAAGTCCATGCCCAGCGATTTAGCCATGACGATCTGGTTGTTTTCGGGGTCGAAATAGCCGCCCGCCGTGCCCAAAGCCGTTTCCAAAAAGAAATCGACGTTGTATTTTTTCATATCGGCGATCGCGTTGCGT
>ERZ808245.1261-NODE-1261-length-10577-cov-4.479377_pt1 | contig 10577 bp, 5 predicted proteins | sample MGYA00521243_ERZ808245 | MGnify/ENA primary metagenome ERZ808245 (study PRJEB31516, sample SAMN03275576) | gut metagenome | biome: mammalia-associated habitat; material: feces | host: Papio cynocephalus | place: Kenya | collected 2012-07-07 ... | reverse complement strand
ACGAGCTCATCGCGCAGAAGGGCGAATACTACCAGCTGTACACGGGCGCCGTGGAACTGGAGTAACGGAGCTGGAGTAGCGTCATCGAACGAATCCGGCTGTTTTCGGGTTTTCATGTTTCATGCAATACGTGAAAACCTGAAAACAGCCGGATTTTTTATCGAGAAGAGACTTGGGGCCATCATGGAACCCGCGAAGGTCGAATTCGCAGTCAACACCCAAGCGGCGCTACGGAAAAATCCATCATGGCGCATGGGTGAAGGCCGATATACAGGTATACGTATGTTCCGTAGGTGGTTTTGCGATTCCGTAGGTGGTTCATTGCGGAATCCCGCGGATGAAATGGCTTGTTTTTGCGGCATTTTCTTGGCTGCTGTCTGTTCCTAACCACCTACGGAAGCCAAAACCCGCCTACGGAACCGAAACCGTGCCGTGATTGAGCCGATACTCGGCTATCGCGCGTGCGACCATGCCATAAAGTTCATTCAGCTTTTGCTCGGAGGCCAGATGCTCTCGCGTGGCGACGAAGGTTGTGTATCCAAGATCCCTGAGGCGGTTCCGCTTGTCGAGATCGTACATCCAACGGTCGTGGGTGTAGTGATAGATGCCGTCGTATTCGATGCAGACATGATCCTCCGGGTAAGCGATATCCACTTTGAGGGTGCCGCTTCCTCGGATATAGTCGAATATTTCATAATTCACTTGCGCGTCGGGCAGCCCATATGTGTTCGCGCCAAGTCGTATGACCGTTTCCTGCGGTGAGTCGGTTCCTTCCTTGCTGAGCGCTAAGGCTTTGCGACAGTTGACGTTTCCTATGAACCGGGGCATATTGCGTATGTAGTCGGCGAGTTCGTCGTGCGAACAAATGCGGAGCTCGGAATTGGCGCAGGTAAGCCAATCCATCGCGATTACCAGACTGTCGATGTCGGTGTATGGGGCGATCTGGCAGAGCGCCTGCGCGGCATGCACGCTCGATACCAATTCATCCGCATGGACCGTTTCAATGACGTGCCTTGCGTAATGGAATTTCATTCCTCTGATCCGCCGCAGGTCTTTTCTGTCCTGCACGGAGACATGGATGAGGTCGGAGTCGTAGTTTGGCGAATAATTCAGGGTGGCGGTCAAGCCGAGCAATTCGAGCGCAGTTCCGTGACTGATATACGGCGTCGCGTCCGACCGTGATCGGATTCGAGATAACGCCTGTCTGCATTCGAAATGCTTCCTTGCCGCGGCTTCGCGTGCCTGTTCCAGGGTGAAGAACGTGTTGTGCCTAAAGTCTTCCATGAATTGACGGTATCGGCAACGGATGGGGTGCTGCAACCGCTTTCCTTAAAAATGTGGATATGTGGATAATGGCATGTTTGATTTCCGTCGGGTGAGGTCTTTTCACTTGGCTTTGAATGCGACTGGGGCTGTGGGTGGCGTGCATGGCCGGCTGGGGACTTCGAGACGGTTTGCGCGCTACGATGGCCGTATGGGTTATGTGGCGACTTTTGATGCGGGCACTACGGCGATGAAGGGCGCTTTGGTGTCCGATGACGGACGGATCGTGGCGAGTTCCAGCGTTCTGCTGGATTTGCTGATCGACGGCGATCGGCGGGAACAGGACCCCGACCAATGGTGGCGGGCTTTCTGCAAGGCATCGCGGACCATGCTCGCCCAAGCGCGTGAAGCCCTGCCCCATTTCAACGACGCGGACATCGTCGGCGTGATTTTCAGCGGCCAGATGCAGGACCTCATAGCGCTTGACGGGGACCTTCGGCCGGTGCGCAACGCCATCCTGTATTCGGATGGGCGGGCCGACGCCCAGGCCCGAAAGATCGCTGCACGCCTGCAGGGCGGCGCCGACCGGTTCCTCGAAATCGTCGGCAACCGGTTGGAGGGATGCCTGCCGCTGCCGAAGCTGATGTGGCTGCGCGAACAGGAGCCGGAGACATTCGCGCGGATTCGGCACGTGCTCATCAGCTCCAAGGACTACCTCATCGCGCGTCTTGCCGGCGTGTGCGTCGGAGACGTGGCCGCCTGCTCCACCGCGGGGGCGATGAACATTCGAACCGGGCGATGGGATGCCGAAATATGCGGATGCGCCGGAATCGATTCGGCGCTCGCCGATGATGCCGCTGACGACGTGGATTATGCAGATGGCGCGTGCAATCCCGTGAAACCCGTGAATCCCGCGTATGCCGCCGATGATGTGGCGGATGCGGATGATGCGTGCGATGCCGGAGCTCCGGAAGCCTCCGAAGCCGCGGAAGCTTCCGATGTCGCGGAAGCCCCTGATGACGTGGGCGGCAAGAGCGCTTTGGACGCCGGGATTTTGCCGAGACTCTATACGCCGCAGTCGGTGGTCGGTTCGGTGACGGCCGAAGGGTCGGCGCAATCCGGATTGCCCGAGGGCACGCGGGTGTTCGCGGGGTTCGGCGATGCCGGTGCCACCACGTTCGCCAGCGGCGTCGCGGCGCCGGGACAGTACAACATCAATCTCGGCACGTCGGGATGGATCGCCACGGTGTCGCGCCATCCGTTCACCGACAAGCCGGGCGCCGCGAATCTGGCGTTCGGCGTCAGTCCGGATTTCGTGAACGCCGTGCCGTTCCTCAATGCCGGCGACGTGCACAAATGGGCGGTGTCCACATTCGCGGACGGCGGCTACGACAAGGCGCATGCGTTGTTGGAGTCCTCGGTGCCGGGCGCGCATGGCGTGCTGTGCCTGCCGTATCTTGTCGGCGAACGTTTCCCGGTGATGAATGCCGCGATTCGAGGCGCGTTCGTCGGCATCGGACCCGACAGCACGCGGGCCGACATGTTGCGTGCCGCGTTGGAGGGCGTGGCGTTCTCCATACGCCAGGGCATGGGAAGCTTCGACGACGCGCCATCATCCATCACGCTGATCGGCGGCGGCGCACGTGAGACGGTGTGGTGCCAGATGCTCGCCGATGTGCTCGGCTCTTCGGTCGAGGTGTTCGAGAACGCGGATATCCTGCCGGCCGTGAGTCTGGCTTCGTTGGTTTTGCGCGACGACCGATTGCCGGAGCGCTGCCGTCGCAGTCGCATGTACATGCCTGACGCGCGCAATGCCGCCGTATACGATGAGGCGTACCGGCGTTTTCTGGGCCTGTACCCGGCGTTGTCGACGTTGGACTGATGGAAACGCGGGATTCCGGGCAACGCGTAGTATTCTATGTGGTAATGATATTTACTAGATATTTTATGAACTGTGCGGCTCATAAAACATCAGGCCAGAGAAGGCCGTATGCGAAGACCATAAAGGAGGGTCGATGGCGACCATTAAGGAGATCGCGCAAAGAACGGGATACTCCCCGGCGACGGTTTCGCGTCTGCTGAACGGCGATCCGACGCTGTCGGTGAGGGACGAGACGCGCCGCGCGATCATTCGGGCGAGCGAGGAATTGGGATACAGCACCCAGGCCAAACGCATCGTCATTCCGCATGAGGTGGCGTTGCTCGACAACGAGGATTCGAACGCGGCGCTGCGTGATTCGTATTTCACCGATTTGCGTACGGCTCTGGAACGCAACGCGGCCCAGCAGCGCATGCGGCTTTCGGTGTTCCGCGGTCTCGACGCAATGCTCGCGGATGATAGGAAGTTCGATGGCTTCATGGCCATTGGCGCGGATGAGATTGACGGGTCGGCGCTACGCAGACTGCATGAGGCCATGCCGTTCGGCGTGTTCATCGACGTCAATCCCGCTCCGAATCTGTTCGATTCCGTGCAACCCGATTTGCAGCAGACCATGTACGATGCGGTCGACGCCTGCGTGGACGCGGGTATGGACCGCGTCGGATTCATCGGCGGCAAGGGTGCGCTGATGAACTTCTACGAGTTTGACGAAGAGGGCCGCGTCACTTATTTCCGTCGGGAGGCCAGGCGCCGCGACGTCGACATTCGTGGGCTGGTCTATTCCGACGGTCCGTTCACCGTGGAGAACGGCCGGAGACTGGGCGAGCGGTTCGTCCGCGACCACAACGGCGTGCTGCCGGACGCGGTGATCGTGGCGGCGGATGTGCTTGCGGTTGGTGTGCTGCAGGCGTTCAACGCGGCCGGAATCCTGGTGCCGCGCGACATCAGCGTCATCAGCATCAACAACCAGCTGATCTCCCAGCTCACCTCGCCGCCGCTGAGTTCGTATTCGATCGACCAGAACGAGCTGGCCAGGGTCGCGATCCTCACATTGGCCGATGCGATCGCCGGCAAGCGAACCGTCCGGCAGCACATGTATCTTTCCACGACATTGGAGGTACGTGACAGTTTCGTTCCCCGAAAGCATGGAATGTGACTGGCCTTGTGCCGAACCGACCGTTTGGATATTCTCCTTGACGGTTTCGTTCCTTGGGAACATGGGGCATGGCGGAAGCGTGTTCTCTTCTGGATGCCTCCGTTGATACCCCCTGGAAAACGCCGGTGACGTTGCCGAACGCCACCGGCGTTTCGCATATGGCTGGCACGTTGCGAATTCCGGGAAGGTGTCTGAAAAACATGGAATTATGATTGCTTTTCGAAATAACGCATTGCAATCAGAACAAATTCACACATCAAACATGTTTTAAACGAGCAAAGTCGCACAAAAAGCGACACGCCGTTATTTCGCTGAATTCAGTATTGATTTTTACCCAACAGCGGTTACGGGGTATAGTGTTCTGTGCATCACAGGAATCAATCGGCGATTACGCTTCCAAGGAGAAGTACGATGGCACAATCCCAAACCTCAGCAACGCCAACGACGGCGGATGATCAACACCAACAAGGCGCGAGCCTCACGTCCCGAGTCGCATACGCATTCGGCAACGTCGGCCAGTCCGCCTTCTACAACGCGCTGAGCACCTACTTCATCGTCTACGTCACCAGCTCGCTGTTCTCCGGCATCGACAAGGCGCTCGCGACCAAGCTCATCGGCGTGATCACGGGTCTGGTCGTGGTCATCCGCATCGCGGAGATCTTCGTGGACCCGCTGCTGGGCAACATCATCGACAACACCAACACCAAGTGGGGCCGCTTCAAGCCGTGGCAGCTCATCGGCGGCACCGTCTCCGCCCTGCTGCTCGTGCTGGTCTACACCGGCCTGTTCGGTCTGGTAAACGTCAACACCACGCTGTTCATCGTGCTGTTCGTCATCACCTTCATCGTGCTCGACGTGTTCTACTCGCTGCGCGACATCTCCTACTGGGGCATGATCCCCGCGCTGTCGAACGACTCCCATGAGCGCTCCACCTACACCGCGCTCGGCTCCTTCGGCGGCTCCATCGGCTACAACGGCCTGACCATCGTCGTCATCCCGATCGTCACCTTCTTCAGCGCCATGTTCACCGGCAAGCAGGTGGAAAGCCAGAGCGGCTGGACCTGCTTCGCCATCATCGTCGCCATCCTCGGCGTGCTCACCGTCTGCTCCGTCGCGTTCGGCACCAAGGAGAGTTCCAGCACGCTGCGCGCCAAGGCCGAGCAGAACGGCGGCCCGCTCGCCGCGTTCAAGGCCCTCGCCCAGAATGACCAGCTGTTGTGGGTCGCGCTGAGCTACCTGCTGTACGCCATCGCCAACGTCGCCACCACCGGCGTGCTCATGTACCTGTTCAAGTTCGTGTTGAACAACTCCGCCGCATACTCCGTCGTAGGCGTCATCTCCGTCATCGCCGGCATCATCATGGCCCCGCTGTACCCGGTGCTCAACAAGCGCATTCCGCGCCGCTACCTGTACCTTGGCGGCATGGTGCTGATGGTCCTCGGATATCTGCTCTTCATCATCGATTCCGCGAGTCTGCCGGTCGTTATCGTCGGCCTGGTGCTGTTCTACCTGCCGCAGACCTTCATCCAGATGACCGCCATCCTGTCGCTGACCGACTCCATCGAATACGGTCAGCTGAAGAACGGCAAGCGCAATGAGGCCGTCACCCTGTCCGTGCGCCCGATGCTCGACAAGATCGCGGGCGCCTGCTCCAACGGCATCGTCGGCACCGTGGCCATCGCGGCGGGCATGATCGGCAACGCCACCGCGGCCGACATGACCGCGGCGAACATCCGCACGTTCGAGATCTGCGCGTTCTACGTGCCGCTGGCCGTCATCATCCTGAGCGCCGCCGTGTTCCTGTTCAAGGTGAAGATCACCGAGAAGATGCACGACGACATCGTCAAGCAGCTCGAGGCGCAGCTGGACAAGGACTGATTCCGGATTCCCGGATTCCCGCATCGATGAGCCGCATGGTGGACGCCATGCGGCTCATCGCGTTTCATACGTTCGCACGACGTGCTAAGGTGACGCCTTGAAACACAAAGCGACGATCCGTCATCAGCGGGGAGCTTCCGGAAGAACGACGGCGCGCGCAGACGCGCCGTCAAGTAGAACCGGCGGGATCGGCCCGAACAGCCGAACGTCAAGCGGTCGCGCGACCGTCCTGCATCCAAGCCTGGCTAAGGCGGCGGGGGAGCGCGGCAAGCGAGGTGGTACCGCGGTGGCGGCGTGCGGCAATCGCACGGATGTCATCGTCCTCGTAAGGGTAAAGCAACGAAAACGCCAAACGAGGAGCATACGGTGAGCGAATCCACCAATCATGTGTATCCGAAGGCTGCTGCCGGAGAGCAGAGCGCCAATGTCGCGCCGAACCCCAGCTTCCCGAAGCTCGAGGAGTCCGTGCTCGACTACTGGGAGAAGGACGACACCTTCCAGAAGTCCATCGAACGCCGTCCGTCCGGGGACCACAGCCAGAACGAATTCGTCTTCTTCGACGGCCCGCCGTTCGCCAACGGCCTGCCGCACTACGGCCACCTGCTGACCGGCTACGCGAAGGACGTCATCCCGCGCTACCAGACCATGAAGGGCCACCGCGTCAACCGTGTGTTCGGCTGGGACACCCACGGTCTGCCGGCTGAGCTCGAGGCCCAGAAGGAACTGGGCATCGACTCCGTCGACCAGATCAAGGAAATGGGCATCGACAAGTTCAACGACGCCTGCCGCGCGTCCGTGCTCAAGTACACGAACGAGTGGAAGGACTACGTGCACCGCCAGGCGCGCTGGGTCGACTTCGAGCATGGCTACAAGACGCTGAACATCCCGTACATGGAATCCGTGATGTGGGCGTTCAAGCAGCTGTACGACAAGGGACTGGCGTACCAAGGCTACCGCGTGCTGCCGTACTGCCCGAAGGACCAGACCCCGCTGAGCGCCCACGAGCTGCGCATGGACGCCGACGTCTACCAGGATCGTCAGGACACCACCGTGTCCGTGGCCGTGAAGCTGCGCGACGAGGAAGACGCCTACGCCGTGTTCTGGACCACCACCCCGTGGACCGTCCCGACCAACTTCGCCATCGTGGTCGGCGCCGACATCGACTACGTCGAGGTGCGCCCGACCGAAGGCAAGTTCGCCGGCAAGAAGTTCTACCTCGGCAAGCCGCTGCTCGGCTCCTACGCCAAGGAGCTCGGCGAGAACTACGAAGTGGTCCGCGAGCTCAAGGGCTCCGAGATGGAAGGCTGGCGCTACTACCCGGTGTTCCCGTACTTCGCCGGCGACAAGAACGCCGCCGAAGGCCAGGTTCCGGGACCGGAAGGCTACCAGATCTTCACCGCCGACTACGTCGACACCGTCGAGGGCACCGGCCTGGTGCACCAGGCTCCCTACGGCGAGGACGATATGAACACGCTCAACGCCAAGGGCATCAAGAGCGTGGACGTGCTCGACGCGGCCTGCAAGTTCACATCGCTGTGCCCTGACTACGAGGGCATGTACGTGTTCGACGCGAACAAGCCGATTCTGCGCAACCTGCGCGCCGGCGACGGCCCGCTGGCCCGCATCCCCGAGGAGCAGCGCGCCATCCTCTTCCAGGAGAAGAGCTACGTGCACTCCTACCCGCACTGCTGGCGTTGCGCCACCCCGCTGATCTACAAGCCGGTGAGCTCCTGGTTCGTGTCCGTCACCAAGATCAAGGACCGTCTGCTCGAGCTCAACCAGCAGATCAACTGGATTCCGGGCAACGTGAAGGACGGTCAGTTCGGCAAGTGGCTCGCCAACGCCCGCGACTGGTCCATCTCCCGCAACCGCTTCTGGGGATCCCCGATTCCGGTGTGGGTGTCCGATGACCCGAAGTACCCGCGCGTCGACGTGTACGGTTCGCTGGAGGAGCTCAAGCGCGACTTCGGCGACTACCCGCGCGACCACGAGGGCAACATCAACATGCACCGCCCGTACATCGACGAGCTGACCCGCGTCAACCCGGACGATCCGACCGGCAAGAGCCACATGCACCGCATCAGCGACGTGATGGACTGCTGGTTCGAATCCGGTTCCATGAGCTTCGCCCAGTACCATTACCCGTTCGAGAACAAGGAAACCTTCGAACAGCACTTCCCGTGCGACTACATCGTGGAATACATCGGCCAGACCCGCGGCTGGTTCTACGTGCTGCACATCATGGCCACCGCCCTGTTCGACAAGCCGGCGTTCAAGAACGTGATCTGCCACGGCATCGTGCTCGGCTCCGACGGCCAGAAGATGTCGAAGCACCTGCGCAACTATCCGGACGTGAACGGCGTGTTCAATGACTTCGGCTCCGACGCCATGCGCTGGTTCCTCATGAGCTCGCCGATCCTGCGCGGCGGCAACCTCATCGTCACCGCCGAAGGCATCCGCGACACCGTCCGCCAGATCATGCTGCCGGTGTGGAGCTCCTACTACTTCTTCACCCTGTACGCCAACGCGGCGAACAAGGGCGCCGGCTTCGACGCCCGCGAGCTGCGCGCCGACGAAGTGGCCTCGCTGCCGGAGATGGACCGCTACCTGCTGGCCCGCACCCGCCGTCTGATCCAGAAGACCGAGTCCGCACTCGACCAGTTCCTGATCTCCGACGCCTGCGACGCGGTCTCCGACTTCATCGACATGCTCACCAACTGGTACATCCGCAACACCCGCGACCGTTTCTGGAACGAGGACGAGAACGCGTTCAACACGCTGTACACCGTGCTCGAGGCATTCATGCGCGTCATGGCGCCGCTCGCCCCGATGGAGGCCGAAGCCGTATGGCGCGGTCTGACCGGCGGCGAATCCGTGCATCTGGCCGACTGGCCGTTCCTGAAGGACGAGAAGACCGGCGAAGACACCGAGCTCGGCCGCGTGCTCGCCGACGATCCGGCTCTGGTCGACGCGATGGAGAAGGTGCGCGAGGTCGTCTCCAACACCCTGTCCATGCGCAAGGCGAAGCAGATCCGCGTGCGCCAGCCGCTGTCCAAGCTGACCGTGGTCGTGGAGAACACCGATGCCGTGGCCGCCTACGCCGACCTGCTCAAGTCCGAACTGAACGTGAAGGACATCGAGCTGTGCACGTTGGAGGACGCCGACAAGCAGGGCCTGAAGATCATCCACGAGCTGCGCGTGAACGCCCGCGTCGCAGGCAAGCGCCTGCGCAAGGACGTGCAGTTCGCCATCAAGGCATCCAAGTCCGGCGCATGGCATGTGGACGCATCCGGCGTTCCGGTGTGCGAGACGCCGAACGGCGACATCGCGCTTGAGGAAGGCGAGTACGAGCTGCTCAACGGCGTGGAGGAGAAGAACGCCGAAGAGGCCGCCAACTCCGTTTCCACCGCGTTGCCGACCGGCGGCTTCGTGATCCTCGACACCGAGCTGAACGACGACCTGGTCGCCGAAGGCTACGCCCGCGACGTGATCCGCGCCGTGCAGGACGCCCGAAAGGCCGCCGATCTCGAGATCTCCGACCGCATCGCGCTGAAGGTGACCGTTCCGGCCGCCGATGTGGCGAAGGTCGAGCAGTTCAAGGACCTCGTCGCCTCCGAGACGCTCGCCACCTCCTTCGAGGTCGTGGCCGGCGCCGAGCTGAACGTCGAAGTGGCCAAGGCCTGATTTCGTTCGGGTTTGATTCCGTTCGGGCCTGATACGACCTGATACGACCGATGTGGTAGGTGCGGCAAGTCGCCGTACCTACCACATGGTTTGCGATTATTCGGCACCCGGGCTAGAGTGATGCTTTGGCTTTCATGCCGGTTCGCTCCGGCCTGAAGCGCCGATAACACAGACTTGATTTGTGTTCGTCCATACCGCGCGCCATTGTGCGTTCCGATGTGCGAAGGCAGATCGTTAAGCGAATGGTTCTCAGTACCATCCATGTGAGTCAAGCACACATTTTGAGAAGCAGTCGCGTTGCCGGACGGTGGATTCACCGGGTTGCCCACGTGGCGGCCTGATGAATTCACCGTCCGGCTTTTTCTTCTCCGGCGGCGATATAATGCGTTGAGATTTCAAGGAGGAATCGTATGCCATTCGAATCGTTGTATCCCCGCATTACCGCCACCCGCCGCATCCAGGACATGTGCGGCACATGGGATTTTCAATTCGACCCCAAGTCGGTGGGCGTCGAGGAAGGCTGGGCGAACGGTCTGCCTGATCCGATCGACATGCCGGTACCGTCGAGTTTCGCCGACGTGTTCACCGACAAGTGGAGCCGTGAATACACCGGTGATTTCTGGTACGCGACCAAGCTGTTCGTGCCGGGGGAGTGGAAGGACGGTTCGGTCGACATCCGGTTCGATTCCGCCACGCATAACGCCACCGTGTACGTGA
>ERZ808245.1258-NODE-1258-length-10596-cov-4.725738_pt1 | contig 10596 bp, 10 predicted proteins | sample MGYA00521243_ERZ808245 | MGnify/ENA primary metagenome ERZ808245 (study PRJEB31516, sample SAMN03275576) | gut metagenome | biome: mammalia-associated habitat; material: feces | host: Papio cynocephalus | place: Kenya | collected 2012-07-07 ... | reverse complement strand
TGAAAAACGCGCCGGTCGTCGTTTTGGACGAAGCGACGTCCGCCCTGGACAACAAGTCCGAAGCCGTCGTTCAGCAAGCCATCGACAACCTGATGAAAAACCGCACGGTGCTGGTCATCGCCCACCGGCTTTCGACCGTCAAAAACGCGGACAGGATTTTTGTGATTAACGAAGGTCGCATCGTCGAACAGGGATCGCACGAAGAACTCCTCGCCCAAAACGGCGAATACGCCGCCCTGTATCAAATGCAGTTCAAAACAAAAAAGGAAAACGTCGCATGACTAACACCCTCTTTCGCTCAACTCTTTACGAACGGGAAGCCCCGAACATGTCCAGAGCCGCAAGCTTAAAACGCGGGGAAAGTGCCGTCAGCGCGCTTCTCAATCAAGTTCCCGTTCATCTTTTAGTGGAGATCACCTATGCCTAAGGTTTCCGTTATTACGCCGGTTTACAAAACAGAGGATTTTCTGGATAAAAGCTTGTCGTCTTTGACGGCGCAAACCTTGGCGGATATTGAGTTGCTTTGGATTGACAACGGTGCGTCCGACGAATGTCGCCGTTTGATGGACAAGTATGCGACCGACAAGGTCAAAATCATTCATCTGCCCGAAAACATCGGCTATATGGGGGCGATAAACACGGGATTGGATGCCGCGACGGGCGATTACGTCGGTTTTTGCGATTCGGACGATTGGGTCGAAGCCGATTATTTTGAAAACCTGTACAAAACGGCTGAAGCCGAAAACGCCGATCTGGTTTTAAGCCCGTATTTTTTGGGAAAGGCAAAAGAACAGCGAATTTCTTTTTTGTTGTGCGATGTTCCTCCGAAAAACGCGGCGGATTTGTTTGAAACGCAAAAATACGGTTGTATTTGGAACGGGTTGTACAGACGGTCGATGATTGAAAAGTACAACATCCGTTTGCCCGACGGCGTCAGAAGCATTTTCAGGGACAATCTGTTCTTTATCCAAGCCGCGCTTTACGCCGACAAGGGCGCTTTGCAGCCCAAAGCGGGATATCATTATGTTTTGCATAACGGCAGCGCTACGAACGGCATTGATAAAAGCATCAAAAAAAATGCGGCGATGGAAACTTTGACAGAACTGAGTCGCATCGTTCCCGCAGATTTGATGCGAAAATACGACAGGGAACTGTGTTGGTTTTTGATGCGGTCTTTGGGAATTTGGATGTTGGATCGTGAACAGGCGGCATCTTTGGCGATTTTCGAAACCCTGCCGTCTTTGAAACGGATTTATACGGAATTTAAAAACTATAAATCCCCGACGATCGGGCAACGGGTGTTCTCGATTTCGCGCAACCCTTTTAAACAAAGAATTAAAATCCGCTTTTTGGGGATTCCGATTTCATTCAAACATAGAAAGGATTCAAAATGAAAGTAGGTATTTTGGCGGGCGGTCTGGGGACTCGTCTGGGCGAAGAAACGGGCGTGCGTCCGAAACCGATGGTCGGCATCGGCGGCTATCCGATTTTGTGGCACATCATGAAAATCTATTCCCACTTCGGGTTTAACGAATTTGTCGTTTTGTGCGGATACAAACACGAAGTCATCAAAGAATACTTTTTAAACTATTATTCCAACACGTCGGACGTGACGGTCGATTTGTGCAACAACGCCGTCGAAATCCACAAAACCCGCTGCGAACCGTGGAAAGTCACCATGGCGTACACGGGACGCAACACGATGACGGGCGGGCGCATTAAAAAAGCGCGCGAATACTTCGGCAATGAACCGTTCATGCTGACGTACGGCGACGGCGTTGCGGACATTGACATCAACGCGCTGATCGATTGTCACAAAAAATCGGGCAAGATCGCGACTTTGACCGCCGTTCAGCCGTCGGGACGCTTCGGCGCGCTGGACATTCAAGACGACGGCACGATTACCAAATTCCAAGAAAAACCGCAGGGCGACGGGTCGTGGATTAACGGCGGATTCTTTGTCTGCAACCCCGAAGTGTTCGACTATATCCCCGACGACGACACCATGCCGTTCGAACAGGCGCCGTTGAAGAATTTGGCAAAGGACGGACAGCTGAACGCCTATTACCACAAAGGTTTTTGGCGTCCGATGGATATGCTGAAAGACAAAATCGATTTGAACGAAATGTGGGCGAAAGGTGACGCGCCGTGGAAAGTGTGGGAAAAATGAAAAAAGTTTTAATCACGGGCGGGACGGGATTTATCGGATCGCAAGTCGTCGCCGAACTGTTGCGCAAAGGCTACGAAGTCCATTCGTTGGTTTATCCGCCGTTTGCGCCCGAACAGCCGCACTTGGTTCAGCACGAAATGAACCTGATGGACGACAAAGCGGTTGATGCTTTTCTGACGGAAAACAGCTTTGACACGCTGATTCATCTGGCATGGTTCACGGGGGCGAAGTGTCATTCAAGCGATGTCAATCTGGACTGGATGCGCGCGTCGGTCGCCCTGCTGGAATCGTTTGTCAAACACGGGGGCAAGACTTTTCTGGGCGCGGGAACGGTGTCCGAATACGACTTTTCCAAAGGATACCTGCGCGAAGACATCACGCCGCTGGCGAATCCGTCGCTGTACGGGCAGGCGAAAGCCGCCGTTTACAATACGGGGCGCATTTTTGCCAAAGCGCACGATGTCGCTTTCAAGTGGGCGCGGATTTTCAATTTGTACGGTCCGAACGAAAAACCGACCCGCCTGATGCCGTCCGTGCTTCATTCCATGTTGGCGGGCGAGGACGTCAAAGTGTCCGATTGTGTGAAGATTCAGGATTATTCGCACGTTTTCGACACGGCGGCGGCGATTGTCGCGTTTTTGGAAAGCGACGTGACGGGCGCGGTCAACATTTGCTCCGGCAACCCGATTCGTCTGCGCGCCATTGTCGAAAAAATGGCTGAACTGACAGGGTTCAAGGGAAAAATTTTGTGGGGCGCCATTCCTGCGAACTTTGACGATCCGTTTGTCGTCGGCGACAACACAAGGCTGACCCGCGAAGTCGGCTATCACCACAAATACGACCTTGAAACAGGGTTGAAGCAAATCATCGATTGGGAAAAAAATCATGTATAACTACGAAAATCTGTACAAAGGCAAAACCGTTCTGGTGACGGGACACACGGGGTTCAAAGGCTCTTGGCTGGCAATCTGGCTGACGATGCTGGGCGCGAAAGTCGTCGGCTATTCGCTTGACCCGTATTCCGACAAGGGCAACTACTGCGCGTCGCACCTGAAAGACCGCCTGTATGCCGATTTGCGCGGCGATACGCGGGATTTGGACGCTTTGGACGCGGCGGTGAAGAAGTATCAGCCCGAAATCGTGTTTCATCTGGCGGCGCAGGCTTTGGTGCGCACATCCTACGAACAGCCGAAATACACGTTTGAAACGAACATCATGGGATCGCTGAACGTCATGGAAGTCATGCGCAACAACGACTGCCTGAAAACCGCCATTATGATCACGTCCGACAAATGCTATGAAAACGTCGAACAGATCTGGGGCTACAAGGAAACAGACCGTATGGGCGGGCAAGATCCGTATTCCGCGTCCAAAGGCTGCACGGAACTGATGCTGGCGGCGTATCGTCATTCCTATTTCGACCCCGCGAAATACGCACAGCACGGCAAAGCCATGGCGACGGTGCGCGCGGGCAACGTCATCGGCGGCGGCGACTGGTCCGACAACCGCCTGATTCCCGACTGCATCCGCTTTATCGAAGCGGGCAAGCCGATTGAAATCCGCAACCCGATCGCCACGCGCCCGTGGGAACACGTCCTTGAACCGCTGTCGGGCTATTTGAAAGTCGGCGAAATGCTGATGAAAGATCCTGTGAAATACGCGACGTCGTTCAACTTCGGACCGCACATTTCCGCCAACAAAACGGTGCTGGAAGTTGTGCGCCGTCTGGTCGCCATTTACGGCAAAGGCGAAGTCGTTGACGCGTCCGACCCGAACGCGCCGCACGAAAACACGCTGCTGAATCTGGACGTGACGAAAGCCTACGTCATGCTGGGCTGGCACGCGAAATTAAGCCTTGAAGAAATGCTTGAATTCACGGTCGATTGGTACAAGGAAGCGTTGAAATCCGACGATATGTACGATTTCTGCGTCAAACAGATTACGGCGCACGCGTCAAAGGAATGGTAAAATGAAAACGGTCGTTATCGGAAGCGGCGCGGCGGGCATTTCAGCCGCTTATCATGCGAAAAAACAGGGCAAATCTCCGGTCGTGTTTGAACAAGACGCGGATTGGGGCGGTTTGTGCGGATTTTTTACGATTGACGGCTTCCGGTTCGACCGTTTTGTGCATTTCACCTTTGCCGACGATCCGTATATCGCGGATTTGTTTGCAAAATCCTCGCCGCTGTACGCGCATCCGCCCGTGTCTTACAATTATTGGCGCGGATACTGGCTGAAACATCCCGCACAGAATAACCTCGCGCCTTTGCCTGTTGAAGAAAAAGTCAAAATCATCGACAGCTTTGTGAACCGCCCGAAAAAAGACATTTCGGAGATTAAAAACTATGCCGAATGGCTGCGGGTTCAGTACGGTGATTACTTTGCCGAAAACTTCCCGTTCGCTTACACGCGCAAATATTGGGGCAAGGAAGCGGCGGAACTGGAAACGAAATGGGTGGGCAACCGCCTGCACGTTTCGCCTTTGCCCGAAGTCCTGCGCGGCGCGTTCGAAGAGCAGAAGGAAAATTTCTATTACACGAAATTTATGAACTACCCGAAAAAGGGCGGATTCCGCAGCATTTTGGACGATTGCCGCAAAGGATTGGATATTCGTTTCAACAAACGCGTTGTCAGAATCGACACGGCGGCGAAAAAAGTGTTTTTTGAGGACAAAACGGCGGAAAGTTATGACGAGCTGATTTCCACCGCGCCTTTGCCCGAAGTCGTGAAAATGCTTGACAACGTCCCCGCCGAAGTGAAAAAAGCGGCGGAAAACCTGCATTGGACTTGCGGTTATCAGGTGTCGCTGGGTTTCAACCGCCCCGACGTCGCAAAACACCTGTGGTTTTACATTTACGACGAGGACGTGCCGCCCGCGCGCGTGTACTCCCCGAATTTGAAATCGCCCGATAACGCGCCCGACGGCTGTTCCTCGCTGCAGGCGGAAATTTTCTTCGCCAACGACGCACCAATTCCCGACAAGGCGGAAATCCTTGAAAAAACGGTCGAAAAATTAAAACACCTCTGCGGCTTTGACGATAAAGACGTCGTCGTCAAAGATATCCGCTTTGAGAAATACGGCAACATCATTTTCACCCCCGTTATATACGAAAGTAGGACAACCATAAGACTATATTTAGATAAATTATCTATAAAAACAGTTGGCAGATTTGGAAAATGGGATTACTATTGGAGTCATCAAGCTTTTAAAAGCGCGATGAATGGTTGATTCAAAAGAAGGAAAACTTTCAATGAAAAATAGTATACAATACGATATCAGAAATATGCAGAGTTCTTGTGAATGTATGTTCAATGATTTTATAGAAATAAAATTTTTAACAAAACACACATCATTTGTATTAAGAACAAATGTAATTTCAAAAAATGGCACATCGTATCTGAATGGATATGCTTTTGATTTTTTTTATAAATTTTTTTCAATTTTCTCCAATTTAACAAACAAAAAATTTACGATAAACGCTTTGCAAGAAATGGAATATGATAAGAAAGAAAAATTGCTCAAATTAATGGATGAATTTATTAAATATAATAAAAGTTTGAATTATTTGAAGGCAAGGATTGAAGAATTAGAGATTGGTGAAAAATTTATAATATTTAATGGAAAGATAAAATATAGTACGTCAAGCATAATGGCAGCATTCAAAATGATTGATGAGAATTTTCCAATAGATTTTTTTGATAGTTTTAAAATCTTAGATAAATATAACGTAGAAGTATATGGTTCAACTTCTCATCAAAATATAGGAACAGCAAAGCGCGAAAAAAGAAAATGTCGCTGGTGTAAAAAAAAATTCCCAGAAGTAACGTTCAAAAATAAAGCACATGCAATATCAGAATCGCTCGGAAATAAGAATGTCATTCTGTATGATGAATGTGATTCGTGTAATAAATACTTTGGAAAAAATATTGAAAATCATGTGTCAATATTTTTTCGCCCGACTCGAACATTGTTAGGTATAAATGGAAAAAAAGGGGTTCCAAAACTAAAATGTTTAGAAACACAGGAAGAAATTTCATATGTAAATGGAAAAGATTTTAAAATAAATTTAAACTATAGAGGGCATTTGAAAAATATATCATCTAACGATATTAGGCTAAATTTTAAAATAAGCGATAACCTTATACCATGTAATGTTTATAAAAGTTTTTGTAAATATGCGCTTAGTGTTATTGATGAAGAATATTTAATAAACTTTTCAGAAACGATTCGATGGTTGTTGGGAGAAATTGAATACGATAAAGTGCCAATTGTGAAGATAATTGGGGGTGAAATCTCAAAATTAGATAATCCTGAAATAATGGTGTATTTGCGAAAAAATGATGATTCATCAATCCCTTTGATGTTTGCAGAGCTTCATATTAAAGGAACAATATTGTTTTTTATAGTCCCAAAGGATAAAATTGAATCTGAGAAGTTTTCAAAAGTAGAATACTTTAATAATATATGGAGTTTAATGATATATAATAATTTAAAATGGAGTGATATAAATTTATCATCGTCTCAAAAACAGACTTATTTTTTTAAAATGTGTCCGAATGATACGTTGAATGAAAAAAATGTTGTAGAATTGTGATCTGGGAGACAAATATGTCCAATATTAAAATTTTTGTATCAAATAGAATTGATCTCGACGCAGAGCAGATTGACAATTCCTTGTTTATTCCCGTGCGTTGTGGTGCTGTGTTTGACGAAAAACATAGTGATATGTTAGGCGACGACACAGGCGATAACATCTCTAATAAAAGAGAAACCTTTAACGAATTTACAGTCTTGTATTGGGCATGGAAAAATCAAAAAGCCGATTATTACGGATTATGCCACTATCGCAGGTATCTGGCGTTTAAAAATGTTGAAAAAAAATTGGCAACCGGTGAGCATAATAATGGTTGCTATACTGAAGAGTTCATTAGTAAAAAAGCCATTGAAGCATATGGTATTGATGAAAAAACAATGCGTCGCGAGATTGAAAATTGCGATGCCATATTTTTCAAACCGATAAAATTATCCGACTTTAATTTGACTTCAAATTATGATGCTTTGGAAAAAAATCCGAAGTGGCACAATATCGTCGATGCGGATAAAATGCTTCAAATTATAAAAGAAAAACAACCTGATATGTACATGGTTGCCCGCGAGTATATGTTTAACTTTGATTACTCATATATCTATAACTGCTTTGTAATGAAAAAAGAAATTTTCAACAATTTTTGTGAATTTATTTTTTCAATATTATTTGAACTAGAAAAAAAATTAGATATAACAAATTATTCTGAACTAATAACGCGAACTGTCGGCACATTGGGAGAAAGATTATTAGGCATTTGGATATTATGGATGAAGAAACAAAATAAATTTAAAATTTATGAACATCCTCTGGTGTTTTTTCAGCATCCGGAACAACAAGCAGTGGAGAAGCCTTTTTTCAATAAAAATGAATGTGTTTTAGCCTGTTCATCCTCAAACGAATACGCTCCGTATTTGTCCGTGTGGTTGCAATCGATTTTGGATCACGCGTCCAAAAATACAAATTACGACATTTTTGTTTTTGAACGCGGCATTTCCGCTGAAAACAAGAAAAAATTGCAGGATTCAATCAACTGTGAAAACATTCATCTGCGTTTTGTAAATCCCATTTCGCGCTTATTATCTTATGATTTAAAATTTCACGGAGATTACAACATAGAGTGCTATTTCAGGCTGTGTTCGCCCCTGATTTTACATAACTTTGAAAAAGTCGTGTTCACCGATGTTGATTTGATTTTCAACGCCGACCCGAAGGAACTGTACGATACGCCTGTCGGTGACAAGCCGCTGGCGGCGTGTTTGGATTTGGTTTGGGGAGCGTTTATAAAAAATCCTAGCGCTGATTGGAAAGAATATGCCGATAAAGTTTTAAAACTGGACGACCCGTTCGGATATTTTAATACCGGCGTTATGTTGTTAAACATCCCTGAATTTAACAAAAACGATTACAGCCGGAAAATTATTGAACGGTGTGCGGCAACACATTACCGCATTTTAGAACAAGACGCTTTGAACGCATTCTTTCAAAAAAATATTTTCTATTTGAACACCGCATGGAATTTTCCGACTGAAAACAAGGTTTTTAAAGCGAGAAATTTATTTCAATTCATGCCGATGCGTTTTTTAAAACAGTATAAAGCCGACAGAAACAATCCAAAAATCATTCATTGGGCTGGCGACGGGAAGCCTTGGAAAGATCCGTCGGAAGATCTTGCGTATCTTTGGTGGCAATATGCGCAGAAAACGCCCTTTTATGAAGAAATCTTATCACGGTTGATTGATTTTAAAATATCGGAGCGGTTAAAAGTTTTTAATCAACAGAAATTAAACAATACACTTTTGTATATGGCGTTACATCCCGTTTATTTCCGTTTGAAAAAGCTGAGATATCGTTTGATGAAACACATCACTTTCGGCAAGAAAAAGGAAAAATACAAGGCAAAATACAAGTCATTGAAAACGCAAATTAAAGCGTCCCGCCAGTTCATCAAAGAAATCAAAAAAGGCATTAAATAACAGAAAAGAGAGGCGGTAAAGCCTCTCTTTTCCTTAAATATTACAGCATCGTTTCCAACTCGTTTATCCGCGCCGTGCGGGATTGGATTTCGGATTTGACCGCCGCCCATTCGTCCGCGCTCAATTCCCCGCGCAGATGTTTGAACTGTTTGTAATCCAAAGCCGACAATTCCGCTTTTAGCCGCGCGATTTCTTGCGCCGCCGAAACGCTTTGCGGCTGTTCCGTCGCTTGAAACCGCAGTTTGCCGTCCCAGTCCGTCACGGGTTCTTCCGCGGCTTCGACCAAGTTTTCATGAACGTCTTTATCCTGCGTTTTCATCAGGATTTCTCCGTTTTCACCGTATAAAACATACCAAGTCATAATCAACCTCCTTACAAACTCGGGTAAAAAATCACGGATTGCCCGCTTATCGCGCCTGTTGCCGCAAAGGCGGTTTTTCCGCGGTACGGAATAATCGTGTGAAAACGTGCGCTGACATTGTTGCACACATTTCCCAACGCCATTTTTCTGCCGCCTATCGTCAAATAACCGGGGGTCAGATTTGCACAATCGAAGCTGATTTCCAGCCACCCGTTTTTTTGCGGCGCGGTCACCGCCGTGTAGCTTGTCCCCCAAGCCAAAACTGTCGGATGCGCCCAGTCGGGAACGCCCAAGCCATACCCCGTTTGCCGCTGATTTTTAACCCATTCGGTCGAAGCCGCCTGCTTGTCCGCCGCCGTTGCCGACGACGGAGTCGGAACTTTGACCGTTCCCGTAAATTCGGGCGAAGCGATGTTTGCTTTTGCCGTCAAAGCCGTCGCCGCGTTTGTCGCCGACGTTTGCGCCTGTGCCGCCTTCTCGCTTGCCGTATCCGCGTCTGTTCGCGCCGATACCGCCGCCGCAGTGCAATCCGACACTGCTTTGCGAATAGACGGAATCAAGCTGTCCGCCGCCGTGTCGTCGAAAATGTCCACTGTCACCGCGCGCGCGGATTTTTCCGCCAGCTGCTGGACTTGCATCGTCAGTTTGTCGAAACCGCGTTCCAGCGTTTCGGCGTGCAAAATTTCGTTGTCGCGGTAGTCCGTTTCCTGCGTCAGCGGCACTTCGCGCACAATCGCAATTTCCGTCCCGCTTTCGGGAGCGTCTGCAAACACCAGATTGCCGCCTTTGACCGTCCAGTCCGTCCGTTCCGTCTGTATGTCGTTTTTCTTTTGTCTGACTTTGATATGATCCTTTTCCAAAAAGGAAAACGGGATTGCAAATTCCGTCGCAACCCCGTTTCCGATGTAAATCACTTTGTTTGTTTGACTGCTTACCGTCATTTTTATCCTCTCAATAAAAAAGGCAAGGAACAAAATCCTTGCCGTTCACAGTCAACGCACTTTCTCAATCCTATAACTTATTGTGATTATTTTTTCACAAATGTCAAGATGCAATCTTCTTTTTTACCGATCTGAAAGCAAAGAAATCTTACTGAGAGGTAAGAAAAATGATGATACAAAACGCGAAAGGATTTTTCACATGTCGTTAATGATGGACGAAAACGGGCGGATATCCTTGATAAAGACGCTTTAACGTCTTCGGATATTTATGAAAAGATTCTGAAGAATGTCGAAAACAGATACTGGGCACTGTTTGATTAACCATAAAACTCAGTAAATCAACGGGAACGCAAGTGCACTTTACAAGGCATATTTGTTTTAGCAATATATCAAAAATTGCTAACAAAACTGCGAACAAAACCGATATGATGGGGAGTTTTTCATGTGTATCTGATTTATTTTGCAAATTATACAACATAGTCTTTGCGACAAAAATCTCGATTACGATACTTGTATTTAATATTACTCCACCGTTCATAAACCATCAAGCTGCTTTTCCCTT
>ERZ808245.1256-NODE-1256-length-10628-cov-3.026199_pt1 | contig 10628 bp, 11 predicted proteins | sample MGYA00521243_ERZ808245 | MGnify/ENA primary metagenome ERZ808245 (study PRJEB31516, sample SAMN03275576) | gut metagenome | biome: mammalia-associated habitat; material: feces | host: Papio cynocephalus | place: Kenya | collected 2012-07-07 ... | reverse complement strand
CTATTTTACACCACATCGGAGGTTTACACAATATTTGGGATGGTCTCCAACCCCTCGTTTCTGGTAATCGCTTTTATTAAAAAATCACCAAGAAATGCTCTTACAGAACACTTATGAGGTTATTTTCTCATAGGTGTTTTTGTAATTATAGCTTCCAGGCAATCTCAAAAGTGTTTATGTCATTTGTTAGGTATATTCTATCAATCATCATATCAATTACTTGCCGTTTTTGCTCGGTGTTAAGGTCGCTGTATTTTAAACCGCAGTTAATTGCTTTTGATACTATACGGTTTTGTTTTAAATATACATCTAATGTTGAGGAAGATTTTAATGCTCTGCGGTATGTATATTCCAACTCATCTATTTCGGTTTGTAATTTCTCAATGGTACTTTTCATTGCTTTTTTTAACACTTCGTTGCTTTCCTCGCTGTCAATAAAATCGGCAATTATTTTGTCAAGTTTATTTTGCTTTTTTTCAAGTTCCGTGGCCGCCATATGTGCCATTTTTACCCGTTCGGACCACAGCCCGTTTAATTTGTCTAATTGTTTTTGTATTTCTTCTCCGACTTTTTCTTGTAAATCAAAGAATTTTATGTTATTGAATTTCGCATCGCAAACTTTTAAACTTTTCGCTCCGTAGCAACTTAAATACGGCAAGCCGTATTTGCTTTGGCTGTATGCTTTAACAGCATAACCGCATTTTTTACATTTGATTTTTCCACCCAACTCTTCTAACAGTCCCATAGTGTTGTTTCTCGTTATTTGCTGATTTTCCGCCAAACGGTCTTGAACACTTAAATATTGAACACTGGGTATGTAGCCTGTAAAATTTGTTAAATACACACTCTGTTCTTCCATTGTGGTGTAAGAGCGAATATTGGCATTACCTACTTTTTTTCCTATAATATGTGCTGTTCGTGTGCCGTTCCAGTCATCTTCGGAATTTAAAAACTTAATCTTCCTTTTTTTAAAGTATGAATATAACAACTTGTCAGCCTTGACATAAATCGGGTTTTGTAATATTTTAGAAACCGTTACACTGTCAAAAACATCTCTTTTATGCGGTTTAAAACCGCCCTCATTAAGTTTCCTTGCCACCTCGCCCAAAGTACAATGTTCCAAACCGCTATACAATGCGAATGCCAATTCAACGGCTTCTTTTTCGTTCTCTATAACTTTTAATGTCGGCTTTCCTTGTTCGTTTCTTCCGTTCGCAAAACCGAACGGAGCAGGACCGCCTGCCCAACTGCCCGTAGTTGCGGTTCTGTAATAATAATTATCTTTAACTCGTTTTTGTATGTTCTCTCTTTCCATTTGTGCGAATATAGCCAGTATGCCCATCATTGCCTTACCCATTGCGGAGGATGTATCAAAACTTTCGGAAGCACTTACAAATTGGCATTTGTGTTGTTCCATAATCTCGTAAAGTTTATAAAAATCTGTTATATTCCTGCTTATACGGTCCAGTTTATAAACTATTACTTTTCCTATTCTGTCAAGTTTAATATCGTTTATAAGCCGTTTTAAATCGGGTCTTTCGGTGTTTTTACCGCTGTAACCCTTATCTTTATAAATGCTCGGAATATTGCCTTTCAACAGTATTTTACACTGTTCTATTTGTCCTTCTATACTTAGGCTCTCTTTTTTGTCTATGCTTTGTCTGGCGTAAATTGCTGTTTCTTTCATCATTGTTTTTTTCCGCCCTTTGTCCTAATGCTTCCAATAGTTTTAAGTAAAGTAAAATTTTTTCGTCTTGGGATATATTTCTGTATGTATGTGTAATCATACTTAAACATATTCGGTATATTTCATCTTTATGATTTTTACATTACTTTTGTATCTATTATATCAACCGACCACTGAATGGTTTTCATATTAAGGCTCTCGGTCGCCTCAATAAGGGCGTTATCGTAATCGCCGTAGGGCGGGCGGAGCAATGTCGGGCAAATTCCCGTAAGCTTTTCAATTTTTTCGTTACAGCTTTTAAGCTCATCACACATTTGTGATTTGGAAAGCTGGGGCATATGCGGATGTGTGTTTGAGTGATTTTGAATTTGATGACCGGCATCGGCAAGCGCTTTAACCGATTCGGGATATTTATCGACCCAGGAACCCACCACAAAAAATGTTGCGGGGACATTGTATTCCTTTAAAATGTCTATAAGCGTCTGAGTATCATCGTTGCCCCACGATAAAAGTAAAAGGGTACAAAAGGCGTTTTTATCTCTGAATAAGGTAAAATACAGCGCTGCGGCAAGGGCAGCGCTGTATTTCGTTGCTTATTTTCTTAATCTGTCAGTTAAATACTGTATATACTGCTTATCCTTTTCGGACAAGCCCGAAATATCAATCGTTTCGCTTTTATCAAGACCCAGCAAAATATCCGTGCTGATATGGAGCGCTTTTGACAGCTTTATAAGCACATCTAACGACGGCGTTCTGTCCCCGACCTCGTAAAAGCTGATAACGCTGTTTTTTACGCCTATAAGGCTTGCAAGTTCCTTTTGCGTAAGCTTTCTTTCCTTGCGGAGCTTTCGCAGTCTGTCACCAAAGTCTACCAAACCGTACACCTCAATTCTACTAATATTTTAACCGCTTTTGTTAAACAAATGGTGGATTATTTAAGGCTAAAAATATACTAAGTAGTTGACTTTTGGGGAAACGAGTGATATAATGTCACAAAGAGCCACACAACATTTTTGAAAGGAACAAAAAATTATGAAAAAATTATCAGCCTTATTACTGACCCTTGCATTTGTGTTATCGCTTGCAGCTTGCAAAAAAGATAATACAAGCAGCGACAGCTCAAGTTTGAGCGCTTTACCGTCGCAATCCGAGCAGAGCGAAACGGATACTTCAGCGGAGCAAACAAGCGAAATTACTGCGGAAAGCGAAACTGAAAGCAAAACCGAAACAGTTTCTTCCAGCGTAACATCCGATAAAAAAGGCAGCACATCAAAATCAACCCCCAAACAAAATGTAAGCAGCCAGCCCAAGTCAAGCACACCGTCGCAAAATCCGAGCGATAATAAACCTACGCAGCCCACACAACCGACACAACCTACCCAGCCGAAAAAATTAAATCCCAAAACGGATTTTAAAATCGGAAGATACCGCGCAATTGTTTTAGATAATAACAATAACCAGATCTGCTATAGGATTGATATGGACTTTCAAAAAGATGAACAGTATAATGGATATGTTACATATTACGCAGACCGATTTTTCACTAAAGAGCTATGTCAACAAAACGGATTGACTCCTAACGAAAATACCAGTAAAGTAGTATTAAACGGTATTACTTACTATAAATTTGAAGAAATGTATGATATGATAAACGGAATTTTTGAAATGACCGATACTTTAGTAAAGGTAGACAATCAAGAGGGCAAGTTGGATAATTTATCGCTTAATGCGGACGGAGCGCTGGTTCTTGAAACTAACGGCGGCGTGATAAAAGCAAAAATCGGCACGATATTTACCTTTGTTCAATAATTAAAACATATATAGCCTTTCTATCCTCCCGTAAATTGCGGGAGGATTTTTTTATTGTTACCCACCCCCTAAAAACAATTACCTCTATAATAACACCGAAAGCGCTTTTTTAGACTTCTATATTAAGGCATAAAGGCGGCTGCGGATGAAATTCATCTGCTTAACGGGCTTGTAAAAGGTATTAAGATAACAACCATAGGGGAAAGGTGACATAATATGCAAAGGATTTACAGAGAACGCAAATATAAATGCGGTGAATATATAGAGGTATCAATATATCCTGTTTATACGAAGTCAAGAACACGGGGTGAGCGCAGAAAGCCGACAACCGAAATACAACAGCGGCTTAACAACCGCCACGCAACCGACACTCTACGTCGGCTATTACACACAAACTTTAATACGGCTGATTTGTTCGTCACCCTGACCTTTGATGACGAACACTTGCCCGAAACGGTTGCAGACTGCCAAAAGCTTATACAAAACTTTTTGCGGCGTGTAAAGCGGAAATACGGCAAGGCGGGGCTGGAGCTTAAATACATATATATAATTGAATACGGCGAGAAGCACGACCGACTTCACGCCCACCTTGTTATAAACAGCGGTTTGAACAGGGACAAGCTTTCGGCTGCTTGGGGTAACGGGACGGTATCATCCGATCGCCTGCGGTTTGATAACGACGGCTTGACGGCTCTTGCGGTTTATCTTACAAAGGGGAGCGGCGACGACAAAAACCGCACCACTTTTAAGCGCTGGTCAGGCAGCCGCAACCTTGAAAAGCCGATAATTACAGAGCGTGACGGGCGCATATCCCATAAGAAAATGTTAGGCTTTTGCGAAAACGGGGGCGACGGCGAATATCTCGAAACGCAGTATAACGGCTATGAAACCGTCGATTTAACGGTCTGCTTAAGTGCGGATTTATACGGCGGCTTATATCTTTCTGCTATGCTTAAACAAATGCCGATGAAAAAAGACCTGCCGTTTTCGACAGGTCAGTACCTATTTGATCTCTAAATCCTTTATTTCATCCTCATAATATATGTACGGCTCGGCGCTTTCTTGCTCCTGCAAAGCCGACATTTCATTTTCAAGCGTTTTTATTTCGGCTTTTAACAAAAGGTTTTGCCGCTCCAGCTCAACCGACCTTTTATAAAGTTCGGTTTGACTTAGCTCGTGCCAAAGCCTGTCACCGAGCTTTTTAAGCTCCGATATTTTTTCGTCAATGCTGGCTCTGCCTGTCGCTATTTCCAAAAGGCTGTTAAGCTCCGCCTCGGAAACAGTGACCTCGCAAAACGGCTCTTTGACCCCGTTTACCTTTTTGTACCTTGTTCGCCTTTGCAGAATTTTAAGCGTTAAGTCCTTTGAGTAGGACTCACGGACACACTCAACAAGGCTTTTTTTCATCTTTAGGGTTTCAATTTCAGCCTTAAGGCTTTCCATTTCTGCGTTCAATTCGCATATATCCTGATTTTCCGCCATATTTTCACCTCGTTTATAGGGAGCGGTTGTATTCCGTTTCCTGCCGTTCCCTGAATTTTTCCTTTATAAAATCACAAAATCTTTTCCAAAGCCCCGTTTTCTGCATAAATTCCTGTTGATCTTGCAGTTGCTCATAAGCAAGGTTAAGGTTTTGTGAAAGCTTGCTTATTTGTATTGACTGCTCTCTGTTTTGCCGCTCCTCATTTTCAAGCTTGCTGTTTAGTTCGGATATATATTTTTCCTGATTAACCTTATCCCAAAGCTCCTTGCCATAGCGCTGTAAGCTTTCAAATGCGGTTTTTATGCCGATTGTCAGCCTTGCCCTCTCTTTCAGCCACTCAAAGTCGGATTTGCTGATTTTAACACTTTCAGCGCCGCCTTTGTTTGCCTTATCTTTAATCGGCTCGGCTTTAATTTCGATTTGCGGTTTGTTAAAGCCGCTTTGTATAACCTTTGCTATGCTGTTTTGATTTCGGAGGGTGTTCCGCTCCGCCGTCAGTTCTGTAACGCTTTTTTCAAGCTGGTTGCATTTATATTCCAAAATATCTCGGTGCTTTTGCGAGGGGGCTTTTACCTCTCGGTCAATTTCAATGCCTTTTTGCTCGCATAGGCTATAAAATTTCTCGCGCAGCTCGCTTGAAAAGGTTATCAAGGGGTTGTTATACTTACCCTCTTTCTTTGTTATGTCGGGGCGTTCGACACCCATTTCCTTAAACGCCTGACTTTGGTTTGGTACGGCAAAGCCGAATTTATCTTTGCCGACGAAACACATTCGCAAGTGTCCGTGCAAGGTACTTTCATCGGTGTGTATTGAAAGTGATAATATTTTCACATTGTTTCCGTACTTTGCCCGTAAGCTGTCAATCAGCTCAAAGGCAGAGGAAATCATTACCCTTTTGCGCTCTGCTGGGGAAATATCGGTGTTTCTGTTTCCAAGCTGAATGATAGTTTCAAGCGGAGCGGTTTTAGGGTGCGAATAGACCTCGGCAACGGTTTTGCAGCGTTCGGGGTGTCCGTCTTTTATATATCGGTCATTTTTAGCCTTTTGCCCCTCGCCGAAGTACACTTCATATTGCGACAGCTCAAAAGCCTTTGAATCAAAGCTGCCGCTTTTTTCTATACTTCCGTCTGACAGAAATTTAAAATTGACATTTTTTGCCGTTCTTTCGTGGTCTATATGTCCCTCAAGATTTCGGGTTTCTGCCCTTGTGTTGTGGTTGGCATTATACACACGACCGCTTTTATTTGTTCTGCCGTTCCTAACGGTAGCTTTCATTTTTGCCATTTTCTCACCGCCTTTAATAATAGTTTAGACGATTGAAAAAGGGCGGTTTGGGGATTTCGGCGGATAGTACTCAGTATGATATGCCGAACGGCACATCTACCTCGCACTATCGGGGTTTTACCCCAGCCGTGGGCTTCCCCGCGGGCGGAAAAAAATATTTTAAAATTTTTTTGTCTTGCCCTGCCAATGTGTTCCGATTTCGATATATTGACAATGTAAAGCCGAAAAAATGCTTTGGGTGTAAAAGTTAAAATTGTTTTTCAATTATTAAGTGGGCATTATTTTATTTCGGCTTTCATAAAATTTAATACAGGCGGCTTAATGCTTAGTTGCAATCGTAAATCAATATACCGAAAGGGACAAAAGCCTATGAAAGTCCATATCGAATTTGAAGATATTTTTGCAAACGGGAAAAAGTTTGAGGACTGCTTAAACGACTTACTCGATACATACTATTACTCTGACGGGGAGGGTGCTTCGGCGCCTTCCTTTTTTATTCCTGTTTTTATAACTAAAGCTTGATTTTGTACCCACCGTTTGATATAATAGATAACAAAGACACAAAATAAAATTCAAGAGGTAAATTATGGCTGCAAAAAAATATTCAACCGCACTTTATATCCGACTTTCCAAGGCAGACGAGCGCAAGGGCGAGGCTCATTTTTCGGAAAGTATAGAAAACCAAAAAATACTGCTGCACGAATTTTTGAACGACCATGAGGACGAATTTAACTTTTACCGAGAGTATATAGACGACGGCGTTTCAGGCACGGACGATATTAAACGACCGAGCTTTATGGCTATGATTGACGATATAAAGGCTGGCAAGGTAAATTGTGTAATCGTAAAGGATTTATCCCGCTTTGCCCGTAACTATCTGCAGGCGGGCGAATATTTGCAAAACACCTTTCAACAGTTCGGCACAAGATTTATTGCCCTGTTTGATAATGTTGACACCCTGCACACAAACGGTTATGATGTTATAACCGTCTTTAAAAACCTTATGAACGAGGACTATTCGCGCCGCCTATCTAACAACCTGATTTCGGGCTTTCGGGTGAGGTGCTCAAAGGGGCAGTTCCTCGGCGCGTTTCCGAGCTACGGATATATGCGCGATCCCGAAAACAAAAACCACCTTGTAATTGACAAAGAGGTAAGCCCTGTAATTGAGTTTATCTTTAAGCAGTTTTTAGAGGGAACGGGCAAAAATACCATTGCAAAGCGGCTTAACGATAAGGGAATTACTTGTCCGTCGGTCTATAAGCAACAGAATGGTATAAATTATAAGAATTATAAAAAGCTTGATACGACAAATAGCTGGACATACTCAACAGTTCAGCGCATTTTGCAAAATCGCGTTTACTGCGGCGACTTGGTGCAGCACAAGACAAACCACAGTCGATTTAATAAAACGGGGAAAACACAGTATAATCCCGATGAATGGATTGTCGCCGAAAACTGTCACGAGCCGATTATTGACAGGGAAACCTTTAACAAGGTACAAGAACGGCTGAAAACAACTACACGGGATATTGATTTTACGCAGAACATATCCGTTTTTGCGGGGCATTTAAAGTGCGCCGAGTGCGGACGGGCAATGGCAAAAATACAGAATAAATATAAGGATAAGGTCAGTACAAGGTATGTCTGCCGCTCTTATAAATCGAACGGCGATAAAAACAAAATATGCACATCACACTCTATAAACGAAGAAACGCTGACAAAGCATATCATAAATAAACTTAATGAACAACTGGCAAAATACACGGATTTGGCAAAGACTATAAACGACAGAAAAGACAAGCAGGTTAAATCCAAATTTTCGGGGCTTGAACTTCACATTGACGAGCTAAAAAAGAAGTGTGAAGTGTTGAATAGGCAAATTGAGGGGTTGCACGGTATGATTGCCGAGGTTTGGAACGAACCAGCAAAAAAAAGACAGCGCGACGATATGCAAATAAGCGTAGATAAGAAATATACCGAGCTTGAAAAAACAGAGTCGGAGCTAAAGGCTTGTGAAGAAAAGCTTTCAGCCGACCCGAAAATCGCGCTTAACAACCCCGTTATAAAGTCCCTGATGAAACACGGGAAAATCACGGAGCTTACAAAGGAAATTATGGACGCGTTTATTGCTACGATTTGGGTACACGAGGAACTGGCAACCAATCCCGAAACCGCGGAAAAAGAGAGAAAACTAAAGGTTACTGTCGGTTTTAAATTTGAGGAATTGGTTTGAAAAAATATTTGTACCTTTTAAGTGTTATCCCAAGCCGCGTCAAATGAAATTGCAATTTGTTTTTTATCGGTTTCCACGCAGTATATCGGCAGTTTACGGTTTGTCGATGCGCGAATCCGCACAGACCCTATAACCGTACCCGCAATTACCAACACCGCGCACAGCGCAAGCATAAGCTGCTTTTTTGTTATTATAAGAAATTTCATACAGAACACCTCAATACTTGTATATGCCGGGGTGTTTGTACTATATTATACGCTTTTTTTAATTTAAAGAATTTTGGGATCTGTATTATAATTATCCCGGCAGGCATAGCCTTTCGTTCGGGTATAGCGTTTTCGGAGGAGAATATTAAAACTGTTATTATTGATTTTTCAAAAAGTAATTACCCGGCGGATTTTTAAAAATAATATTGACATTTTTGTTTTTTCGTACTATAATAACAGTGTTTCATAACAGCGTTATTGATATAGGTAAGCTGGGGGGGTGAGTTTATGGCAAAGCAGATCGAAGGCGTGGCGGAGCGCATTGTGTGTGCCGCAAAACGCGAATTTCTTGACAAGGGTTATGTTGACGCCTCTTTGCGTACAATTGCCGCGGCTGCCGATACCAGCACAAATTCTATCTACGTCCGTTTCGGCGATAAAGAGGGGCTTTTCTCGGCAATTGTTGAGCCGGTTCTGAACGAAATGACCGAGCGGTTTATCAGAATTCAGGAAAAATTTCACAGTATGCCGCCGGACGAGCAAGCACAAACAATGCCGAAATATGCCGACGGGGGAACAAAGGCGCTTACCGATTATATGTATGAACACCTTGATGAGTTCCGTCTGCTTCTCGATTCTTCGTACGGCACGCGTTTTCACAATTTTGTGGATGAACTTGTGCGTATTGAGGTTGAGTATACCTACAAATATATGGAGGCTGTCGGCTACTCCGATAAACTGGGCGACGCGGTTACGGAAAAGTTGCTGCACATAGTCACAACATCGCGGTTTGAGAGTATATTTGAGATTATCCGACACGGTATGACGCGTAAGGAAGTCGCTGAATACATAGAACTTCTGAGCCGATATCACCGCACCGGATTTCTTGAAATTTTCGGCAAAGACGCGCAATAAACGTAAAGACAGGCTGTCTTTAAAGGCGGCCTTTCAATAAACTCGGCGGTTAGCAGCCGCTAATTCACAGGAGGTAATAATTTATGAAAGAACAAAGCCCCGTCGGGCGGATATGGGAGCTTGGCGAAAAGGAACACGGCAAGCTTATCACAGCGGTAATTCTTGCAGTAATCGGCGTTGCCTGCGGCATGGTGCCTTACTTTGCCGCGGCAAAAATAATTGTGTTACTGCTGGAAAAAGAAACCGTGTTTTCGGCATATCTGCCGTGGCTTATAACGGCGCTTGCGGGTTTTCTTGCCCGCACGGTGCTTTACAACGGCGCGCTGGGAATCTCGCATAAGGCGACATTCGGAATTCTAAGGACCATACGGCAAAAACTGCTTGCAAAGCTGCCGCGATTGCCGCTCGGCACGGTAATGGATACATCTTCGGGCAAGCTCAAAGAAATTATAGTCGATCAGGTAGACGGAATGGAAACGACCCTTGCCCACCTGTTCCCGGAGATGACGGCAAACATAACCGCCCCTTTGCTTACCGTGATTTATTTGTTTGTACTTGACTGGCGGCTGGCGCTTTTATCGCTTGCGGTATTCCCGATTGCGTTTGTTTTTATGATGACTGTTATGGGAGGATATGCCAAGGATTACGAGGGCGCCGTAAAGGCTACGACCGAAATGAGCGGAACCATGATTGAGTACATAAACGGTATTGAGGTTATAAAGGCGTTCAATCAGGGCAAATCGTCTTATGCAAAGCTTACGGATAAAGTACGTGCCAACGCGCAGTATTATTACGACTGGATGCGCCGCAGTCAACTGGGAATGTCTATGGCGTATGCCTTTTTCCCGGCGCAGATGCTGACCGTTCTGCCGTTTGGCTGGATATTTTACACGCACGGTACACTGACGGTTGAAACATTTGTAACGGTTATTATTCTGGCGCTGGGCATGGCGGCGCCGATTGTGGCGGCTTTAACTTTGTTGATACTTTGGCGCAGGTGGGAACAAC
>ERZ808245.1255-NODE-1255-length-10629-cov-3.096936_pt1 | contig 10629 bp, 9 predicted proteins | sample MGYA00521243_ERZ808245 | MGnify/ENA primary metagenome ERZ808245 (study PRJEB31516, sample SAMN03275576) | gut metagenome | biome: mammalia-associated habitat; material: feces | host: Papio cynocephalus | place: Kenya | collected 2012-07-07 ... | reverse complement strand
GGTGCCGTCGAACCTCATCGAGAACGTCGCCGGGCGCATCGTGAAGGCCGTGGAAAAAAGATACCCCCGCCTCGGACATTTCTCAATCCGCGTGTCGAAGCAGAATCCGCCGATGAAGGGCGGCAAGGCCGAATGGAGTCGAATCACCATGGACGGAGGAAGCGAATGCTGATAAAGAAAATATCGTTTATTACTCTCGGGTGCAAGCTGAACTATGCGGAGACGTCGACTTACGAGAGGAGGCTGCTGGAGAGCGGGGCGGGGCTGGAGGTTACGCCGTGGTCGAAGGGTGCGGACATATTTCTGGTGAACACCTGTTCCGTGACCGAGCATTCGGACAAGAAGTGCAGGAACATCATCAGAAAGCTGCACAGGGTGTCGCCGGATGCGGCTATTTTCGTCACCGGGTGCTATGCCGAGCTGAAGCGCGGTGAGATTGAGGCGCTTGAGGGCGTGCGCGCGGTCTATGGGGCTAAAGAGAAAAACGGGGTCGTTCCGGGGATATTGAAATATGTCGCCGAGTGCAGCGGGGCTGAAGCGTCCGGCGGGAATCCGGGGAAAAACGCAGCGAATGTCGGGACGGGAGAGAAAGCCGCCGCGGATATGCCCGACGGGAATGATGACGGTCATGTCCCCGGAGCGTATTCAGGCAGCAATTTCCTCGGAGCATACTCCACCGGCGAGCGCACGCGCTCTTTCCTCAAGGTGCAGGACGGATGCGACTTCAAGTGCAGCTACTGTACGGTGCCCTACGCACGAGGCGAGAGCCGGAACGAGCCGATTGCGGACATTGTCCGGAAAGCGGAGGAGATTGCAGCAGCCGGATGCCGGGAAATCGTGATTACGGGAGTCAACACCGGAGATTTCGGGAAGAGCACCGGTGAGAGTTTCTTCGACCTCATCAAGGCTCTGGATGCTGTGGATGGCATCGGGCGCTACCGAATATCCTCGATAGAGCCCAATCTCCTGACGGAGCCGATGATTGACTGGATCGTGTCGGGGACGAAGTTCCTGCCGCACTTTCACATTCCCCTTCAGAGCGGAAGCGACGCGGTGCTGCGCGAGATGGGACGACGCTATGACACCGAAGCCTTCGCGCATAAGATTGAATATATCCGCAAGGCGTTCGGAGACAGGAAGGTGTTCTTCGGAATCGACGTCATCGTGGGATTTCCGGGCGAGACGGACGAACTTTTCGAGGAGACATACCGCTTTCTGAAGGAGAGGATCCGGCCCGCGTTCATACACATATTCCCGTATTCGAAAAGGGCGGGAACTCCGGCGGCGGTGCGGAAGGACCAGGTGCAGGACAGCGTGAAGACGGAGAGGGTCGCGCGGCTGGAGGGGCTCTGCACGGAACTGCACAGGGAGTTTGTCGGCGGATGTCTCGGAAACAGAGCGCAGGTTCTTTTCGAGAGCGCGGAAAAGGGCGGCATGATGACGGGATATACCGAGAACTACATTAAGGTTTGGGCGGAGTATGAGCCGGGGCTTATCGGACGCACCTCGACTGTTATTTTGACAGCAGAGAACACGAGGCTTGCTGTGCTTGCAGGAGAGGAGTAGAGTCTTGTAGGATGTTTTTAAACATATTTTATTTCAGAGCATACGGCTTCACGCAGGAGGTGAGAACCCTCCGCTCATGAAAAAAAATCGCGTAGGGCTTCTCATCTCCTGCTTTTTTTTGAAGCCTTTCGCACATAAATAGGAATAAAATATACGAGTTCCGATGAAAGAGAAACAAGAAAAAATACGGACGAGGATGACATTCTTCGGGAGCGGGACATCGCAGGGTGTGCCGGTAATCGGCTGTCAGTGTGAGGTTTGCAGAAGCGCTGATCCTATGGACAAACGGCTGAGGTCGAGCGTGCTGGTGGAGCATGAGGGGATGACGATTCTGGTGGACGCCGGGCCGGACTTCAGGACTCAGATGCTTCGGGCCGGAGTGCGGCATCTCGACGCGATACTCCTGACGCACAACCATAAGGATCACACCGGAGGCCTCGACGACGTGAGGGCGCTGAACTACACTGAGGGACGCGCCTGCGACATCTACTGCGAAAAATATGTGGAGGACTCGCTGAGGATGGAATATTCCTATGCCTTCGCCGCCCACAAATATCCCGGAGCGCCCGAATGGCACATCCACAACATCACGAACGAGCCGTTCAAGGTCCGTTTCGACGACTCCGCGCCTCATCTCTCGTGGGAATCGGGAGTCGGCTATCACGAGGTGCCGGGCGACCCGGACGGCGTTGTCCGCGAGACGACTGTCATCCCGATCCGCGGCCTGCACGGTGCGCTCCCCGTGCTCGGATTCCGCTTCGGCGACATCGCCTACTGCACGGACATGAACTACATCCCGGAGGAGGAGTTCGCGAAGCTCGAAGGGCTTGAGCACTTCATCATCAACACGGTGAAGCGCGGGACGCACAACTCCCACTGGGGTCTGGAGCAGGCCATCGAGGTGTGCCGCAGGGTCGGTGCAAGGCACTCATGGCTCACCCACCTGAGCGACCGCCTGCCCAAGTACAGGGATTTCGTCCCGGAGCTCCTCAGCCTGCCCGCGAACCCCGACGGCATCCCCGCAGGCATCCTTCCGGCCTTTGACGGGCTGGTAATCGAGGGATAACCCAGAACATTCCCTCCAAGAAAAAGACTGTCGTCAAGGTGACGGTTGTCGAATAATGTGACGGTTTGTCCTCGCCTTCGAGATGGGAAACCCGGATGATTCTTTCGTACCAAAAGGAAATTTTCGAGAAACTGTCATGAATTTCAGAGACAGAATATTTGGAATATCGGGAATTATACCGTACCTTCGCATAGTATCGCTATAACGAGAGTATATGGATGGTCATGTCTTATATCACGGATCTGAGAATATCATCGAACGGCCCGCGTTCGGTGCTGGTAACGCTCGGAATGACTATGGACTCGGATTCTACTGCACTGAACATCCGGAACTTGCCAAGGAATGGGCCTGCGCGGAAAATAGGGACGGTTTCTCCAATGAATATAGTATAGACATGAAAGGGCTGACTGTTCTCGACTTGTCGAACTGCCGCTTTCATATTCTGAACTGGATGGCTATATTATTGGAAAACAGAACATTCGTCATTAGCCAAGGTATTGCTTACACTGCGAGGGAGTATATACTCAGAACATTTCTTCCGGAATATGAAGAATACGACATAATCAGAGGGTACAGGGCGGATGATTCATATTTTTCGTTCGCGTCGGCTTTTCTGAACAACACGATTTCGCTGGAACAGCTCAGGAGAGCCATGATGCTTGGGGGACTCGGAGAGCAGGTTGTGCTGAAGAGCAGACTGGCATTTGAACGGATGCGCTTTGTGAGAGCCACTCCGGCCGATAATGAGACATACTACCCCAAAAGAGCCGCGAGAGACAGAAAGGCAAGGGAGGATTTCAGGGAAGAAAAGAGCCGCGAGGCTGTGATTGGAGAGACTTATGCAATTGACATTGTGAGAAATGGATGGAAAAATGATGATCCGCGCCTACGACGGGATTTACCTTGAGGACGCGATGCAGAATTTCGCCGTGATGATGGACTACGGCGCCCAGATCTGCCCCGGAGGGATGGACGGGTTCTACGACAGGTTGCTTGCCAGCAATGCTATTCGGCAGTTCGAGTCAGGGAATCCGCGCTATCTTGCAGGGATGTCCGGCATAGAACTGGCGAACGAGGTCATTTGTGCATCAGGTGAGGATTACGGGACAGTTACTTACATCCTCGGAAGCCGCTCGGATATTTTCTGGACAGGGTGGTCGTCGGCCTATCTCCAATGGCATGTCGGAACGAGTTTCGAGAACCTTAGAAGATGGGGACTGCCGGCCGGGGAAATCAGGCGGATGTACCCGGCCTTCCACGAAGCGGACCTGAGCAAGTTTCTGGAAGCCGCGCTCGACATCATCGAGAACAACCGCAGCAAAGCCGCGAATCGTCTCAAGCATCAGAGAAAGCTCGCCGGGCTCACCCAAAGGGAACTGGCCGAACGCTCCGGGGTGTCCCTGCGGATGATTCAGGCCTACGAGCAGTTCGGCCAGGACATCGCCAAAGCCGAGGCGGGGTCGTTGCTCAACCTTGCATCAGTGCTCGGGTGCGAGCCGGCGACACTGCTGAACTGAATTGTTTTCTTGCATTTGCAGACAGAGAGTAAGTGCCAAAAGGGGTACGCTCTCCCGTTCTGTAATAATTCCTTAACAATTTTTTGACACCTTTGCAGGAAAAATGCGTTGATATGGAATATATTATTCTGATTCTGTCGCTTGCGGGGATTGTGCTCGGGGCGGACTTTCTGGTGAACGGTGCCGTCGTAGTGGCGAAGAAGTGCAGGGTATCAAGCTTTGTAATAGGGGCGGTGATTGTCGGAATCGGCACGTCGCTGCCGGAACTGGTCGTCAGCACTGTGGGCGCGGTCGGAGGAAACTCCGAGGTGGCGATAGGGAATGTCGTCGGCTCAAACATTTTCAATGTCTTTGCGATTCTCGGTCTCACCGCGCTGTTCTTCCCGGTCGCGGTCTCTCGTCAGAACATGAAGTTCGAGATTCCGTTCTGCATCGGGGTCTCAATCCTTCTCACATTGCTTGTCTATAATTTCTTCTGCGGAGGGGAGCCGCTGCTCGGAAGGGCCGACGGAGCCATACTCCTTGCCGCATTCGTGGCGTTCATGTGGATCTCCCTGCGGCGCGGGAAAGGGACTGCTCCGGCCGGCGTGACAGAAACGGCCGGCAAACCGGAAACGGCGGCTGAAACCGCTGCGGCTGACGCTGTCCGTGAAAATGGGAGCACCCCGGAGATTACCGGAGCGGTTGGCGGAAAAGATGGCAAAGAAGCCGGGAAAAATTGGAAGAACAGCCTCTGGTTCGCCGCGCTCAGCATAGCGGGAGGACTCGCCGCGCTGATTGTCAGCTCAAACTTCTTCGTCGATGAGGCCGTCCTGATTGCTAAGGAACTCGGGGTGAGCGACGCCTTCATATCCATAACCCTCCTTGCCTGCGGAACCTCGCTGCCGGAACTCGCGGCTTCCGTCACGGCCGCCCTGAAGAAGGACACTGACATGGCCCTGGGCAACATCGTCGGCTCCAACATCTTCAACGCCTCTATGATTCTCGGCACGGCCTCGCTGATAACGCCGCTCACGACCGGGAAAATCGGGCTCGTTGACTACGCCGCGATGACCCTTGCCGCCGTGCTCCCGCTGATTTTCGGCATACGCGGAAAGATTACCCGCGTCGAGGGTCTGCTCATGCTCCTGTGCTACGCCGCCTACACATGGTACATCGTGACCTACGTGATGACGGTTTAGCCCTCCGCTATGGAAATAGAAACTGCGATTATGCGTGATTTATGGAAGTAGAATTCGGCAAATCGCGTGATTTATGGAAATAGAATTGCGAAAATTTGCCGACTTATGGAAATAGGGGACAAAAAGGGGATAACCAGAATGTCCGGTCATCCCCTTTTCTCTGTTTCCTGCCGGAAATTCAGAAGGTTTCTTATTCAGCGACGATTGCGCCCTGCGGGCAAACGTCCGCGCAGGTGCCGCAGTCGATGCAGACATTCGGGTCAATTTTGTAGATGTCGCCCTCGGAAATCGCTCCTACCGGGCATTCGCTGATGCAAGTACCGCAAGCTATGCAGTCCTGTGTGATTTTGTGAGCCATAAACTTATGAGTTTTAAATAATCGTTGTTTCATTCCGTCCACGCCGTCACGGGACAACATAACCTGACGGCAAAGACAATGCAAATTTAGGAACTGTTTTGATTTTTTACAAAATATTTTCAAGTATCTTTGCATTTTGTTTGAAGCGGCTGACCCCCAAAGTCCTGAACGGACCGCACCGGAAGCACGAGAGGAAAGACAATGAGAGAATGAAAAAGGCATACCTTATATTATTATATGTTATCGCGGCGATTTTCGCCGGAGGGCGTTGGACGCCGGCGGAGGCGCAGGTGAAGGTCAGCGGCAGCATTGAACTTGACAGCGACGTGCATGACTTCGGGGACATCATGCTCGGGAGCGGGCCGGTGAGCTGCTCGTTCACGGTGAGGAACGTGGGGAAAGAGCCGACGGCGATTTACAGCGTGGTGACTTCCTGCGGATGCACCGACGTGGAATGGACAAAATCTCCGATAAAGCCGGGGGACAGCGGGAAAATCTCCGCGACCTACAGCAATGACGAGGCTCCGCTCCCCTTCGACAAGAACCTGACCGTATATTTCTCCGGCATGAAGAAGCCGGTGATACTCAAGCTGCGGGGCGTGTGCCACGAGAAAAAGCTGACACAGGCGGAGATATTCACTGAACGCTTCGGGGACGTCGGCTTCAGGACGCTTGAGGTCAAATGCGGGAACATCCTTCAGGGAGAAAGCCGCAGCGACGAGTTCCGGGTCGCGAATCTCGGAGCGAAGCCGGTGAAGCTTGAGTTCAGGGATGCGAGCGCGGGGCTGTCTCTGAATGTTTCCCCGGAAGTCATCCCGGCAGGAGGCGAGGCGACGGTCAGCTACACAGTCAAGACCTCCCGCGAGAGATGGGGCAAGAACTTCTACTATGCCGTGCCTGTAGTTGACGGGGTCGAGTCCTACGCCCTTGCGGGACTGCCGGAGGGCGTGAAGGCCGGGAAACTGAGGATTTATGCGTTCACGACAGCGAATTTCAATTCGATGACGGAAAAGGAGAAATCCGACGGCCCTAGGCCCCGGTTCGAGACCTCTACATTTTCGTTCGGGAAGATGAAGGCGGGACGGACGATTGACGCGGAGTTCAACTTCACCAACGAGGGCAGGCGCTGCTTTCAGGTCTATAAGTGCGACACGGACGCGCCGCGCTATTCCCACGGGACAATCCTGCCGACCGCGCCGGGAAAAAAGGGTCAGATAAGGGTTCATGTCGACACTTCGATGCTCCCGAAGGGGGAAACGCTGATAATCGTGACCCTCACCACCAACTCCCCTCTCCGTCCGGTCATCAACCTGTTCATATCCGGATTTCTGGAATAGCCCATTTTCGTAACTCCGAGAATCGACACAACCCAGCACTCCGAGAATCGACACAATCCCCTCCCACGAAATCACAAGCGGAATGAGTTTCCTTCACACAATCATAGACATCCTGCGCAACAGCATACTTATCACGGGACTCGTAATCGTGATGATGATGATGATTGAGGCGCTGAACATCGAGTCTCACGGCAGGTTTTTCTCGCGCCTGCGCAGAACACGGCTCGGACAGGTGGTATTCGGCGCGGCTCTCGGACTGGTTCCGGGCTGCATCGGCGGATTCGCGACGGTCTCGCTCTACACCCACGGGCTGTTCAGCTTCGGAGCGCTCATCGCGATGATGATTGCATCTTCCGGCGACGAGGCATTCGTGATGCTGGCTATGTTCCCGAAGAAGGCGCTGATTCTGTTCGCCGTGCTGTTCGTCATCGCTGTAGTCACGGGGATTCTGACCGATGCCGTCGGGGGCTGGCTACGGAAGAAAAAGGGCGCGGGGGCGGCTTCAAAGCCGGTGTGCTGTGACGAAGGCTTTGAGATTCACGAACATGAGGACGCAGAGCCGCACGGGCACGGGAAGAGGCGCTTCGGATGGAAGCGGGCGGTGCTTGCAGTCGGGCTGGCGGTGTTCATCGCGGCGCTCGGCTCCGGAGCCCTGGACCACGAGCATGGCAACGGAGAGCATGGCTGCTGCGACGGAGAGCCGGCGGCGACGGAGCATACCCACGCAGGAAAAGAAGAGTCTGCCCCAACCGGAAACATCCATGTCGGGCAAGGAGAGTCGGAGCGTCACATTCATGATAGTGTCGGGAACGCTCATGACACCGGAGAGGCCGCCGGCCATGTCCTCTCGATCAACCTGCTCGACGAGGCATGGATGAACATACTCTTCGCCTGCCTGAGCGTGGTGATGCTCGGGGTTATCATCTTCGCGCCTGACCATTTCGTCGAAGAACACCTCTGGCATCATGTCATAAAGAAGCACTTTCTGAACATATTCCTCTGGACTTTCGGCATTCTCGCCGGCATCGCCGTGCTCATGCATTTCATCGACGTCGGGACTTGGGTCAGCGACAACACGGCCCTGATGATTCTGCTCGCGGTGGCCGTCGGAATAATCCCGGAATCGGGGCCGCATCTTGTTTTCGTCACCCTTTACGCCGCCGGCATAGTCCCGTTCCCGGTGCTTCTTGCCAGCAGCATATCCCAGGACGGGCACTCATCGATTCCGCTTCTGGCCGAGAGCAAGTCGGCATTCCTCCGCGCGAAGGTCATCAACTGCCTCGCCGCCCTCGTCTGCGGTTTCACGGCGATGCTTTTCATGTAGGCCAGGAGGCATATCCCCGCATCTCCGGGCATTCATTATACCCCGCAGGCCGATTTGCCGGATTCGTCATTTTTTTGTAAGTTTGCGTGTTTTTCGCATCCTGCGGGAGATTTGCATTTTTTGATGAGGAACAAACATGGCACAGACGAATCCTACTGTAAACGACTACAACGACGACAGCATCAGGACCCTTGAGGACGTGGTGCACATCCGGAAAAGGCCTGGAATGTACATCGGACGGCTCGGGGACGGCAGCAATCAGGGGGACGGGATATATGTCCTGCTGAAGGAGGTCGTGGATAACTGCATCGACGAGTTCGCGATGGGATTCGGAAAGAATGTGAAGATTGACATCGACGAGGCGGGAAAAGTGGCCGTGAGGGACTTCGGGCGAGGCATTCCGCTGGGAAAGCTGACGCTCGCGGTGAGCAAGCTGAACACGGGAGCGAAATACGACACCAAGGTCTTTCAGAAATCCGTCGGACTCAACGGAGTGGGCACGAAGGCGGTGAACGCGCTGTCGTCATGGTTCCACATCGAGGCCTACCGTGACGGAAAGATGGCCAGCGCCACGTTCGAGAGGGGGCGGCTTAAAGAGGAGGTCACCGACAGGGACAACATGAGCACGAAGGAGAAGAACGGAACGCTCGTGTGCTTCGTGCCGGACGTGGATATGTTCGGAAATTTCCATTTCAAGATGGAGTTCGTCGAGAAGATGGTCAAGAACTACTGCTACCTCAACAAGGGGCTGACCATCACGCTGAACGGTACGCCGTATGTCTCGAAGAACGGGCTTCTCGACATCGTGAACGACAACCTCGACCCCGAGCATCCTCCTCTCTATCCCCCCATTCATCTTGAGGGGCAGGACATCGAGGTGGTGCTCACCCACGGCAACGACTACGGGGAGAACATAGCGTCGTTCGTGAACGGGCAGAACACCCGCGACGGAGGGACGCATCTGGCTGCGTTCAGGGAGGCCATCGCGAAGACCCTCAAGGAGTTCTTCAAGAAGGACTATGCTCCCGAGGACATCCGTCAGGGCATCATCGGGGCAATCAGCATCCGCATTCAGGAGCCCAACTTCGAGGGGCAGACCAAGACCAAGCTCGGCTCCACCTACACCTACGAGCAGGAGGTCCTCGACGAGGACGGCAATCCTGTCAAGGAGCCGAACGGGGCGAACCGAATCGAGAGAGGCCCTACAATCAGGGCCTTCGTCAACGACTTCATAAAGACGAATCTCGACAACTATCTCCACATCCACAAGGACATCGTGCCGGTGATTCAGGCGAAGATCGTCGCTTCGGAAAACGAGCGGAAGGAGATTGCGGGAATCCAGAAGAAGACCCGCGAGCGCAACAAGCGCACGAACATATACAACCGCAAGCTGCGCGACTGCAAGCTTCATCTGGGCGACAGGATTACCGAGCAGAACAAGGAGCGGATTGACCTCACGAGCATATTCATCACAGAGGGCGACTCCGCGAGCGGTACCATCACCAAGGCGCGCGACGCGCAGACCCAGGCTGTGTTCAGCCTCCGGGGAAAACCAATCAACTGCTACAAGGAGAGCCGCAAGAAGGTGGCTGAGAACGAGGAGCTGAACCTGCTGCTGAACGCGCTCGGCGTGGAGGACGACGTGGCGAACCTGCGCTACAACAGGATTGTGGTGGCGACCGATGCCGATGACGACGGGATGCACATCCGTATGCTCGTGCTGACCTTCTTCATGAAGTACTACCCCGAGCTCATCCGCAACGGGCACGTCTATATTCTCCAGACTCCCCTGTTCCGCGTGCGCAATAAGAAGGAGTCAATCTACTGCTACGATGCCTCGGAGAAGGAAAAGGCCGTCAAGAAGATAAAGACAGGCGTGGAAATCACCCGGTTCAAGGGACTTGGAGAGATTTCGTCGGACGAGTTCAAGGACTTCATCGGCGAGGGCATGAGGCTCGACCCGGTGACGCTGAGCGACGAGGAGTCGATTTCCGAGATTATGGAGTTCTACATGGGCGACAACACCATCGAGAGGCAGAATTTCATACGGGGGAATCTTAGAAGTGAAGAGGAACTTGAAGACGTCAACATATAGTACGGAATGTATAAAAAGCGGATTGCCGCGTTGGACTTCGATAATCCAAATCCTCACAACCGTGAGGTTGCTGCGGTTTGGATTTCTCGTCCGCCTTGCACTCCATCTTTTTATACATCCCTAATCACGCTGATTGAATAATTGATTGAATAATTGATTGAATAATTGATTGAATAATTGATTGA
>ERZ808245.1253-NODE-1253-length-10645-cov-5.583097_pt1 | contig 10645 bp, 8 predicted proteins | sample MGYA00521243_ERZ808245 | MGnify/ENA primary metagenome ERZ808245 (study PRJEB31516, sample SAMN03275576) | gut metagenome | biome: mammalia-associated habitat; material: feces | host: Papio cynocephalus | place: Kenya | collected 2012-07-07 ... | reverse complement strand
ACGCAGTTGCAGGAATATTTTGCTGAGTAAACAATGATTTGTATTTAATTTGCAAAAGTCAACTAATTGTTTTAAACGGAAAAATATGTTTTGATTTACAAAGGATTTTTATAACAATAGAATTTAAAAATTGATTTTTTATGAACTTAAAAAAATAATAATTAGCTTTTTAAATTCATAAATTTACCACAAAACTAGCAATTTATTTTGTATGGACTGAAAATTTTGCTATAATCAAATTATGAATTGTAAAGTTTTAGATGGCAAAATCGTTGTGCTTGACAAAGATTGTTTCAATGCAAAACACATTCTTGAATGTGGGCAAATTTTTAGATTTAAACAATTAGCGAGTGGCGACTATGTAGTTTTTAGTGGCGACAAAAAAGCGCAAATTTCGGAAGAACAAAACTGCTATGAAATTGCTTGCAATGATGTTTTGTATTTTGAAAACTTTTTTGACTTGAATACAGATTATCAAACAATAAAAGGAGAGCTTTCACAAAAATTTTCAATATTAAACGAGGCTTGCCAATATGGACATGGAATTAGAATTTTGAAACAACAACCATTTGAAACGATTATAAGTTTTATAATTAGCGCAAACAACAATATTAAAAGAATTCAAGGCATAATTGAAAGACTTTGCGCTAGGTGTGGAACAAATATGGGCGATTATTACGCCTTTCCAACACAAAATCAACTTGAAACTTTGACTGTGGGTGATTTGCGAGCCCTTGGAATGGGGTTTAGGGCAGAGTATGTGTATAACACAACAAAACTATTGAAAGATGTAAATTTGCAGAAGTTAAGCGAGTCTTCGACTTCAAAACTGCTTGAATTTTTAATTTCATTGAGTGGCGTTGGGCCAAAAGTTGCAGATTGCATAGCCCTTTTTGCTTATCACAAAATGGACTGTTTTCCGGTGGACACGTGGATAAAGAAAGTTTACAATCAATATTTTTTAGATGTGAATGAAAGCATTGTAGAAAAGGGCACAAACATTTTACGAAAAGACAATGTTAGTAAGCAAACAAAAAATTGTGTAGAATATAAAAATCTTTCAGACACTAACAAAACAAAAACAGCTTTCTCGAATGATGAAAACCAGTTAGAAAAAAGAGTGGAAGATGTTAAGATAATCAGAAAAAATTTGACTGAACTTTTTGGCAATTTAAGTGGCTATGCACAACAATATTTGTTTTATTACAAGCGTGAAATGGATAGACGTGGAATTTGAAAATAAATTTAAAGTATCAGAAAGTTTTTAGCAAAAAATTATGTTTCTAAAAATTGAAATAAATGAACAAAAGATAAAATGGAAGATAAAAAGGTAAAAAGATTTGTAAATTTTAGACCATTGTTTGTTTTGTTTATCGCAATGTGTTGCGGTATTTTTGCGTGTGTAAACTTGTTTTTAAACAATGTTTTGCCTGCAATTTTGGTTGGAATTGTTTTGCTTTTTAGTGCAGTGTTTTATGTTGTTTCAGCCATAAAAAGAGATTTTGGAAAACACTTTGCAAAACATTTTGGAACAGACTTTTTGTGGAAGATTTGCCTTGTTATTTTTGTTGGCATTGTGATTGGTGCAGGTCTTTCGGCAATAAACTTTTCTGTGAAAATTCAACGAGAATTTCAAAACGGAAAACAACATATTTCATCACGAGTTAAAGAGATAAACGCTTCTGAAAATGATACAATTATTTTGCTTGACAAAATTGCAGTAAATGGCAATGAAAAGCATTTTAAAATTAAAGCATACATTCCATCTCAAACAACCGATATTGAGATTGGTTCTCTAATTGAATTTGATGGTTATTTGTATCAAAATAAACTTGTTGCAAATGGCAAAATTTCAACAACGCCACTTGTTGATAATGTGCAATATAATTGCTATGTTGACATTGCAACTTTGCAAATAAATGGCAAAAATGCAAATGTTTTAGATTTGTTTAAAAACAAAATTAAGATGATATTTTTTGACAATATGAGCCAAGACAACGCATCGTTTGCCTATGCATCAATTTGTGGTGACAAAGCACTTATGAGTGAAACATACAGCGAAATTTTTAGAAAAAGTGGACTTTCTCACATTTTGGCAGTTAGTGGTTTTAATGTTGGTTTTTTGGTAAGTGCATTATATTTCATTTTGAAAATTTTTAAGACGAACAAAAAATTCACATTTTGTTTTACAACGGCAGTGCTTGTTGTGTATTGCATTTTGTGTCAGTTTTCTCCAAGCGTATTTAGAGCAATGGTTATGACTGTTTGCCTTATGCTCGGAATGGTTTTGGGAAAGAGAAGTGACAATTTGTCAAATTTAAGTTTGGCAGGAATTATTGTTTTGCTCGTTCAACCACTGAACTTGTTTGATGTTGGTTTTTTGCTTTCGTTTGGTGCTGTGTTTGGAATTTTTTTGTTAAACAAACCTTTTGACAAGATGTGTGAAAAGTTTCATCTCTACAAAAATTTGTATGTTAAATTTGTGCTTCAACTTGTGTGGGCAAGTTTAAGTGCAATGCTTGGGACCGTGCCATTTGTGTTTTCGTATTTTGGCGAAATGGCATCACTTGCACTGCTTAGCAATTTGTTAATTTTGCCACTTGTAAATTTGATGTATGTCATACTAGTTTTTTCTTTGATACTAAATATCATTTTTCCACTTTCATTTTTGATAAAATTTACAGAATTTTTTGTCAATGTGATTGTATCTTGCAGCGCAGTTTTCTCGCAATTGGAGATGATAAAAACTTTTGCGTTTAACATTTTTTCTGGCATAAGTTATTTTGCGATACTGTTTCTCATTAGCCCATATTTAATGCTTGAACCAAAAAGAAAATTGATTGCATCGCTTGCGCTTGTTGTGGCGCTTTCGTGTGTTATTGCAAATGAAAATTTAGAAAAGAAATTTGACTATTTCAGTGCTTCGGCAGTTAGCAGTGTAAGTAGCACAATTTTTCTGACAACAAGCAACAATCAAAAGATATTGATTGATTGTGGAAAAGATAAAGATGACGAAGATGAAATTAAATTTTTGCTTAAATCTAATAAGGCATTTTCACTGGATTATATTTTGCTATTTAATTATTCAGACAGCAAGCAAAAAATTGTTTGCAAAATTGCAAACGACTACAATGCAAAAAATGTTGTTGTCTTTGGCAAAACAAGTGATTCAACAAAACTTGGGCTATATTCAAACTTGGGAAATGTAAATGGTTTGCAATTTTTAGATGGCGTAAATTATAGCTTTGAAAATTCTGCTTTTGAAGTTTCTATTATGTATGATGGCGATGTTTTGATGGCTGAAAGTATTATTACAAAAGAGGCCAGCATTTTGAAAATTGAATATGCCTTAACTCCAAATTTTGTTGAAAAGCACAAGACTGAGTTTTTGACCTATGACTTTGCCTTTGCACGAAAATATAAGCCGTTGTATGAAACACTTTCAATAAAAAAGTTTTTGGCATTCAGACTTTGTGAAGCCACAGCAAAAGTTGACTGCATTGCCAATTATGATTTGTGGACAAACGCATAAAATTGTGATAATATTAGATTATGAAATTTATTGAACTTAAAAAACATTTGGTTTCAGAAAAACATTTTGCGTGCTACAATTTGTGTGGTGATGACTTGTTTTTGATAAACTCAAGCACAAGTATGTTTTACAACTATGTTGCGCGCAACAATGAACTTTCAAAAATGGTTTTGAGCACAGAAAATTTGGACTCAAAAAGCCTTTTAAATGCCCTAAATTCATCATCATTTTTTGGTGGCGAAAAAGTGGTTGTAATAAATGATTTGGAAGTTTCAAAGTCAAAAGAATTGATTGGAACAATAAAAGAATACTTAAAGTCGCCAAACGAGTTGAGCATTTTGGTTGTTGTTAGTGACCAGCCAATTTTTGACGCAAAAACAACTGTGAAAAATTTTGTGCTTGTTGATTGCAACAGGCTTGACCTAAAAATGTTAAATGTTTGGATTGCAAGCCATTTAAAAGAGCACAACGCAAAAATGGAACAAGGTGCAATTCAAAAACTTATTGACTACACAAATGCATATCTTGCCATAATTTCAATTGAACTTGACAAACTCATTAGTTATGCTGGTGATAGAGAAATAACGGCAGATGATGTTGAAAGTTTGGTTAACAAGACTCTTGAATACAGCATCTATGAACTCACTGAAAATTTGGGCAAAGGTAACACTGAAAGGGCGTTTGAAATTTATGATGAAATGATGAATAACAAAAAAATTGCGCCAAGCGTGTTTGGACTTGTTCAAAATTATTTTAGACGTATGTTTTACAGTGCAGTTTCGCAGGGCACAAACGCACAAATTGGTGCAGAACTTGGTGTTAAGGAATTTGCAGTTAAAAAAGCCAAGGAAAGTGCAAGTTATTTTTCAAAAGCAACCCTAAAAGATATTGTTGAACTTTGCGCCGACCTAGACTTTAAAATTAAAACAAGTCAAATTCAATATGAAAGTGCAGTGAACTATTTGCTTATGTTCATTTTGACAAAAAACAAGAATACTATAAATTAAAAAAAGGCAAAAACATTATAATTAAAGTTAAATATATCTTGATGTAAAAGTTTTTAATAAAAAATGGCAGAGTGGTGGCTCTGTCTTTTTTTATAAAAAAATCACGATTGCTCGTGATTTGATTACTTAGATTCTTTTGCTTTTGAAAGCATAGCAGAAAGTCTTGCAATTCTTCTTGATGCTGTTTCTTTTGTAATGATGCCTCTTTTTGCTGAAACATCAATTGTAGAAACAACTTCTGGCAAATATTTTTCTGCTTTTTCAAGTTTATTAGCTTCAACAAGTGCTCTAAACTTTTTTGTTTTTGTTGCAAGAGAAGATTTTTGACCTCTGTTTTCTTCTCTTTGTCTATTGTTTACGCTAACTCTTTTGATTGCTGATTTAATAATTGGCACGGTTAACATCTCCCTTTTATAAATTTTCTTGATTAGTTTAACACAAAAAAATACAAATTGCAAGAAATTTTTATCTTTTTTGAGAAATAATATTTGTATGAACAAAACAATCAATTCAGAACTGATTTTGGAAGTTGCAAACAGTTTAAAAAGAAGCAAAGGCTATTCAAAAACAATAAAAAATTTAAAGCACAATGTTCAAAAAGTTGACATTGGCATTTTGTCCGATGCCGTTGCGCAAAAAATTGGCAGAGAAAAGGGTAACTACATTTGCCTTAATTTTGATGACCTTTTGATGTATGATGCCAAAGCAAAGCAATATCTAACAAAAAAGATTTGTGATGCGCTTAAAGAAATTTTTAGGCGAAACAAAACAAAGCACAAAAGAGTTTTGATTGTTGGGCTCGGCAACGAAAAATTTGCGTGTGACAGACTTGGTAAAAGTGTTGTTGATGGCATTTTGATAACAAAACCATATCTTGAAAAAAACTTGTTTGACAGCCAACAAATGAATGAAGTTTATGCTGTAAGTTTGGGTGTGTATGGAACAACAGGGCTTGACAGCAGTGAAGTTGTTGCATCAATTTGTGCGTTTCTTAAACCTGATGTTGTAATTGCCATTGACAGTTTGGTTGCAAATGACCCAAAAGGGCTTTGTAGGTCGGTTCAAATAAGTGACACAAGTCTTGTGCCCGGTGGTGGTGTTGGCAACAGCCGAAAAGAAATAAGCACTTCAAGTTTAGGGGTTAAAACTTTTGCAATTGGTGTGCCGTTTGTTGTTTCTTCTGCAAATTTTTGCAATGAGCAATGTGGCGAAGATATGATTGTTACACCAAAAGATTGCGAGCAAAAGGTAGAATTTATTGGCAAAATTATTGCAAAAAGTTTAAATTTGGCGCTTAACAATTTAACCGAAGCCGAACTTTTTGCCCTAACAGAGTGAACAATTGCCACAAAATTGCTTTTATTGTTAAACTTTTTGTGCTATACTTGTGCTATGATGCAAAAAGAAAAGTGCAAAAAAACACTTGAATATCTAAAAAAATTGTATCCAAATCCAAACTGCGAACTCAAATTTAGTTCGGCGTTTGAATTGCTTGTTGCTGTTATGTTAAGTGCTCAGTGCACAGACAAACGAGTTAATCAAGTTACGCAAAAGTTGTTTAAAAAATACAACACACCTGCCGATTTTGCAAAACTTGATGCAAAGGAACTTGAAAAAGAAATTTACTCTTGCGGGTTCTATCACAACAAAGCAAAAAACATAATTGAGTGTTCAAAAAGTTTGCTTAACAATTTTGACGGAGTTGTTCCAAACAATTTGGACGATTTGCAAACTCTTGCTGGCGTTGGCAGAAAAACTGCAAATGTGGTTTATTCAATGTGGTTTTGTGGCGATGCCATTGCAGTTGACACTCATGTGTTTAGAGTTTCAAACAGGCTTGAAATTGCTTGCGGAAAAACGCCACTTGAAGTTGAACAACAACTTATGAAAAATTTTGACAAATCTGAGTGGTCAAAACTTCATTATAGGCTTGTGCTTTTTGGCAGATATGTTTGCAAGGCAAAAAATCCAGAGTGCGAAACTTGTGAACTTAAAACATTTTGTGAATATTATAAAAACAACAAAAAATAGTGCTTAAACACAAGTTCAGTAAAAATTTGCAAAAAATCGTGGCAAAATTGCAACAATAACAATGAGAAAAACCAAAAAATTGTTCAGTTTGCAAAACAGCACAAACAAAACTTGCAAATTGACATTGGATGCGAACACACAAATTGCAACAATTTAATAGTTAAATCACACAAAAATGGTTGAATTCAACTATAAAAATTACAAAGCAAATAACAATAATTTGCAACAAATAAAAGCAAACAAAGGAGAAAGATATGTTTGTAGATAAAACTAACATTTTCATAAAAGCAGGAGATGGTGGCGATGGCGCTGTCAGTTTTTTGCGTAACAAACAAACAATGAATGGTGGACCAGATGGCGGTGATGGTGGAAGAGGTGGCAACATTGTTTTTGAAGTTGATGACCGAGAAAACAATCTTGTTGATTTTTACTACAAAAAGCATTTTAGGGCAGAAAACGGAACAAACGGCGGACACCTAAATTGCAGTGGAAAAAATGGCAAAGACCTTGTTATCAAAGTTCCACGTGGCACGGTTATTAGAGATGCAAAAACAAACGATGTGCTTGCAGATATGTTTTTCAGTGGGCAAAAAAATGTTGTTTTGAAGGGTGGACTTGGTGGCAGGGGGAATCAAAATTTTGCAACACCATCAAGGCAAGCGCCGGGGTTTGCTGAAACTGGCATCAAAACAAAGGAATATGAAGTTTTGCTTGAACTAAAAACCATTGCCGATGTTGGTTTGATTGGTTTTCCTAGCGTAGGAAAGAGCAAAATTTTGAGTGTTTTAACAAGTGCAAAGCCAAAAATTGCCGACTATCATTTCACAACTCTCACACCAAATTTGGGCGTTTGCTCCTATGCTGGCAAAAACTTTTTGATTGCCGACATTCCGGGGCTTATTGAGGGTGCAAGCGAAGGCAAGGGACTTGGTTTTGACTTTTTGCGACACGTTGAGCGCACCCGTATGCTTTTGCATGTTGTTGATATTGCCGAAGTTGATGGCAGAGATGCAATTGAAGATTTTAGGATTATTAATGAAGAACTTAAAAAGTACAGCAAACATCTTGCAACAGTGCCACAAATTGTTGTTTTGAACAAAGTTGACCTTTTGGCTGGCGACACCGAAAAAATTGATGAGTTCAAAAAAACTTATGGCAAAGACTACACAATTTTAACTTATAGTGCTGTTACAAGACAGGGCGAAAAAGAACTTTTGGGCAAGGTTGTTGAAACTCTTGCAAAACTTCCACAAGTTGAGCCAATAAAACAAGAAATGTTTTCACTTGATAAGCGTGACCTTTCACAATTTGAAGTGTTTAAACAAGGCAACACTTTTGTTGTTGTTGGCGACAAAATTGACGAGATTATTCGTGGCGTTAACCTTGATGACCCCGAAAGTTTTGCCTACTTTCAACATAGGCTTGAAGATGAAGGCGTTATTGCAAAACTTAAAACTGAGGGGCTAAAAGAAGGCGACTTTTTGCGAGTTGGCAATTTTGAATTTGAATATAGAGATTAGTGAGGAAAATAGTTATGATTTCAACAAAAGATAGAGCAAAATTAAGAAGCATTGCGCACACCTATGAACCAATTGTGCAAATTGGCAAAGGTGGCATAACCGATGCCGTTGTTGACAGCATTGCGCTTGTGCTTGACAAACGAGAACTTATCAAAATAAGGCTTTTGAAAAACAGTGGGCTTGATGCACGCACAGCGAGTGACGAAGTTTGTCAAAAACTTGGTGCAGATGGTGTTCAGTGCATTGGCAACATTTTTGTAATTTACAAAAAGAGTGACCGTAAAGACATAAACCACATTTTGTGATTTATGTTTTTTTACTTTAATGGCGGTAAAAGTATTTAAAGCGGCAATATTATCGTTGCCTAATTTGTTTTCAACAAAGGCAGTGATGCCTTTTTATTGTGTTGAATTTATTCGCCAAATTGTTGTGAACACCTTTTTGTTTAAATTGCCTTGTTTTAGATGTTTACGGTCGTTTTTTGTGGCAAATTATGTGGCAATATTGTTAGTTTTGGTGATAAAAAAGTGGCTTAAAGTTGCCATTTTTATGTTGCTTAATTTGATAGAAATTTTTTTCACAAAAATTTCACAAAAATTTCACATTTTTTTCACATTTGGAAGATTTTTTTAAAAAAATTGTAAAATTATGAAAAAAAACCATTTTTTTTGCTTGATAAATTAAGAGCAATGGGTTAAAATAAACTTGAAGATGACAAAACCTTTGTTGTGTTGTCTTGCAGTGGCAGTTGGTTGGCAAAATTTCATTTTAATTTTGCAAAAAAACAAAAACGCCAAAGCAAAACGACAACAGCAAAACATTTTGGTTGTCTGTGCAAACAGTGGCAGTGCTTTGAAAAAGTTTAACTTTTACAAAACACCATTTTTGGTTTTCAGCAAAAATCACCATTGCAAAAGGCAACAACTTGTGGACATCTTTTGGTGGCACAGTGCGAGTTGTGGGCAAAATTTGCTCTAAAAACGCAAAACTGCTTTCAAACGCAAAGCAGAGTGTCAAAACAAAAACAAAACAACTTAATATTTGTTTTTTTAAGGGGGCAGCATTGGTTTAAGCATTTAAACCGTTATTTTTGCTGTTAAGGGAGAAACATTATGAAAAGTGAAAAAAGAAAAATAAATTTATCAAACGCAATTAAATTGGCACTTGCAATGCTGCTTGCATTTGCAATGCTATTTTGTGCATTCTCAATGTTAAGGGGGGGGGGGTAGCCCTTATAAACATCAAGTTAAGATAGATGACCAAACCACCGCCACAATTGGCGACAGTGTCCACGCTGATGGTGAAAAAAAACAAATAGGTTCTGTAAATTTAACTGCAGAAGATGGCACTAAAGTGGGAGGTTATCTAAGTTATCGTTGCACTGTTTCTGATAGTAGTGATAACGGCATAAATAAAGATGATACGGGAACAACTACATATTATCATAATGAACGTGGCTATGGTTGGGACTTTTGTTGGGACGAAAACAACTCAAACACAGAAAACAACTCAAACACAAATGAATTATGTTATTCAATTGCCGGATTTTTGTCTATAAACATTTTCAGAATCTATTTCACTCCAGTTGCTTATACTGGGTGTTCTTTTGATAAATGGGCATTTAGAAGTGCTTCTTCTAGCGGTGAAATGATATTAAGTCGTAATCAATGGTACAAAGGTCAAGATCAAACTAAGGTGCTTGTTGCTGATTTTGTTGCTAATTCATACACTATTACCTTTGATGCAAATGGAGGAAGTGTAGACAAAAGTAGCATTACTTATAGGTATTACAGCAAAGATGATAATCTTCCAACTCCCTCGCATCCTTATGGACTGCAATTTCTTGGTTGGTTTACAGAAAAAACCGGTGGTTCACAAGTTACTTCCGATGACTACTATAAAAATGCCGGAGATAGAACCGTCTATGCACATTGGGGCAATGGCGCAGTCCTTAAAGCCAATTGGACAGATGATGTTATTACAAGTGAAATTAAAACATTAACTTTTATAGACATTGATGACCTTTATCAAATAACAAAAAACAGAACAGATATCACTTTTAGCAAAGATGTTTCAGCCACTGCGTATGGAAACAACACAGTAACACTTGTTGGCTCGCCTACACAGGGCGATTATTACATCACTTTTGAAAAAGGTAACTATGGTTTTAGTAAAATTAATTTGCCCTCATATAACTATCTATTTGTGGACATTTTTCGATGTACGGAGATAAATTTCAATGATAATGTCAGGGTTCCCTCAAATTGTTCAATGAATTTGCCTGGCAGTTATCGTGAACCAACTTACACCAGTTGGGCTAGAACAGACAACAACACAAGTGTAAGTTCAATTACAAGTGCAGTGCAAGGCACAACCATTAAAGTTTTGGCAATTCTTTCAGTAAATTGGCAAACTGCAATCGAAAACACACTTGATTCTTACGGAATTAAATCAATTGAGTTTGTAAAGGAAGAACCAACCGGTGCAACCAACACAATTGCAGTTGGTGCAGAAAATCTAACTGATACTTCAAACTTTATTGACACAGTTAATGC
>ERZ808245.1252-NODE-1252-length-10648-cov-3.047295_pt1 | contig 10648 bp, 2 predicted proteins | sample MGYA00521243_ERZ808245 | MGnify/ENA primary metagenome ERZ808245 (study PRJEB31516, sample SAMN03275576) | gut metagenome | biome: mammalia-associated habitat; material: feces | host: Papio cynocephalus | place: Kenya | collected 2012-07-07 ... | reverse complement strand
GATTTGTTTGGTATCAAGGAAAACGGCGAGCGTATAGGCGAGGTGGAAATTCTCGGGGATATGCGGCGTTATCTGCGAAAGATAAATCCGGAAATATTACTGCTTTCCGAGGCGTCCATGTATTATGCGATAAATACCGGAGTTTGGGATTCACGGTGGAACTTGGAGTTTGTAAGATACTTTTATCCTTATATGCGCGGTGAAAAAACCGAATCGTTTATGCTGGAAAGGCTTGATAACGAATCCTGCAATTTGCCGAGGAATTTTGCTCTCTGTCAGTATAATTCTCTTGACGATCACGACAGACCGCGATGCTGTAATGTTGAGCCTTATGCTTTTAAGGCGGCGCAGATTATGCATATGACGGAGATAGGATCGCCTTGCATATATTACGGTGATGAAATAAAGCTTGAAAGATCAGGTGCAGCATCGTTTTATGCAATGAATTGGAATGAGGCGGACTGGAATTATGAGGTATTGCATAATACAAAGGCGCTGACCGAGCTGCGTAAAAAGTATACTGCGCTGCGCAGGGGAATAATAAAATATATTTCCATAGATGACGATAATCATATATTTGCATATGCCAGAAAGGACGAAAACGGGCTTGTAATTACCGCCGCGAGCAGAAACGGGCGGGAAAAGGAATTTTCCGTTAATGTTCGCGACCTTTGCGAAATCGACGGTACAATTTTTACCGATTGGTTTACCGGAAGAAAATATACAGCTCAAAACGGTTATATTGATGTTATTCTTCCGGCAGGCGGAACTGTTTTGGTTCGCGGGGAGGACTCATCCTCATATAAAGGCGGGTTTTCAATAGATAACATCGGGGAAAGCCGTAATGATGTAACTATGCCGTGCGATAATGCGTTCAGCATTGACGGGGAAGGTTTTATCGGGACAGAGGACTCGTTAACATTTGTTAATAATGATATTTTTAACATCTGCTCTGTTTCGGCAAAATGCAAAACCGGTAGCGGAATGATTTTAATACGCGCCGATAAAAGTAAGGATTCGGCGTTTGTCGGTGTTAAGATAAACGGAAATAATGCGTCGGTTACGGTGCGTAAATTCGGCGGTGCGGATGCCAAGTGCGTTGCCGAATGTGAGATAATCGACGGCGCTTATATTATAGTATCACGCGACAGTAAAAATAATTTCGGGGTTTATACAGCAAAAACGCTTGGCGCTATATGGAATAAGACCTTAAACGGTGTTGTTATGCGTATTCCGAATGATATAAAGGTAATTGCAGCGAACATATATGCGGATATTCCCAATCACGCCTACGCCGGAATTGCGGCAATAAATAATGCGGTATTCTATGATTTGCAGGTTAAATACGATAAGCAGTCGATACTTTTTGATGAGTTTAAAAAAGGAAACTCCGCAATGTTTGATATATTCGGTGCTGAATGCAGCTACGGGAAAAACGGCGTGACCGTAACTCCCGAAAGTGATGCTGCTGAATTACTGACTAACGCGTATGATGCAGATTGGTCGTTTAAATCTGCCTTTAAGCTTAACGGAGTGACGGACGGAAACCGCGCCGGAATAATATGCAGACAGGATGAGGATATATCCGTATTTGCAGGAAGAATGATACTGAACGGCAGACAAAAATTTGTTTTCGGCAGAGAAACTGCGGGCAGACTTGCAATATATTACACAACGGATGATACTTCTCCGAAATCAAAAGCAACAGTTCAACTGCAAAGAGTAGGCACCGCCTTTACTGCGCTTTATTCGTACAACGGAACAAAATGGCACGAAATAGGTTCTGATATCATCGCAAATATGTGCGCGCAAAGAGTGGGAATTACAGCAGTCGGCTCATCTGCGGTATTCGGTTATGCCTGCTTCGGTAATTCCGTTTATGACGGCATTTCTTATAATACCCCGCATATGCCGGGAAAAATCAAAACCGATTTCCGCGGTATGGTTGAAGTACAAAAGCAGCCGGAATACGAAATAATATCGGGCGATTGGGCGTATGATAACGAGGGGTATATTCAGAGGTCTGCGGCAGTTTCGCAGATGGGTATAAGAAACAAGCTGTTCGGCGGCTTCAAGGCAGATGCTGTTTATATCATTGACAGCGGAAAGGGTAGGGTAGGCTTTGAATTTGCAAAGCCTGCGTTTAATACACCGCTCGGCGACGGTGTGGAATTTTCTCTTGATAATAACGGTACTGTATCGATATGCCGCGGCGGAGAAATTTTGGCTGAAGCCTTGCTTGACGAAAAGTTTGGTAAAGAGGTTAAGATTTCGGTTGAATACAGAAACGGCATTTTGGCAGTTCTTGCCGGAAACGACGGAGAACCCATTATTATACTTAATGATTTTTATTGCAACAGCGGCTATATTACATATTTCACCGAGGGTGTGCAGGCGCATATAAATAATTATCTTACTGCAAGCTATGATGCGGAGTGTCAGCTTTTCGGATATAACAGGTATCTGAAAAACGGCAGCGTTGAAAATTTATGGGGCTTTGCACCTGTGTTTTTCAGTCCGTTCGGCGCGGGGAGTACCGATTTCGTTGCCGAGGTACGCCTCAAGGTAAAGGGATTTGAGCAATTCAAGAGCGATGCGGCTGCGGGAATAGGCTTTTGCGTATCTGAGGGAAGAGCCGGAAAAGAAGGCTATGCCGTTATGCTTACGCGCAGCGGAACGGTTGAATTCAAGGTTGACGGCGTTAAAATTGCGGAAACGCAGAGCGATACGGATAAAAAGCATACGGATATAATGGTTGTAAAGAAAAATGACATAATCCGTGTTTATCTTAACGGTTCAAAAGAGTACGCATTTGAGTATACCGATTTAAATAAAAACGGCGGCACCATAGCTTGCCACAGCAACGGTATATTTGCGGAATTTTCAAAATTCACGGTTGAGGATATCACAAACCTTACAGAACCCGAAAAAACAAGAATTTACAGGTCGTGGATGAAATAATCGCTTGGAACCGATTAAAAAAACAGCGTTTTCCGTGAATTTGCGGAAAACGCTGTTTTATCGTTATTTGGCACAGGTGCTGTTGCGAATAATTAATTGCGGTTCAATTTCAATGCGCTTGACAGCTGCAGTGGGGTTGTTGATTTTTTCAATAAGAAGTTCGGCGGCAGTTTGTCCCACCTGATAGCCTCTTGTGTCAATAGTCGAGAGAGGTGTCGGTAAAAATTCGGAAATTCCTATATTATCAAACCCTATTAACTGTATATCTTCGGGTATTTTCATACCGAGGTATGCTATCGCGCGCATAACTGTTATTGCATGATAGTCGCACAGGCAAAATATTCCGTCGGGGCGGAAATTCTTTATAAGATTAACGGTAGTGTTAAATATTGATTCATTGTCCGGGCTGCATGGATAAACAAAATCGGGAGCCGGCGTTATCCCGGCATCCTGCATAGCTTCACAGCAACCGTTATAACGCGAGGCATATTGTTTAGCATCCCTTACCGGGAAAACGCAGGCAATTTTTTTGCAGCCGCATTTAATAAGGTGCTCTGTGGCAAGATATGCGCCGCGGCGATTATTGCACTTGGCATAGCTTGTGTTGTGTATGCGGTTTCCCGAACTGCCGCAAAGAACAAGGGGCGGCAAAGAGCTTGAATTTGTAAGGCGCTCGGATATTGAGTCAATATATGTAGGAAAAACAATCAGTCCGTCAACACGCTTACTGCGGAGCATATCAAGATAAAAAATTTCTTTGCGTTTGTCTGAATCGGATATTCCCAAAATCAAATCATATTTTTTTGAGTTTGCAAAGCTTTCTATACCGGAAATCATCATTGAAAATAACGGGTTTTCAACATTCGGAACTATAAGACCTAAAGTATCCGTGGTTTTTTTAGAAAGACTTTTTGCAGTGTAATTCGGAATGTAACCGAGCTTTTCGGCAACATCCGTTACACGCGCTATGGTTTTCGGTCTGATTCTGGTGTCTCCGGCAAGTGCAAGACTGACCGTAGCTGTTGAACAGCCTACTTCCTTTGCAACATCATATATTGTAACATTTTTCATTTTGTGCTCCTCACTATTCAATATTACTTTAACACAAAATATTATTTCAGTCAATAATTTTGGAAAAATCAGTAAATATTACAAATATAAAAGCAACAATTAGTTCTAAATGCTCGGTTTCATTTGTGAAAAATACACAAATTATTTGTTGCAAATTTGGTTTAAGTTGAGCTTGTGTTTGTTTTGTGTATATGTTATAATTAAAACGCTTAAATAAATGAGTGTTTTTATTTACTTTTAAAATTTAAGCGGTTTAATTTTTGGAAATATACTGATTTACAGGAGTGAAAGTATGAGCTTTGTAAAGAAAATTTCGCATTTTTCAAAGAAAACAATGTATAAGTGTCTCAGCTTGTTAACAGGAACCGCAATTGTTTTGGCATTATTGCCGATAACTGCGTCCGCCAGTGCTGAACCGATTTTTTCCGGCGAAACAAATGCTGCGGAATTTATGCGCGTAACTGTTGGAAATGATGATGTTACGGATAGCTTCAAAGAGAGTGGCAATATTTCGGTTAAAGAAAATACGCGCGGAAATTTCACAAATATTTTCTTTACCGGGAATACATATTACTATTCCGCATCTGTGAAGATAGAAAATGACACTTCAACATACGGTTCAATACGCCTTGTTGCGGGAACCTGCAAAATGAGCGGTGCAACCGGCTATCTTGAGGTTTGTGCAAGACCTAATATCAGCGGTCAGACAGTTTATTTCATCAATGCGAACGGTGAAACTGCCGTCAAGGTTGGGAGCAATGTAGCCGTTAATATAGGCGACACGGCTCGCTATACCGTTAAATATGATAACGGGGAAATTTCTTTGTGGATAAACGGAACTCAAATTTTTGAATCTGTAAAGCTTCCTAAAAAGGCTAAAAATGTTCAGCCCGCTCCCGGATTTTATTCGCAGAATTGCAGCGGTACAATTTCGGATATAAAGATATGGGGTGAATTGGAGCAAAAGACATGCCCGGAATTCAATGAAAATGTTGACAGCAATTTAATATACGGTGTGCCGGTAAAAAATAATCATACCGGTGAAGTTTCAAAACCCTCGGATTGCCGTATTGCGTCTGAAGTGCTTGCAACCGTGCGAAATACATTCGGCGGAATAGAGTATGGCGCCGGCACCTATTCGTTAAGTACGGATGCAATTCTTAACGATAACCCGAATGTTGATTATGAGGGTTTGATTTTTAAGGTAGCAACAGCGAAAAAAGGCGATGCCGATTGGGATATTGAAATCCGTGTGCGAGGAAATATGATTGCGTTTTTTGCCGTCAATTCTACTGCTGATAATCCAATCGAAATAAATTACGGTTATCAAACTGTTCTCGGAGGGAAGAATAGTTATGCGGTAAATTTCCGTGAATCGGGGCTTATAGACTTTTGGAAAGACGGCAATGCGGTATTTTACCGTTTTGACTTGACATCATACGGCTTTGAACAGATTTTACCGTCGGTATCACTCGGCGGAGAAATGAGCGGGTATGAGTTCAGTAACATAAAGCTTTGGGGCGATGAACTCAGAGTTGACAGCGAACCCGAATTTGATGAAAACAATGATACCAATGCAATTCTCACGACTGTAATATCAAATCCGCTGACCGATGAAACATTCCGCGGAACGAATTGCAGTGCCAAAAGTGAAAATACAGACACATGCCGTTTGCAGCTGTTGGGACCGGAATATCTCGGAGCGTATAGCTTTACAGCCGACGCAATTATGTATGATAATAAAAATATTGCTCCCTGGGGTATTGAGTATAATTTCGAGGGACTCATTTTCACTATCGGAAAAACAGTGAAAAACGGAACTGAGTGTACAGTGGAGCTAAGAGTAAGAAACAACGGAATTTTTGTTTTTCTTGTAAAATCTGACGGAGAAGATGTTTTATATTCGGATTATAACATACAAACAGGATTTGAAACCAACAACAGATATACATTAGATTTCAAAGCGGACGGTACATTTGATTTTTGGGTTAACGGTATGCGTTCAATTAAGGGCTTTGATGTTAAAAATGAAAATTGTGAAAGTATTACTCCGAATTTTGGTATAGGCGGAGAAGTTTGTGCTTTTGCGTTTGAAAACATGCGTCTTTGGGGAAATATTTATGTTCATAAGGCGCCGGAATTTAATTCGGATAAAGATACCGATATTATCGGGAAATCCGTAGTCAACGATATATTTTCGGGTGAGCTTTATAAGCTTACCTCGGGAAAATTTGAGAATAAAACGGATATGACCGGAAGAGTTGATTTTACCGGAATCAAGCTTGACGGTGATTACACATTTTATACAAATGCAATGTTTTATGATAATAAGAATAAAACAGACGCAGGCAACGAAATTGACTGGGAGGGTATTATTTTCAGAATTGCCGAAATGAGCAAGGAGGGTAAAAAATACACTCTTGAATATCGGATGCGCAGAGGTTATGCGCTGATATATTCTGTTGCCGAAAGCGGCGCAGAACAGCTTATTGAGGCAATACCCATTTCTACTCCGTATGGCAGCGATAACAGTTATGTTATTGATTTTAAGAACAAAAAAGCTGACCTTTGGAAAAACGGAGTTCGCATTATAGCGGCATTTGATCCGACAGAGCATGGCTTTTCGGATATTTCACCGATTATGGGTCTCGGCGGAGAGGTTTGCAGCTTCAAATTCTTTGATATGCACCTTGTGAACAGCGGTGCTACATATATGGCTGAGGTGCCGTCAAAACCCAAGGGGAACGGCGATTATGCTACGGTTACTGAGGTAAATACGAGCAATGCCGTGACTTACGAAAAAGAAACCCTTAAATGTACAGACGACAGTATTTCGCCCAAAGCAACATTCAAATATCTTCCTTTTACCGCTAAGGACACATATCTTTTCGGTGCGGATATAAGAGTAACAAAATCCGAGCGTATTTGGATGGGACCGAGATTTGTGATAGGAAAAAATCAAAAGGATGAGGATATTGCGGTATTCTTTACCCAAACTGCAATAATGGTCGCTGAGGGAAATGAAGTTTCAACGATTCTTGAATTTACAAGAAAGCAAAACAAGAATTATCGTTGGGATATGCTGATTGAACCCGACTGTGTTTCGGTATGGATTAACGGAATATTGGTGATAGATAAAGCAAAGACTGCCGAAAAGGCTAAAGCTGAATTGTCGGTTCTTTTTGAAAATTGCGAAGCGGAGCTCAAAAATGTAGATATCTATCATACCTATCCGGCGAAATTTATTGTGCCGGTTAAACCGAAAAAACCGGTGTATAAAGATATAGCCGATGGTCAGTATAATGCTGCCGAATTTGGGTCTGTATTGCTCAATGGAAGCGAGTACGGCGGGTATTTCGGCTGCAAACTTGCATCGACGGACAGCAAAAACGGTTTACGGTATGTATTTGATAACCTGCCTGTCAGCGACAACAGCGAATATTATTTCAGTTCTGAATTTACCGTTACGGAATCTGATGTTGTTTGGAAAGGACCCCGCTTTATTTTCAGAAGTAATGATGATACCGTTATGTATTGTACCGTAACACACAATGCAATAATAATTATGGCCGAGGCTAAACAGGTGGAAAGCTATCCTTTTAATCTGGAGCTTGGAAGACGCTATAAAATCAATATATTATCATCACCCGATAAGGTTTCCGTATGGCTTGACAAACAGCTTATTTTTGAAAATGTGGATATAGCAGACTATGCAGGGAACGGGTTTAAAGCTACTCCCGGAGTTTTGTTTGAGCTTTGCAGGGCAACTGTAAGCAATATATGCGTATACGGCGATTCAGTGGTGTTTAATCCGGATTATGTTGATATGGATCTTTACAATGATGCAATATACAGAATGTCCGGTATACCGAAGAATACAAGCGGCGAAAAGAATCTCTTTATGGGAACATACATGAACGACGGTTCTCAAGGTTCTCTCGGTGCTGTTTATGACAGGGAGCTCTTGAGCTTTAAAAATGAATTCGGTGATGTTAAGGACGGCATTGTAAGCTTTGTTGATACAGACGGTTCTTCAAACATTAACGGTCTTAAAAATGAGAGCGGATATGTTTTCCGTTTCAAATATAAAGCGGAAAGCGCAACCGTAAAGGAAGATGAGGAAAGCGGAGTGTGGTTCGTTTGCAATAAAAGTACCGCACCGTGGCTTACGGAAAACTGTAATGTTATGTTGGGAATTTTTTCGGATTCCATCAGACTTAAAGCATATAAGGACGGAATTTGCGTTTCTGAACAGAAGAACGATTTTAACAGAGTGTTAGGCAAAGAGTATGATGTAGCCGTAGTTCACGGAAAAAATTGGGTGAAACTCTTCATTGATGGTGAAACAATGCTTGTCGGTACCGGTTTGCCGACATATAATGTTGCGTTTGACTTTAACATTTGCAATACAGCGTCTGTTATGAGTAATTTTGAGCTTTACGAAACGAAAAGCAGCGGGCTTGATGTTAAAACTCCCGCGGATGATTCCTCACCGTCTAAATCCGGAAATACGGTTGTAAGGACCGATGCCAGCGTTATCAAAGCAGAGCATTCATTCCCGATAGCGGTGATATGTGTATTGGGAGCTTTAATTATATCAAGCGGAGCGTTCGGAGTATACCTGATATACCGCCGTCGTAAGCAAAGCGGCAAATAATAAGTCGGAAAGGATTGGAAAACACTATGATGAAACGGTTTACGGCAATTATAATCGCAGTAATAATTGTTTTTGCCTCTTCGGCTACGGGAGCCGCCATTTTAATAACCGAGGCGGTTAATAAAAACCGCTCTGAAAGTACGCTCAAAGCAGAGCGAGAAAAGACCTACATTACCGATGTGTTTCACGATCAGGGCTCGGTTTATATGGAACCAACCGAGCCGGAAAAGGGCGAAACGGTAACGCTTAGGCTTAGAACTCAAAGATACAATGTAACAAAGGCGCAGATACAGTATACCGAGGATAAGGGTGTATCGTGGAAAACTGCCGATATGAAATATAAGGGCGGCGACAAAACCGGATATTTCGATATTTGGGAGGGCAGCTTTAAAGCGGAAGGTGACCTTATTTACTATCGCTTTACCGCCTCAAATAACGACAGCTTTAATACCGTTTACTATGATAAAAAGAAAACCGATATAACCGAGGGTGAATATAGTAACGGCTGGCAGATAGTACCCGGTCATAAAACGCCGGACTGGGCAAAGGGCGCATTGTGGTATTCGGCTATGCCGGATTCGTTCTATAACGGAAATACCCTTAATGATAAGCAGACCGGAGGTAGGAATACTTATTCCGCTTGGAATAAGCTCCGTCGCGGTCTTACTGATAAATACGGCGGAGATTTAAACGGAATTGAAGCAAAGATTGATTATATAAAATCTCTCGGAGCGGATGCGGTTTATATTAACCCGATACAGAAATCCTATCAAAATGCGGGCTACGGTCCTGTGCGTTATGATGAGGTTGAAAGCTCTTTCGGAAATGAACAGGATTTAAAGACCCTTTCCGATGCAATCCGTAAAAGCGGATTAAAACTCATGGGCGATGTTGTTTTAACATTTACCGATACTGATTCCGTCTATTTTAATAAAAGCGGGAATTGGCCTTTTAGCGGGGCTTATCAGTCTAAAAGCAGTAAATGGCTAAATCTTTTTAAATTTTTTAAGTGGCCGGATAATTATATGATAGGGTGGTCAAATCCGTCTATAAATCTAAATACCGACACGGCAAAAAATCTTTTTTATTCGGATAATTCATCTTATCTTGTTAAATATTCCGAGCTGTTTGACGGATACCGTTTCGACTGCGGCGGTTGGCTTTGGGGAACAAGCGAAACCGATAATGTTAAAACGGTAGAATTTGTAAAGCAAATAAGAAATGCCCTTAAAGCCAAAAACAGCGATTTCTTTATGCTCGCTGAGGCTGACTGGGGCAATATGAATACCGCTTCGTGGGACGCAGCATGGAATATACAATATATGCCCAAGCTTCAAGACTATGCAAAAGGACTTATAAATGAAACCCTTATGCTTGAAGCTATGTATGATTATGAGATGACGATACCGCGAAATGTGGCACTTTGTCTTGAAAATATGATCAGCGACCACGATTCATACCGCGTATCTCAGGATGATGACGCGATGTATAATGCCGCAGTATTGGTGCAGATGACATATCTCGGAGCACCTTGTATTTATTACGGCGAGGAGATTAACGGAATTAACGACAACGGCGACGGCATAGGCTCAAACGCATCGTTTTACAGTATGAACTGGGATGAATCGGAATGGGATTGGGAACGGCTGGCATTTTATAAGGCTACTGCCGAATTAAGAAAAAAATACTCTTGCATTAAGACCGGAGCTGTTAAAATTCTCGGTTCTGATATTGCCGAAAACACCCTTACATTCGGCAGATGGGATGAAAAGGGTGCGGCTATAACGGTGGCATCACAGAACAGCGAAGTAAAGCAGGTTGAAATCAAGGCATACGAGTGCGACATTAAAAACGGCACAGTGCTTACAGATTGGTACACCGGCAAGGAATATGTTGTTAAAGACGGGAAAATAACTGCGGATGTAATACCCGGCGGCACAGTGCTTGTTACAGGGAAAA
>ERZ808245.1251-NODE-1251-length-10655-cov-3.662736_pt1 | contig 10655 bp, 7 predicted proteins | sample MGYA00521243_ERZ808245 | MGnify/ENA primary metagenome ERZ808245 (study PRJEB31516, sample SAMN03275576) | gut metagenome | biome: mammalia-associated habitat; material: feces | host: Papio cynocephalus | place: Kenya | collected 2012-07-07 ... | reverse complement strand
CCTTGCCCAACCATAATCGTGGACAAGGGGATTTACCTATTTTCAACCAACCTTAGTAGTTAATCATTTATTTAATTGTAAATTTGCAGCAGAAATGCTCGCTTACTTTTTATGAAAGTAGCAACACGAAAACAAAAAGATAGTAACAAATAAACATTAGGAGGAACAAATTATGGCAAGACCAATCAGAGAAACTCCAATTCTTTATGGCGGCGATGCTCGCAGATTTGAAGCGAGAATGAAGAATCCACCCAAAGAGACTAAGGAGAAATACGAAGAAAGAATGAAACACTATCATGCTGTAATGAGCGTGTTTCGGGGTTAATAGAGGAAAGGAAAGCAAATGACAGAAGAACAATTCCAAGCTACTTACTCCGTTCGTAGTTTGGCAAAAGAAGAATGCGCCCATGAATTTGATTGCGGTGACGAAGACCTAAACGACTTCATTACCAATGTGAAGCGGGTGCTTATAGACAAGCGATGCTTGCTGTCACCTACATCGTGGAAGACAAACAGCAAGTTGCCGCATATTTCAGCCTTGCAAACGACCGAATTTCCTTGACAGACTTCAATTCCAACAGCGAGTTCAATCGATTTCGCAAGCATCGCTTTGTGCATGAGAAACGCTTAAAGAGTTATCTCGCAGTAAAACTTTGCCGTTTCGGTGTCAATGTAAGTTGTCGTGGCACAGGCATGGGCTCCTTCTTATTGTACTTTATCAAGACTTTGTTTGCCGAAAGCAACAAGACGGGCTGTCGCTTCATCACTGTGGATGCTTACAAGAATGCCGTCCCTTTCTACGAAAAGAATGGTTTCTTGCCATTAACTCGCAAAGACGAGAACGCACACACGAAATTGATGTATTATGATTTGGCATCTAATTATCAAGAATGACTATACATAAAGGCTGAGCAGGCGAATTGCTCAGCCTTTTATTTTTAAAGTTAGCATAATTTCAAAATCAGACAGTTATACTAACTTGGCGGTGATTTTTTCACTTCATTGTGAATGAATCTTTATTTGTCTTTTTCGTCCAAAGGAGCTATTGCATTACCATTTATAGCTTCAGTGAATTTTGCACTTATATCTCCATCGCTTTTATAGAGTAAGAAAGTTGTGCAAAATAAGTAACATAATGCGCCTGGAATCCATGCACCAAACAATGTTAATCCAATAAAAATGCAGAAGAACTCTCCACCGCTTCTATCACTAAGCTCTCCAAATATTTTTTTTATCCATATGATGTCATCTACATAAAAATAGACATATGCAAATATCGTATAGAAAACAGCTCCAATCATGAGCCACAAAAGGATAGAGACAAGATACCCCTTTTTAATACTGGAAGCACATTGGGGGCAAATTCTGAAGTTATAACTTATAATGCGGTATTTGTCAAAATAGTATTCTCTATTAACTTCTTTAAGATAATGTTTGGCATCACTAATACGCTCCATTCTTCCACATAAAGGACATACGAAGTATGGATTAGCTTTCTGTTGTGAATGGCTATTATTAGAATTTTGCCGTAAGGCTTCTGATAATTTCTGTAATGAAATTTCTAAATTGTTGTCTTTTGTTTCCATTGTATGTTAATTTTATCATGGGGGTTGCTGAATTTTTCTGTTGAAGTTGTATTTTTTTTATGAACGCCTCAATGTCATTTACTTCATCTATGTTTTTAACACCTATGACCTCAATGTCATTTAATGTAAAATGAAGTAAGTTCTTTGGGTTTTTGTTCAAATTATTTAAACACTCATTTCGATAATCGTCATTTTTATAATCTTTTTCATCGAGATAAAAATGTTCTTTGTTTTGAGTAATCGGTATGAAACGCCATTCTCTTTCATTATAAAATTGTGTTTCAGCTTTTGACCAATTGTGTATACTTTTATCCCAATAATGTCCTTTGTATGGTTTGATGAGTGCCATTAGTAAACTAGCTCCTATCGTAAAATTATCAAGTACTTTATTCTTTTCTTGAAGTTTTTTAGCACCTTCAAAAAATATTTCTCTAAAAGCAAATGCGCTATTGGTTTTCGCACCATAGTAAATCACGTTAGACAAACCATTTCTTCGAGCCCAATCTTTGTTCATTTGCAAATAACAATCACTATGGAAGATTTTCATATGTTCCGCTACTTCCACATCCATAAGGTCTGCAAAGCATACCATTGGGAAAGCTAAGCTCATTGGCTCATTCAAATAGTTGATTGGCTCTAAACAATAAGAAGGTTTGAAAGCCATATCTTTCAAAATGGCCTTCAAACTTTCAAATTTTGTACAGTGATATAGTTTTGTTTCTATCATAATTATCTTTTTTAAAAGAATTCTCCCTCGCTTATTGGTTGCGTACTCATATTGCCATCAGGCGTTTTATAAAGTGTGATGGAATACCAACCCCATTTGCCAGAAGCATATGATGGGTACTCAAATGGATCATAACTCTCAGATTTTGAATATGAGACATTTTCCATAAATCCACCAAGAGGTCCACTTCCAGTATCTTTCTGGGAATTCCAAGAATTTCCCTGCATAATTTTGACAATATATTTTCCAGCAGGAATATGCTTCATCCTATACTTTTCGTTCTTGCAGATATAAGCATGACGAATCTTTCTACCATCTAAAGTTTCAAGGAAGACGACAGCATCAGTATCTCCTCCATTGTCAATTTCTAAATAGTTTTTTGTTCTCTTATCATACTTGCCTTTTCCAAAAATATTACGATACGGCATATCACCAGTGTTGAAATACGTAACCTCATAAGGTTCACTTTGAGCTTCGGTTTCTTCTTTGCCAGAAGCATCATCAGAATTATCTGTGTTAAGATATGTGCGTGGTTCAGTATTACAATTGATTGATTGCACAGATTTTTTCGGCACAGGAGCATTTGATATTGTGATACATAAAGAAGTAAGCATGATGCATAATATCACACCTGCTATGCCCATAAGCCATTTTTCTGGTTTTGCCCACTTTATTCCTGTTCTTGCTTTATTGTTTGCATTATTTGATGAATTACTATTCTGAGAACTATAGCCTGTCGTTCTTCTTTGATTACCACTTACTGAAGGACATGGATTTACTGGTTGACTGTATGTTTGGCTGTTATAGTCCCCATCAACATGGTAATCCAAATATATTTCCTTAAATTTTTGATAATTTTTGTTGAAGAATGAAATGCAATCAGGGTCTTTTTTAGGGAATGACTCTAACTCATTTAGTATTGGCTTGCATTTTTTCAAAAGTGTGTGAAGTCTGTCCAGCTCTATATAATAGTTTATAGACTGAACAGATTCAAATGCTTTCATTGCATTATTGACGAAGTCAATGATGTTGTTGAAATAAAAAAGGATAAGTCTTTCCGACAACCGCCAATAATATCTTTCATTTTCACCGATTTTTCTTTTTATCTGAGTTAGTTTTTCAGAACTAGCACGTAAGCTATTCCAAAATTCATAGTTTCCAGTAATAGCGTAGCTATTGAAGGATTTTTTCATCTGTCCCACAATGAAAGCTACTTCCTCCAACACCTCTTGTGGACACATATCGTCGTATGCCTCCTTGATAACATCAAAGTTCTTCTTACATCTATCTTTAGCAAGTTGACCTTCTGCAATCTTTACACAAAAACGCACATGACGCAAGACATTCTTTGGACAAGCAGGATTACCTTGGTCATTATTGAAATAATAAACGCAATTATCCAATGTTTGCAGAGCCACTTTATCCGCATAGCGAGTGTAAGTTCTATCATCTTCATCGAGTGTGCTCTTGAGTGTAGCCAACAATTCCTTGCATGACTGCTCTAATTTGGCTGCCATGCTTAGATTGGCAATAGCATCGGTTCTATCAATACCTGATGCTTCTTTTAAGAGTTCGTCAATTGCTGCAATTACTTTATTTTGATACTTAGGTAAAAGATAGCTAAATATTTGAGAATGTTTGAGTTCTATGGTGCATTGTCTATCCTCATCTGTTGTTGTAAAATTTGTGCTATGAAATACATCCAGCCAGTTTACTATTGGAAAGTTAGAAATGAGGGTATCTACAAATTTCTCCAGTTCTTCTTCATAAGATATATTTTGAGGTTGATCACAAATACTTTCTATATATTTGTTCCACATCTCCAACGAGTCGAATAGACGCACAAAGCAATATGCGGCATTACTCCAGCTTCCTTTTATCAAACTGAGGCATCCTAAGTTGATGTATGTTGAGTATTCTTGGGTGCCATAAGTACAGAGATAACTTATGGAAAAGTCAAGATTGGTACTTGCAAGATTTCTTAGCATTTCTTCATCCATAAATGTATTCGCACAGAACCAGAATAATCCATAAGCCACTTTGTCTTTGTCAAAAGTCAACTTGCTTACAGCATCATTCAAACACTCTTCTGTACGTTCAACTTTACCTAGAACATTCTCAAAATCGTATGGAAAGGACGGAGTTCTCCCGACCTTGGCAAAAGCCTTAATTTGACTTTTGTTGCGTTCAATGTCTTTGCGTGAGGCATTCGCCAACACGCCTAATACTCTATATGGATTGTTTCTTATAATGTCCATCTACTTATAATTTATGAATCCTACTTTTGGAACAGTTGACTTACCTTGGAAATTGTCTCGTATCTTTTCGCTTTCCTTTATCTCCTTTTCAGAAATAGTTGGCTCAACAATCGTTATCGCTTCTTCAAGATCAGCCTCTGTGATGGCATCCATATTGCGTTTGAATACCATTCTTGCTGCAGTGTCTATAATAAACTTGATGTCGGCAGAAACCCTGTTTTCTGTAAGTTTGGCTAACTTCTCATAGTCGATACCCAATTCTGTCTTTCTATTCTTGAGACCAATTTTGAAAAGTTCCATTCTCGTTTCCTTGTCTGGCTGTGGTATATAGAACTTTTGCTCTAATCGTCCAGCTCGCAATGCAGCGGGGTCGATGAGGGATGGCTTGTTGGTTGCCGCAATAACCATCACACCAGCTTCGCCACAGTTATTGAGTTGAGCAAGAAACTCGTTGACTTCACCTTGTTCACTTACATTTGTGTGCTTACTTCTGTCCATTATCATTGCTTCCACTTCATCGAGAAACAAAATGGTAGGCGCTTTCTTTCTTGCTTCGTCAAACAAAGCTGCGATTTTTCCTTGTCCACCATGAATATAGGGTGAAGCCACATCTGAACATAAAGTGTACATATAGTTGCAACCAATTTCTTCAGCAAACCTTTCAGCAAAGAATGTCTTTCCACAGCCGGGAGGGCCATAAAAGAGTATGCCATTAGGTATAGACAAGCCTAATTCCTTTGCTCTTTCAGGTTGTTTCAGTATTTGAATCACATCAGATTGCAACTGCTCCTTAAGCTCTTTCATTCCTGCAACATCAGCAAAGCCATTGCCTCTTCTTTTCTTAGGAACTGTTACTGCTTGCGAGGTTTGAACTTTTTGAATGATAATTTCTCCTTTTAGAGCCTTTGAAAATTCCTCTGCTGTTTGAAAACGAGCATCTACATGGTTAGAAAGTGCTTTCGTTATAATGTTGATAAGTGCATCATCTAACTCGAATATGTCCATGCTTGGGATAACCAATGGTTTCTGACGTTGTTGAAGCAACGCTGGTATTTGCTCTTCTTGCTTGTAGTGGGATAAATCTATAAACCAAGGTTGCAAGCCAAATATCATTTGGTAGAGTAATGCTCCTACAGAATACAAGTCTGTTTGTACAGAACAAACTCCATTAAATCGTTCGGGAGCTTGGTAGAATGGTGATTCTATCCAACCACGTGTTGGCAACAAACTGAGGAAACGAGCATGGTCAAACCCCACTAATTTAGCTTCGGTTGGTTGCACTTTCAAGTCGAGCATCACATGATGAGGATTGATGCCATTATGAATGATTGGATGGTCCAAAGAATGCAACAAGGTCAATTGAGAAAGGACAGATAGTGCAATTTGTTTTGCCTCATACACAGGGAGGACAGCATCTCGATTCATTTTGTCTGCTAAACTTTCTCCACTGATAAATCTTTGAACAACAAAGGCATATTGTTGTCCCTTCTCTATCCGGGTTCCAGCATCGACAAAGCCCAAAGTTCCTTCCTTGATGAGTTCGTTAGCAAGTTCTACTTCAAGAACTTTACCCTCAGGACTGTATTGTGAAGCATCTAACTTTGAGAAGCAAATAAGTTTGAGGAAACGAATGTTACCATTCAAATCTTTCACACGATATGTTTCCGCATAAGAACCAGTCTTATACGGAAACTCTACCTTATATTTGTCTATTTTCTGTCCTTTATTGAACAACATATTATTTTCTTCTTAATAATCCAAAATTACTTGCATTTTGTGGGACAGAAGTCTCAGGAAGCAAGCTGATAAGTTGTTTGACGATTGGGAACAAAGCATCCTTGGTTGGTGTGCCATTGATGATACCAACAGCTTGGTTTACAAGTTGACGGGCACGATTTTTGTTCTTCCAAGCAATCGCCTCGAAGTCACGATTCCAACCAAACACCCATGCTTTAAAATAGTCAACGAGTGCCAAATCATAATCTAAATCACGTATCTCGGAAATCAATTCCTTAGCTTGCTTAACTGAATCTGTAGCTTTTTGCTGCAACTTCACAATAGCGGCATCAACTCTTGGACGTAATTCTTCCAGTCGCTGAGTAGTGTCTGGGGTACCATATTTTTGGTTGTCCTCTTCTGTCATATTGAACATACGTTTCAAATTCTCTTCTGTCTTGCCAAATTCAGATTCGGCCTTGCGTTTGGCAATCTCACGAAGAACTTCCTTTTGATGCTGTAACACCATCTTCTTCTCCGAGCTCTCGGAATCCTCTTTCTTGACGCCCTCCAATTGCTGTTGCAAGTCAGATGTATCTATGCCTTGATTACTCAAATTGTTGAGTGTAAGTTGCGCATCAGAAAAATTTTGTTCTATCTCTTGTGGAACTTCTGACAATTTGATGACAGGATCTACAATGAAGTCTTTACATATCATCTGCTCTGTTGAAGGAATATATACCTCAACCTTTTGCTTTTCCGACTCGATAACTCTAATTGTTATTTCTACTTGTGTATCCTCTGGAACGTATTTCTCTACATCTCTTCCATCAATGACAACAGCTCCAACTTTCTCATACAAGTTGGCAGGTGTATCCTCCTCAAAATAGTCTGCTTGATATACAGGAATAACCATTTTATCTTCGCTTACTCCTGGTCGAAGTTGGCATGTAGTTTTTAATGTGTCGCTATATTGACCAACAGCAGGTATTGGCTTGTTCTTTTCCAAACCTGTGATAGGAGTGAAATCAGCAATACGTTCATCATCTCCAAGCGTTGCTATACCTATATTATAAGGTAATATAGCTGCTCCAACTTTTGAACCTTGAATAATGCTAATTTCATTAGGGAAACACTCCAATGAATTACCCATTCGGTCGTAAGTTTTTACATTGAAAGAATTTACTCTTCCTTGCTGCAAAATTACTTCGGCAACATTACCTGCGTCAGTAACTTCAATTTTTCCACTTGACCAAGTACCGTCACTTTTCACAAATTCAACCCAAACGCTGTTAAGATTTATAGAAACAGAATTGTTCAATTGAACGGATACCCACTCTGAACTTTCTACAGATGTTGATTCATAACTCAACGTCAATTGCACCGTATTGGTATCTTGAATTGAAGATACTGCTTGTGAGTCTATGGTTGAAGCATAGAGGGCTGCGCCTGTTGCTACTGCCGTCATAGGGTCAATACTTGTATCTACATTTGGTGTAATCTGCTCACGAAGCATATCACGTACCAATGGGGAGTGTGTCGGACCACCCACAAGAATCAACTTATTGAGCTGTTCGCCTGTCATATTGTTTCTTTGCAGAAGTTTCTTACAAATATCAACAGCCTTCTGGAAATAAGGGCGCATAGAGGCAAAGGCTTGTTCTTGTGTAATGGTCAAATCTAATTCGATTTCTTCCCCATTGTCATCTTCTCCTAAGTCTCCTAAATTTGACAAAATATCCCATGATGTCTGGAAGGATAACTGATTCTTCGCCTCTTCCGTGTAGGTTTTCATCGCTTCCTGTAGAATCTCTTTCTTATCTGGTACAGCGAGAATGCCGTCAATGGCATAGTTCTCCTTCAAGTAAGGTATGATAATGTCATTGACAAGTGCCAAATCAAGATTCTTTCCACCCAAGTAATTGTCGCCCTCTGTGTCAAATACTTGCATGATTCCATCTTCGACTTTCAATAGGGCTGCATCAAATGTTCCGCCTCCAAAGTCAAACACCATCCAATAGCCATTTTTCTCTTCTGTAGATAAGCCGAAAGCCATAGAAGCAGCTATAGGCTCTTGAAGCAACTCACAATGTTCGAAACCTGCGAGCTTTGCTGCTTCAAGTGTTGCTGTCTTCTGCAAAAGAGTGAACTTGGCAGGAACAGTGATAACGGCATCATGAACATTTTCATCCAAGACAAAGGACTTCAGTTTAATGAGTACTTCGGCAGAGAGTTCTTCAGGGCTTAAGCTTTTTCCAAGGTATGAACTATTGTAAGTTTGGTTTGTTCCCATAGAACGTTTAAACTCAACATAGGAATTTGAAGTATATTTCCAAGACTTTGTAGCTCTACGTTTATCTTGAAGCATTGAGTTGTAGGCTGTTTGTCCAACTCTTCTGGCTCCTTTCTTGTTTACGCTCACACAAGAAGGCATAATATCTGCTTGGATGTCAGTCTTCTGGATAACAGGCACACCCTTTTCCATTCTACATATAGCAGAATTGGTAGTACCTAAGTCTATGCCATAATCTATCTTATTTCTTTCCATATCTGAATATTTTTATATGTTTTGACTCACAGTTATTTGTGCAGCTTGAATCATCTTTCCATTATAGATGATTTGAGGCTTGATTACTCCTGTTACGATGGCTTCACCTTCAGGAAGAGTTTCATCTACAACAAAGTTTGCAACCACCTTCATTCCCGCATTGTAAGGCTTGCCAAGTAAATCAGAGATTTCATATCCCTTAGTCATGAAGCAGTCTTTCATTCGTTGTACACATCGAGTAAGCTGTTTGTATCCTCTCGTCGATGAATCCATTCTGTAAAGGTTCGTTTCTATTCTAACTATTTCGTCAGCTACTTTCAGAGCCAAAGAGTGGTCTTGGCTCGTTTGCTGTGGCAATGAAAGATGTTTCCCCAAAAGGTCTGTCACCTTATCATTCAAGGATGTTGCACCTTCTTCTATGTTTTGAAGTCCATCTTGCAAATCTTTCACTGTTTGCTTGGTATCATTCAATGAATTGGAATGAAAACGAAGTTTCTTCCTTAGCAACAAGATTACGATGCAGATTGACAAGACAATAATAGCCAACAAGACACAGAAAATAGTCACTTTATTTTTCATCGAGTCACGAATAGTTCCTATTGCTGTATTAGTTGTCTCTATTTTTTTCGTTGTTTGGACTTGGTTTGTTTTCTCCTTATCTTGTATCTCTTTAATCTTGTTTTCCAGAGAATCTATCTTAGCCTTCGAGTTCGCCAATTGGCTTTGCAGTCTTTTTATTTCTGCTTTATTGAAAGAGATTTCTTGCTTCATCTGATTAAGAACAACAGCACTTACTTTTATCTTGTTAGTATCATACTGCAATTGAGCGCTATTCTCAGCTATTAGAGAGCAAGGAATGGTTAAAAGCAATAAAGCCATGATGTATTTTCTGATATGAATTCTTGCCATAGTTTCAACAAAATGCGATATGGCTCCGCTATCAGATTATTAATAAGTTTCATTTATACATACGCAAAAACGTGGAGCCTGTCCTGTCACTCGTTTCACGTGTTAAGGCCTTCGCATTGCCCCTTATAGTCGAAACGAGCAACGATCAAAGCCCCACGCCGATGTGAATATATAGAATACCCTCATTGCATCGAACACCCTAAAAAGCGTTCGAAGCCAATGAGGGCTGTATATAATACACCCCATGAGGCGCTGTCGTTGCTTTGTTCTTGACTATAAGTTGAGAGTTTGCGAAGTTCTAACACGTCAAAACCAAAGCGTCAGATAACGCCTGTTGTATGTATGCCCTCTTGCCTACCCACCACAAAAGTGGTGTTACGGCGTGAGGACAGTTGCAAAAGTAAGAAAACTTATTGATATAACCAAATTTTATGAGAAGAAAGTGATATAATAGACATGTATTTTGGGGAAAACGACAATTCTGCTCAAAACATTGCCCCATCTTTTAGTACAACAGCCCTTCTTAACGGAAAACAACAAAAAATAAACATCCTATCTTGGATGAGGTCAGAAGAAATGGAAATCAAGCCACTCCGTTGAACTATGATAGTGCGAAATTCCAAACCTACAAACACAAGTTCGTGTAAAAAAGTGTGGGTAGAACCGAAAAGTTCGTGTAAAAAAATGTATCTCTTGACTAAAAGTTCGTTGAGAAAAGTGTATCTTTGCACACAGATTGTATTTTAGAATACAAGAAAGCCGTCTGATATACAAATAGTTAAAACTTTTCTGATTCACTACTTTTGGGAAATATGTATGAACCGAACGAAAAACAAACTACATCTTATAAAAGAAGACAACATTCCCCTTGCCCAAACATAACCTTGGACAAGGGGATTTTTAATTGTCAG
>ERZ808245.1250-NODE-1250-length-10661-cov-3.533283_pt1 | contig 10661 bp, 6 predicted proteins | sample MGYA00521243_ERZ808245 | MGnify/ENA primary metagenome ERZ808245 (study PRJEB31516, sample SAMN03275576) | gut metagenome | biome: mammalia-associated habitat; material: feces | host: Papio cynocephalus | place: Kenya | collected 2012-07-07 ... | reverse complement strand
GGAAATAAGGGTATATTTATCGACCAGTACGGAACCGACAGAGAAAAAACCTATGACTCGAACACGATACATATGGAAACGGTAACGGGTCCGTGCTATACCGAGGCTTATACTCCGATTCTTTCGGAAAAGACGATTGATGCCGATGGTCAGCTCAAGGTAGAAGCGCTTGTTCCTCAGACCAGAACGCGCTACGAAATGAAAGAATACGGCGTTTTATTCCACCGCGCCGCACTTTTGGGCGAGAATAAGCTTGAAACAACCACACAGGGAGTTAAAAAGGCATACTATTCGGTAAACAACGGCGATACTCTTCCCGAAAAATACACAGCTGTTTTAACCGATCCGAACGCAACCGAAAACGGCTGCAGTAAGGGCTATAAAAATACGGAATATGCCGCGCGCCCGTATGTTGTTTACTTTGATAACATTAAAAATGAAGATGTAACATATTACGGCGAGCAGGTTACAAGCCGTTCGACGGATTACAAAACAATGCCGCTCGGCGATTTTGTAAACAAAACTCCTACAAAGCTGGAGCTTACAGAAGATAACAGCTACGTTCTTACAACCGAAAGCCTTGTTCAGCTGCCCGTTGAAAACACGGTGTTTGATATTGAACTTGACAGCGACTACCGCGTAGGCTTTATTGCCGGACCCGGCTCAACGCTTAACTCCGACGATGGCGTTAATATAACAAAGGGAATAGTAAAATGGTTTAAAAACGGCGATAAATACAGACTGCATTATTTGTATCTGTATGTGCGCGTGTTTGTAACTCATAAGGACAATATCAACTCCGACGGAGATATTATAGAAACCAAAAAAGTTACGGATATAAGCAAAACGGGCTTAAAGCTCCGTTATCTCAGCTCTGCGAATATCGAAGCCGATAATCTTGACAAAATGGGAAGAATAGCCGTTGAAAGAGGAAATTATGCGGTTATAACCCACGGCTCGGATATGCACGGCGATATTGTAAGACTTCATAATATGATGAATTTCTCCGAAGCGATTCATGCCGACTTCGCCGCCGTTACCGGCGATATAACCGCATATGCCGACCGCACGGGATTTTCGGCGTTCGTTAATGCCATGCTCGGAAGAAAAACAAACGTTATAGCAACAACCGGCAATCACGATATAGGCTTTATGCCTGTGGGGGCTGACTCCGACGTTAAAAAATTCAATCAGCTGTTTTCAAAGCTTTACAGTGAGTACGGCTATCGGAACAGCGAAAATAAAGGCTACTATTATAAGGATGACGCCGCGCATAAGCTGCGTGTGATAACTCTTGACCAGTATGAGCGCGAGGGCGGAAGCACCGCGGAATTCTGGGAAATGCATATGAATCAGTCGCAGGTGGATTTTCTTATAAATACGCTTAACAGCACGCCCGAGGGTTACAGCGTTGTGCTGGCATACCATTCTCCCGAAAGCAAAAGAGATAAAATTACAAACGACGACAAAACATTTTATCAGGCGGATGACGGCGGCGGAAGTGATATTCCCACGGTTATTTCCGATATAATTGACGCGTTTATCGGCAGAGAGATTATTGATAAAAGCTATGCGACATACGGTGTTACCGCAAAAGCGGATTTCAGCGGCGCAAAAGCAACCTTTGTGGCGCATATGACCGGTCATTGGCATATTGATACGGTGGCATATCTGCCCACAACACATACTCAGCTTATGCTTAACATTTCCTGTATGGCGGCGTCAAAGGGCGTTTTAATGGGGAATGCGCTTGCAGAAGGAGTTGACCTTATAAGAAGCAGGGACGGCTATACTGAGGACTGCTTTAATACCTATATAATCGATACCGATAAAAAAGAGGTAAAGATTATCAGAATAGGAGCCGACACGCTTATAGCGGGCGGTGAGCGAAAGTATATGACGGCTTCCTATGCCGACTGATATGTATACGAAGAAAGGAGAGGTTAATTGTGAAAAAATATATTAGCTTTATAATATCCTTTATAATTTTAATATGCACGGTAGCGGTTTCCGTAGCGGCTGACGATACGGAGCTTTACCCGAATGACAGCAAAATAAACCGTATAGGCCGCTGTGCCGTAGGCGAGGATAATTCGGTAAGCGTAGGTTACGGACTTACAGAGCTTAATTTCAATGTAAAAGCAAGCGGGGTAAAATGCCTTATTTCAACCGAAAACGAGGAACCGCAGGCACCGTACTTTGCGGTATATATAAACGGGAAATTCTCTCAGAAGTTTGAGGTTAAGCAGGGAGAAAACTGGTACACCTTAGCTTCCGGACTTTCTGCCTCAAAAGTGACGAATATTCGTCTTGTGAAAACAAACGAGAAGTGGATGACCGCAAAAATAATTAAACTTTCGGTTTCGGGCGAGGTTGCGGACCCGACTCCCGTAAAGAGCAGACTCATTGAGGTTGTAGGCGACTCGATAAGCGCGGGCTACGGAATTTTAACGTCCGATAACAACGCGGCGGACGATGTTAATACCGACGCGACATACAGCTACGTGAAAATCCTTGCCGATAAAATGGGAGCGCAGGTAAACCTTATCGCAAACAGCGGACGCGGCATATACGCCAATTCCGACGGCAGCACCGGGGGCGCTATGCCCGAGCTTTACGATAAACTTTTATCGGGAGTTGACAATACGGCGTTTGACCATTCGTCTGTTGATCCGGATATAATAATAGTCAACCTCGGAACGAACGATTCCTTTGCCATGAAGGAACATTCCGAAATCACAGAGGAAAATATAACAGACGCGGCAAAGAAATTTATGGGTCATTTAAGAGAGGTTCATCCCAATGCGTATATTGTATGGACATACGGACTTATGAATTCAAATCTTACCCCCGCTCTTGAAAACGCGGTTTCGGAGCTTTCCGCCGCAGACGGCAGAATATGCTTTATCCCTCTGCCGAATCTGAAAGAGTTTTCCGACGGTTTCGGAAAGGGCTGGCACCCCGACATTGCCGCAAACAAAGGAGCCGCGGATTACCTTTTTGATAAGTTTACGGAAATGGGAATTATCGGTTCCGACACGCCCGGATATATGACCGCCGCAGCTGACAGTGATTGGGAACACGATTCCTCAAAAATGCTCGGCGACGCCAATAACGACTATGCGGTCAATATTCTTGATCTTGTCAGAATAAAAAAATATTCCGCGGATGATACTTCTGTCGGAGTAAATGCCGAAAATGCGGATTATAACCTTGACGGCACAATAGACGCCCAAGACCTTGTCTATTTAAGAAAGGCCCTGCTAAGAAACTGACGGTACGGAAAACAGACCGGTGAAATCCGGTCTGTTTTAAAAAAATTATATTGGAGAAAATTTAATGGCTAAAATAATCGGAAATTCACTTAAAAATATACCTTGGCAGGATAAACCGTCGGATTGCTGCGGACCTGTTTGGAGATACAGCGAAAATCCCATAATCGAGCGTGACGCGCTCCCGAAGTCGAACAGCATATTCAATTCTGCGGTTGTTCCTTTCGGCAGCGGCTTTGCGGGAGTGTTCAGGGTTGACCTGACAACAAGAGAACAAAAGCTGGTTACCGGCTTTTCCGATGACGGAATACACTGGCGGCTGAATAATAATTACATATTCAGCGGGTACGATCCGAGATTGTGCAGTATTGAAGGCTCTTATTACCTTTCGTATGTCAAGAACCTTACATGGCCCCTCGGAACGGTCATAGGCATTGCAAAAACAAACGATTTTGAAAGCTTCGAGGAGCTGGATGACGCCACTGTACCGGTATCCAGGAACGGGGTTCTTTTCCCGAAAAAAATAAACGGTATGTATATGCTGCTGTCACGTCCCTGCGATAAGGGACACACCCCCTACGGCGACATATTTTTGAGTCAAAGCCCCGACCTTACGTTTTGGGGCAAGCATCACCATGTTATGAGCCCATACTATTCATGGGAATCTACAAAGATCGGAGCCGGACCTACTCCGATAGAAACCGACGAGGGCTGGCTGTGCTTCTATCACGGTGTTACAACCTCCTGCAACGGGCTTACATATTCTATGGGTGCGGCTATAACCGACCTGAACGAGCCGTGGCGTGTGCTGCATAGGGCTGACTGCTATCTGCTCAATCCGCGCACCCTTTACGAGTGCGTCGGCGATGTTCCCAATGTTGTATTTCCGTGTTCTGCTCTGACAGACCCTGAAACCGGCAGAATAGCAATATATTACGGCGGCGCGGATACGGTTGTTGCTTTAGCGTTCTGCGAGGTCGGCGAAATAACAGACTTTATAAAGAAAAACGATATTTATAAGTAATAAGGTATTTTTTAAGGGTACGAAAGGAAATTGAGCTATGAGTGAATTTATGCTGGGGTGCAATTACTGGGCGTCCCATGCGGGAGCGGAGATGTGGAAAAACTGGGATGAGGAGCAGGTTGACCGCGATCTCAGCGATTTATCGAAATACGGAATTAAATACCTGCGCGTTTTTCCTAACTGGCGGGATTTCCAGCCGATCATTCCCGTTTACGGCGGCAATGGTTATATAAAAGAGTATATGCTGGAGGGCTGCCGCGAGCCGGAAAACCCGTGGTTTTTGGATGAAATAATGCTTGAGCGCTTCGGCCGCTTTTGCAGTATAGCGGAAAAACACGGAATGAAGTTGATTGTCGGTCTTATTACAGGCTGGATGAGCGGCAGGCTTTTCGTTCCGAGCGCTCTCTACGGTAAAAATGTGTGTACCGACCCGACAGCGCTTAAATTCGAGCTGCTTATGGTGCGGGGTATGGTAAGCCGATTTTCCGACCGCAGCGCTGTTTATGCCTGGAACTTAGGCAATGAGTGCAACTGTATGTCAGAGGTTTCATGCAGGGAGGAGGCAATGGTATGGACAGCCGCCGTATCAAACGCTATCCGTGCTGCCGACCCCGACCGCCCCGTTATTTCAGGTATGCACTCACTCAGTGTTGACACGGACGCATGGCGAATAACCGATCAGGCGGATTGGAACGACATTTTAACCACTCACCCGTATGCCTATTTTGTGCCTTATTGCAGGAACGACCCTATTGATTCTATAAGAACACTTATGCACGGAACCTGCGAAACCATGCTTTATGCCTCGGTAGGTAAAAAGCCGTGTTTGGTTGAAGAACTGGGAACTTTAGGACCGAACATTTGCAGCGATGAAATTTCGGGTAACTTTATGAGGCTGAACCTTATTTCAAATTGGGCAAACGGGGCGCTGGGTGTGCTTTGGTGGTGCGCCCATGAGCAGTTGGAACTCGACACCCCGCCGTATAACTGGTTTATGCTTGAGCGGGAGCTCGGTATGCTGGATATAAACAGACAGCCGAAGCCGATTTTAAAGGAACTGAAAAAATTCAGCGATTGGCTTGAGAAGATCGATTTTGAAATCGAACCTCCGAAAAAGGACGCTCTTATTTTGCTGACAAAGGATCAGGATTGCTGGAGTACTGCGTTTATGAGCTTTATACTCGGCAAGCAGGCGGGAGTGACCCTCGACTTTTTAGCCCCGAACTGCGATATTCCTGACAGCGCGGTGTATTTTATGCCGTCTGTTCACGGCAGCGGTCCTCTTTATTCAAAATACTATGAGCAGCTGCTTAAAAAGGTGGAGAACGGAGCGGTTTTGTATGTTTCAAATGCGGATGCTTTTTTCAATCGCAGGGAAACCGTTTTCGGCTCTGTTGTTATATCCTCTGAGGATACTTACAGCAGCGGAACATTTGATTTTAACGGCGATACCGTCCGTTATGAGAGGTATTGCAGAACGGTATTAAGTCCGACTACCGCCGAGGTTCTTGCAAAAGACGATTGCGGCGATCCTATTTTCACGGTCAACCGTTACGGCAAGGGAAAGATTTATTATCTTAATTTTCCGCTTGAGGATATGCTGTGCAGAGGCAACAGGGTATTTGAGGGAAACGCCTATAAGCTTTATGAAAGCGTTCTGAAAGAAGTGCTTGAAAAAAAGACCGTAAGAAAGCTTCATCCGAAGGTCGCTGTAACCGAGAACGGAAATATAGCTACGGTTATAAATTATTCAAACGAGCCTGCCGAAACCGGTCTTTACCTGCAAAACGGCAAGCGAATAGGGCGTATATTCCGCGGAAATCCGGAGCGGCTTGACCCCTGCGACGGAGCAGTTTTTGAAATAGCGGACAATTCGTAAAAGGGTAGGGTGCCGATGTACTGTACAGAACAGGTGTTAAATAAAAACTGGAAACTTTATATTGCGGAAAACCAAAATTGCAGATCTTTTGCGGATAATGTCTTTAATGAAAAGGTATTAAAGGAATACGGAATTGAGCCGATTTCCGCCTCGGTCCCCGGAAATTTTGAATTGGACATGCAAAAAGCGGGCTTGATTGACGACCCGTTTTATGCCGATAATCCCCTGAAAATTCAAAAGCTTGAAAACCGTCATCTTTGGTATGCGGTTGATTTTGAATATACGGGAAATTTTCCGGAACGGACATATTTGAAATTTGACGGGATAGACACATTTTCGGATATTTATTTGAACGGCGGTATTATCGGCTCGACCGACAATATGTTGATTTCCTATGAATTCCCTGCTGTCGGAATTAAAAAGGGAAGCAACGAACTGCTGGTGCATATTAAGCCTACCGTTATCGAGGCGCGAAGGTTTAATTTTGATATGGATGTTCTTACATATCATAAGTATAATGCGGCATCGCTTTCGGTAAGAAAAGCGGCACATTCCTTCGGCTGGGATATTATGCCGAGATTTGTTTCCGGCGGAATCTGGCGCAGCTGCTTTCTTATAGAAAAGAAAGCGGATTATATTGAAGATATATATTTGTCAACCGCGGAAATTTCGGATAATAAGGCGTATATCTGCGGAAATTTCAGCACGGTTATCGGCGGCGACTATTCAACCGAATATTCTCTTGATATAGAGGGCGAATGTAAGGAAAGTAAATTCAGCGTTTATTTTGATAAGCTTTGGCACAATAAGGGCGCTCTTACATTCACGGTTGAAAGCCCGCTGCTGTGGTGGGCGCGCGATATGGGCGAGCAAAATTTGTATAAAGTTACGGCAACCCTGTATCACGGAAAAGAAATTGTTGATACAGCCGAATTTAACTTCGGCATACGCACAGTAAGGCTTATAAAAAGCGATACGACAGACAACAGCGGCAACGGAGAATTTTGCTTTTACGTTAATGGCGTAAAAGCATATATCAGGGGTACTAATTGGGTTCCTCTTGACGCTTTCCATTCAAGAGATAGCGAAAGACTTAAAAAAGCGCTTGATATGCTGGTTGATGTAAACTGTAACGCGGTGCGCTGCTGGGGCGGCAATGTATACGAGGATCATGAATTCTTTGATTTTTGCGATAAAAACGGCATTTTAGTCTGGCAGGATTTTGCTATGGGCTGTGCTACATACCCGCAAAACAGAGAATTTCTTGAAAAAATGCGTAAGGAAACGGAGTTTATTGTTAAAAAGCTTCGCGGGCATACGTCTATTGCAATATGGGCGGGGGACAACGAGTGCGATGAATCGGCGGCTTATTGGTTTGATAAAGGCCTAAGCAGAGATCCGAATAAAAACCGCATTACCAGAGAGGTCATACCCGAGGTGCTTGAAAGGCTTGACCCATACAGAGAATATTTGCCAAGCTCGCCGTATGTGAGCGAAAAGGCGTGGCTTAACGGTAACCGCAACGGTTTGCCCGAGAACCACCTTTGGGGACCGCGCAATTATTATAAGGGCGAGTTTTATACATCGACGAATGCACATTTTGCAAGCGAAACCGGGTATCACGGGTGTCCGTCGGTTGATTCTCTGAAAAGGTTTATTTCACCCGAAAAACTGTGGCCGTGGCAGGGCAACGATGAATGGCAAGTACATGCTGCATGTATGGAAACCGACAGTGAATGTCCTTACGATTACAGAATAGCGTTGATGGCAGGTCAGGTTAAAACGCTTTTCGGCAGGGATTTTGACGACCTTGAAACATTTTCGCTTGCAAGCCAGCTTTCTCAGGCAGAAGCTGTTAAGTTTTTTACCGAACGGTTCAGGTCGCAGAAATGGCGCAGAACAGGACTTATCTGGTGGAATTTAATCGACGGTTGGCCGCAGATCTCAGACGCGGTTGTGGATTATTATTATAATAAAAAAATCGCATACAGCTTTATTAAACGTTCGCAGGAGCCGGTTGCGCTTATGATAAGGGAGCCTGAAAACGGTTTCCTTAGTTTAACGGCGGTAAACGAGTTTTTGCGTGATATGAAAATCAGGTATAAAGTAACCGATCTGAGAGAACACTCGGTTGTATGTGAAGCTGAGCGCGTTATAGAGGCAAATAACGCCTGTGAATTAGGCAAAATTCCGTATGACAGCGAAAGCAACCGCTTTTATCTTCTTGAATGGGAATATAACGGAATTAAGTGTAAAAATCATTATATCAGCGGCGCAGCCCCCTATGATTTTGAACGCTATACCGCATGGCTCAGGGAGGCTGAGCTTATTTAACCGAGGGAGGCTGCAAGGTATTATCTTAGACTTTGATATGGGCGGCAGAAAAGTTATACCCGTTATCGGAAATGTTTGTTATGAGGTACGTAATTTTCTCCTTCACAAAAATAAGTTTAACATAATACGGCAGGCTATACAACCGTTTACTTAAAATATTAAAAAGAAAACCCAATCCGAAAAGGACTGGGTTTTCTTCGTTGGCGGAGACGGAGGGATTCGAACCCTCGTCCCTCAAGGGGCATCATGATTTCGAGTCTTTTATCCTTTGACCACTTACTGATTTTTGTGGGTTTTTTCAGGCTGTTTGATACTTACTGAAACTCGCATAAAATAAGGCTTTTTCGGGTCTAGCTCTTCTGAAACACCATTCCGCCAAGGAAGTTCGAATCGAATCGAAAATCGCATTTAGGAGAGAACTCAGGAGAGAACAGACGCAAAATAAAACCCAATGGCAATACACACAGGACGAACTTCAAACCGACAAATTAGTTTGAAAGGCATATTGTTATGAAATATCAAAGACCAATCAACTGGAACGAGGTTCCCGACATTATTACGAAGGAGCAATTCTATCGTATTTGCCACATCAGCAAGTCTACTGCTCTGTATCTGCTTAAAAGCGGAACAGTCCCGTGTGAGTATTCGGGTAAGAAAACCCGATGCTATAAAATCAAGAAAGCGGACGTGCAGAAATACTTGGAGAGTAAAGGCAAGTTCCCAGAATACTATTCTGCCCCTAAAGGATGGTATAAAGGAAATAATAAAATAACACTTCCCGTTGAGATGTTAGAAGAAGCGTTGAAATTACTTCACGACTATTATGCCGATCTTTTATCCGACTATAAGGATGTTATTACCTCTCAGGAGGTTGTTAAGCTGACCGGATATGCAAAGTCCACCATTACCAATTGGTGCGGTAAGGGACGGCTTAAGCACTTTATAAAGCACAATACCTATTATATCCCCAAAGTATTCCTAATCGAGTTTTTCTGCTCCCCATATTTTCGCAGTATCATACGTAAGACCTCTTGGCATATTCAGACGATAAATGAGTTTCACCACCTTATGCAGAAAGAACGGAGCAAGAGAAAGCTTTTGAGCACCTACCTTCGGGCGGGTGCTTTTTCAATGTGCGATTTCAAAATTTGCACAATCGCACTCCGAAAGGCTTTTTGCTACACTATAGCCGTAAGGAGGTGCAAACAATGGCACGATTTATTGAAGAGTTTTATTACGGCAACATCGATCCGCAGGCACGCAGTACCAAACAGAACAAAGCAGTGAAGAAGCAAATGGAAATTCTTATGAAGAACGAAGATTTGCTAACCAACGCTCTGCACAATGAACAGAAGAAATGGTTCCTCGACTATGTGAACGCTTGGGGTGTTGTAAACGGCGAATCCAATCTTGATAGTTTCATTATGGGATTCCGTTTAGGGGCGAACTTTGCCTACGATGCGTTCATCTCCGCCGAAACACCGTTTGAGGATTTGCTGAAGGAATCGTAAAGGAGGATTACATATGAAATCAATCTTTGAACAACAAGGCGGAACTTACACTATGCAAGGCGATTACCGCTTGCCGAATCTGCTTCCACCCACTGAAGAAGAACGCCCCATCGGCGTATGGGGACAGCGCAGACTAAACTACATAAAGCACCACCGCAAAATTTTGTATTATAATCTGCTCACTTCCGGCAAGCTCCATTCCCATCTTGCAGATATCGAAGAACAAGCGCATAGCCTCTTTTCTCGGCTCGTAAAAGAACACGCCGAAAAGGAAGACATTACCGAACACCTCAAAGCCACCGACCAAATGAAGTGGGTGCGGAGGATGAATAACATTCGAAATCGTACAACGGAAGTTGTGAATGCAGAGTTGATTTATATCTAAATTGAGAGGCACAGCTTTCGGAAAATTCCGTCAGCTACGCCTTGATTTTATTTGTGAGATTAGAATGCATAATCTTAACTAACAAACCAATTATGGACAAGTCGTCCAAGTACTTGCTTTCGCTTCTTTTTGAAACACTAGCAAGCAGTATATTTGAATAGTTATGCTACTAAATACTTCAATAGGATCTCTAAGATCTATTGATAATTTACATTATGAGAAGTTCGCCGATGGAACGGTAAAATGTATCGAAGAT
>ERZ808245.1249-NODE-1249-length-10662-cov-5.409258_pt1 | contig 10662 bp, 8 predicted proteins | sample MGYA00521243_ERZ808245 | MGnify/ENA primary metagenome ERZ808245 (study PRJEB31516, sample SAMN03275576) | gut metagenome | biome: mammalia-associated habitat; material: feces | host: Papio cynocephalus | place: Kenya | collected 2012-07-07 ... | reverse complement strand
ACTATGTCTTCTTTTATGTTCTTTTCAATTTGCGCAACTTATTGTACATTATCTTATCACTCTATTATACATGGCTTTTTGAAAATGTAAATCATTCCAAAGTATGATATCCGCCAAGGGCCTCGGTCCGTGTAATATCAACTCGCTATTCTGAATTTTCAAAGCCCAGTATCACGTCAAAATGCGCGGTACTGGGCTTCTTTATTCAGTTCCATTCCTCAAGCCTAGAGAAAATCGCGGATATTTCGGTGCTCAATGCCGGTTCGGCCCATAGGGAACGCGTTGATAATGACAGACGCCACATACCACCAGATGGAAAAGCCTACAAAGGCCGTGTCGTAATCGGCCGCATTGTTCCGCGTTCCAGCGATCTCCGGTTGGGATGTGCTGTCCTGTATCTCAACGGTGCCGCAGGATTTTGGTTTTGCACCATAGGGGCCGCAGTAGAAGGCCTATACATTCGAGGTATGAGCGTCTTTTCGGATTCACAGCATATATGCTCTTGAGCTGGCTTAAGTCCCGGCGGCAATGAGAGCGCGGGGAAACGAAAGAGGTCCCATATCAAAGGGTTTAAGACAGGCCGCGCCTGCTCCTGTTGGCCCGTCATAAGACAGCTCATACTCAACGCGACGCTCCCTCACAGCGGACAGCGACGATCCGTGACGGAGCATCAACTACCTTGCTGCGGAAAGGTGAAAACTATGCAAAAAAGATAAAAATGTGAAAATACCCCCTTGCATTTTCGGAGCTGCTGTGCTATGATACACACGCTGTCTGAAAGGACACGCGCCGTTAGCTCAGCTGGATAGAGCGTCTGGCTACGGACCAGAAGGCCGGGGGTTCGAATCCCTCACGGCGTACCAAAAGAAGTCTTGAAACCATAGGGTTTTGGGACTTCTTTTTTCGTTCTACCCTTTATTTGACCCTTTATCCGGTTCACGCCTGCCTCCCGAAGACCGTTCTTTGAAGATATGCTTCCATGCGGTCGGCGCTATCCCGCCAGCCTTTTCCCATCCCAGGCCAGCAGAAACACAATCAACAACATTCCAAGTGCAAATCCTCCGCTGTCGATCCAGACATCCCTAACCGCCGAAGTTCGGCCATTGAAGATCTGGATCGTCTCATCAAGCAGCGCTGTCAAGACGCCGCTCAGCATAATGGACGGCCAACTTCTGTGCAGCTTTTTCCCTCGAACCTCTGCATAGGCTGAGGTCAACACGCCAAGCGCGGCGAACTCCGTCGCATGGGCAAGCTTGCGTATATGTCGACCCGTCCACCATGTGCCTGCCGTCTCATCGTCTTCTTTCTGTACCGCAAAGACCGACTGAATGATCTCGGTCACTCTGTCACTGATTGCATTTGATGTATGCGGCGGCAGCAGCGAATTGCCCCAGATGAAGCACAGGTTGAGGATCAAGAGGATTCCTATCACGTTTTGTCTGCGCTGATTGGTTATCATAAACAATACCTTACTTTACTCTCCACTTATAGGCCTCTCTTCCGCTTTTCATGCAACTTTTCGCCATTCTCGTGAACGGTCAGTCACTTGTCCGAATACATATCACCGGTGACGGGGGACCGGTTCTCAAAAAAAAGAAAGGCGGGATGGATGGCCGCTTTGCAGCAATTCCGCCGCCTATACAATATACGTCGAGCCATCTCAATGCATATTCTTATTTCCTCCACACCATCTTATCGACCACACCGGTATAGCTCTGGATGATCTTCACGACCTTATCAGACACATTCTCGTCCACATAGTCCGGTACCGGGACACCGAGGTCACGGTTCTTGTCCATCTCGACCGCCACATCGACGGCCTGCAGCAGATGGTCGCCATCAATACCAGCCAGAATAAAGTCGCCCTTGTCCAGTGCTTCAGGGCGCTCGGTGCTGGTGCGGATGCACACAGCCGGGAACGGATGTCCCGTGCTGGTAAAGAAGCTGCTCTCTTCCGGGAGAGTACCACTGTCAGACACGACGCAGAAAGCATTCATCTGCAGGCAGTTGTAGTCATGGAAGCCCAGCGGCTCATGCTGAATCACACGCTTATCGAGCTGGAAACCACTCTGCTCCAGACGCTTGCGGCTGCGCGGATGACAGGAATACAGAATGGGCATATCGTACTTCTCTGCCATCCTATTGATCGCCGTGAACAGCGCAGCAAAGTTCTTTTCCGTATCAATATTCTCTTCGCGGTGGGCAGAGAGCAGTATGTACTTTCCTTTCTCCAGCCCCAGACGAGCGTGAATATCAGATGCTTCGATTTTTGCAAGATTCCGATGCAGAACTTCAGCCATGGGACTGCCCGTCACAAAGGTGCGCTCCTTCGGCAGTCCGCACTCCGCCAGATAGCGGCGCGCGTGTTCGGAATACGCCATATTCACATCGGAGATGATGTCCACGATGCGGCGATTGGTCTCCTCGGGCAAACATTCATCCTTGCAGCGATTTCCCGCCTCCATGTGGAAGATGGGGATATGCAGGCGCTTCGCGCCAATGACGCTCAGGCAACTGTTGGTATCTCCCAGCACCAGCACAGCGTCCGGCTTATGCTCTACCATCAGCTCATAGCTTTTCGCAATGATGTTTCCCATTGTTTCGCCGAGGTCCTTCCCAACCGCGGCGAGATACACTTCAGGATCGTCCAGCTCCAAATCGTGGAAAAACACGCCGTTCAGATTGTAGTCATAGTTCTGCCCCGTATGGACCAGAATCGTATCAAAATATTTGCGGCACTTGGTAATCACCGCAGACAGTCGGATGATCTCCGGGCGGGTCCCGACGATAATCATCAGCTTCAAGCGTCCGTTATTCTGAAAAATCGCGCTGCGGTAATTCATATTCATTCTCATTTTTCTCCTCTAAGCCAAGCTCCGTCAGCAGCCGCTTTGTATTCTCATAGTCGGACTCGCTGAGCTGGCAGACGGTTTTCATTTCATACAGATAACGTTCTCTCGTTCCCTTGTCCAATAACTTGCCCCAACGGATCAGCCAGAAAACAGGCAGCAGTCCCGGTCTCCGTGTCAAAGTCGGATACTGCCGCGCCATCTGTTCTCTTGATGGAAAAAGCTTCCCTCGCAGGAAAGGCAGCGAGCCTCCGCTTTTTGTCTTCGCTATCATTGCCGACTGCTCCATAATCCCGTAGGTCTCCCCGGAGAGAATATATCGGCATATATGCTCGGACAGCTCTGTAAACGGCATCCCGCCAAAGCAACAGTCTGTCAACTCGTCAAGCTGCCTTGCAAAGATACTGAGCTTTCCCTCCCGCAGAAGCCTCTCCAGCTTCTCCCTGTCGCAGGGAAGCTTTCCTTTCAGAAGGTACCAATCCAGAAGTGTCCGAACGCCGCAGCCACCACTTAAAAAATGGTAGGCGGCGTGCGCCGCCTGATGGAAGAGGAAAAACTCCGGCTCCATCTCATACCGGTGAAGCGTATCCACCGGATGCGCGTATTGCCAGACCTTCTCCAGAAGGCGGTCCATGGATGAAATATTTTCCTTGATAGAGAAATGCAGTTCCAGATGGACCCCGGATGGCAGGAAAAGCGAAACATCGTGATAGTTTTTTGTGCCGCCTCCGCAACCAAGCTCTGCCATGAGGGTATTCTCCGCGCGCTGCAGGTCATCTTCTCTTACCAGAATGTCAATATCGCAGCTGCTGCGCATCCATGATTCCGGATAGAGGTCCCGAAGGATTGCCCCCTTCAAGGGAAGATAGTCAATCCCCGCCGCTTCCAGCACGCCGCAGATCGATTGCAGGTCATATTCCATGCAGGTCACGTTTCGAAGCCCCAGAAGGAATACCGTCCTCGCTTTTTCCCGCAGAGCTGTGTCCTTCAACAGGCTTTCCATTCCCAGATAGTAAGCGGGAATGCTCTGCACAGAGTGCTTCGTACTCAGCTCATATAAAGCCTCCAGATCCTGCCTGGAGTACGACTGAAAGCGAGCTGGGTCCGGACGGTCGGAAGCAACCGCGCAACGCAGCAGATAGAAGAGGTCTTGCTCGAGCCTTGTGATCATACCGGTTCTCCAAATGTATCGGGATGTTTAGGATCAAATATCTCATTACAAGTCATAATGGTAACAAGATTTTCTGTCTTCGAAAGGTTTTCAATGCTGTGCGTCCATCCGGGAATCATGTGGACGGCCTCGAGCCGATCCCCCGAAACCTCGAATTCCACGGTTTCACCGGTATTGATATTGCGTTCACGGATCAAGCCGTGGCCGGCTACTACAATAAACAACTCCCACTTGGAATTGTGCCAATGCTGTCCCTTGGTGATACCCGGTCGGCTGATGTTCACACTCACCTGTCCGCAGTCCTGCGTATGCAAAAATTCTGTAAAAGACCCCCGAGCGTCCGTATTCATTCTTAGGGGGTACTTGAACTTCTCCGCCGGCAGGTATGTAAGATATAGGGAATATAGCTTTTTGGCAAAGGAGCCATCCGGCATTCGCGGCATCTGCAGCGTTTGCGGCTGCGCCTTAAACTCCTCCAGCAGAGTCACAATCTCTCCCAGTGTGACCTTATGCGTCACCGGCACACAGCAGTAACGGCCATCGTCTTTCAAAATGGTCTCCACGCCGTCAAACTCACAGTGCTGTTCCCTATCCTCCAGCAGGTCAAACATTCCCTGCACTAGATCGTCGATGTAGAGCAGTTCCAGCTCTGTTGCGGTATCTCTCACGGTAAAGGGTTTGTCATTCGCAACTGCCCAGCAAAAAGTGGAGACAGCACTGTTATAATTAGGGCGGCTATGTCCCATTAGGTTCGGAAAGCGGTAGACCGCTGCCTTTGCGCCGGTCTCCTTCGCGTAGTCGAAGAGCAGCTCCTCGCCCGCCCGCTTGCTGCGGCCGTACTCGCTGTCTCCAAAGCGTCCGGCAAGCGTCGCTTGAATGGAAGACGAAAGCATAATAGTCGCCTTATTATCATGTTTTCTCAAGCAGTTCAACAGTTCGGACGTAAAGCCGAAGTTGCCTCGCATGAAGTCCTCCTGGTTCTCCGGCCGGTTCACGCCAGCCAAATGGAATACAAAATCTGCCCTGGCGCAGCAAGCATCCATTTCCTCTGTGGAAGATGTAATATCATACTCGTAGATCTCGTCGATCCTCAAGCTGGGACGGGTGTGGTCCTTCCCGTCCCGCAAATTTTTCAAGCTGCGGCAAAGGGCGGTACCAACCATGCCCTTTGCACCGGTCACGAAGATGTTCAACTTATTCTTTCTCCTTCTGCGAGCAAATCGAAATAACCCTCGTCAGCGGGTGCGCGTTTTGTTTTTTTCGTTGTGCCAATAGAAAATAATCCCCACGCCCGTCCATACAGCCAGCATAAGGTAGGATTCTTTTCCAAAGTGGACGCCCTGCAGTCCCGGAATGGGAAAAAGCTGCAGCGCCATAAAAGCAGCGGAAAAAAACAATCCCAGACATCCCACGCACCGCAAAAGGCGTGTTCCATCCCCATCCCGCTTCATGGTCACTAGCATAGCGGCACAGGTGAAAAAATAACCCACAGATGCACCAATGGCGGACATATCCACAAACCAGCCAAGCGCCTCCCGCCCCAAAACGGGTCCGGAGAGGGAGACCAAAATGCAGAACCATAATGCGTTTTTCGGCGTCCCATATCTCGGATCGATCTCGCTGAATACCGCCGGCAGATAGCCCTCACAGCTCATGGAATACATCAAGCGGCTGGAGCCAAGGTAGAAGCCCATAATTCCCGAAAGCACCGCACAGGAAACCGCTACGCCTACAAGGATCTTTCCCGGCAATCCCAGCAGCTTCTCCGCCGCCGAAAGCAGCAGCCACGGCGTGGAGGAGGATTCCAGAATTAACTCTGGCCAGTTGTTCAATGCCGCCGCCGCAATGGTGTTGTTGGCGGTATAGACAAAGCAACCGAAAAGAATAGCAACCACCATAATGCCGCAGACCTTTTTGTAGGAGAAGCTGAACTCCTCTGCTGCCTGTGGAATGGTGTCAAAACCAACATACGCCCATGGCGCGATGGCAAACGTTGCAAGAACGGATGAGGCAATGCCCGCTATTCCCCCCTTGGAAAACTCATCAATAGAGGTATATGTCCCAGCCGTTATGGCAGCCACAGCTTCTGATCTGTGAAAGCCCCACCACGGCGTAAGGTTTTTCAGTGTCGCCTCGCTGCTGAGCAGTGCAGAAATGGTCAGTGCCAGCACAGAAAATATCAGAAGCACTGCCAAAATGGTCTGAATAATGCCGGCTTTCTTCACGCCCCAGATATTCAGCAATCCAAACACAGCAAGAATGGCGCTGGCCAGTAAAATCTCCCCAAGCCATACGTCAAAGCCTGCAACTTGATAGTGAAATCCGAACTTCAGAATATCCGCCTGCCCATCCAGTCCGTCTACAATCAAGCCGATTGCTGTGGAGTTCATGGGGACATTGGTCAGATATGCCGCCACCAAAAACCAGCCGCACAGGAAAGCCACCGGCTTTCCGAAGCAGTTTTTCGTAAAGGTAAACTCGCCGCCCGCCCTGGGATACTTGGGCACCATATAGGCGTAGCACAAAGCAATGACAATCATCACCGCTGCACCGAGCAGCATGGCAGCCGCCGTGCCTGCCACACCGGAATTTGGCAAAAATTTCTTTCCCGGATTGATGAAGCTCCCCCAGCCGATAATACAGCCGAACGCAATTGCCCATACATGGAAGGGCGATAGCTGCCGCTTTAAAAATGTTTCCTGTCGATTGTTCTCAGATGTAGTCATGATTTCTTTCGATATTTTCCTTTCCTGCCAGCATCTCTTGAACATAGTCTATCGACGCAATCTTTTCCTTCGTCTCCGCTACATTTAGGATGCGGGTATTGTTGGAGTTGAACTCCGTCAGCACATTGCGGTGCTCGTCGCCCTCCTTGAAGAACTTATCATAATTCAGCGTCCGGCTGTCCGCCGGGACGCGGTAGAAGTTCCCCAAATCAATGGCTTTCGCGCATTCCTCGTTCGTCAGCAGTGTCTCGTACATCTTCTCGCCGTGCCGTATGCCGATGACCTTGATGTTCTCTTTTCTCCCGCCAAACAACTCGCAAACCGCCTCCGCCTGCGTCCGCAGTGTGCAGGCCGGCGCTTTCTGGATAAAGAGGTCGCCGTTCTCGCCATGTGCAAAGGCGAAGAGAACGAGATCCACCGCCTCCTCCAGTGACATGATGAAGCGCGTCATCGTCGGCTCGGTCACGGTGATGGGCTGTCCGTTTCTGATCTGGTCGATCCAAAGCGGAATGACGCTGCCACGCGAGCACATCACGTTGCCATAGCGCGTGCAGCAAATTTTTGTACTGCCGCTCGTCCGGCTCTTGGCGATAGCTACCTTTTCCTCCAGCGCCTTGGAGATCCCCATAGCGTTGATGGGGTAGGCGGCCTTGTCTGTGGAAAGGCAGATCACGCTCTGCACGTCTGCCTCAATGGCAGCAGTCAGCACGTTGTCCGTGCCGATAACGTTCGTGCGCATGGCCTCCATTGGAAAAAACTCACAGGACGGCACCTGCTTGAGCGCTGCCGCATGAAACACATAGTCTACCCCGGTCATTGCACCGCGCACCGACTGAATGTCGCGTACATCCCCGATGTAGAATTTGATCTTCCCCGCCGCTTCGGGCATTTTCGCTTGAAACTCGTGGCGCATATCATCCTGCTTCTTCTCATCGCGTGAAAAAATGCGGATCTCTCCAATATTCGTTTTTAGGAAACGGTTCAAAACGGCGTTGCCGAAAGATCCAGTTCCGCCGGTGATCAATAGGGTTTTATTTGTGAACAGGCTCATTGTTTATCTCTCTTTACTATTTTCTTAATCATTCCGATAAATAATTTCGGATTACTGCCGCGAAACATTAAACGTCCCGTCCTCTTTGTTGGTTTATAAATTGAGGTGAAAAGCACATTTATGGAAAACTGCGTAATAACAGAAGCAAGTGCTGCACCATCAGCCCGCCATATCGGAATGAGAACCGTGTTTAGACCGATATTGATGATTGCCCCTAAAGCGTTTATACGCCATAGGTATTTTTGCTTGTTTTCCGCAAGTATCCAAATATCCCGAGCACCGCCAAGATATGATGCCGTACAATACCACACGACAATTTGCAATATATAAACCGCGGGTATGTAATCTGCGCCATACAGTATTTTTATGACAGGCAAGGCAAATACGGTCATTACGAGGCTATATGCAAGTGCCAGATAAATGATGATGCTATAAAGCCGCACTATATCCCTTTCAAAAAGCTTCTCGCTTTCCTCTTTATGTTTGAGTGCAATCGGTCTTACAGAATCAATAATCGCTGAAAATACAAATGATGCTAATCCAGCACAGTAAACGGCCGCAGAATAGTAGCCGGTCTCAGTATCACCTACCATAAGTTTCAGCATTATTCTGTCGGTTTGTGCAAACACCACAATCATCATGTTTGAGAGGATATAATGCCTGCTCTTGCCAAGCATCCGCCTTGCAGCAGCAAACGAAAACCTTAGCCTTTGTGTGCCTATTTCCCGATATATTATGAGTAGTGCTCCCGATATCAGCAAATAATCAATTGCATTTGATACCGCAAACCAATATATGTTTTTCCCTAATGCCAGCAAATATATTTTATAGCAAGATACCACTATATAAGCGCAAAGCGAAACGCTCGACGAATATTTTGAAAGGAGTTTCGCTTGATACCAGTATGCAATTAGGTCTGCGCTTTGAAAAATAAGTAAAATACTGTACAGCAAGCAAACAAAAATCGTTTTATTCTCTCCGCAGTTTGCTATAGATACAAATACCGCAATTCCTGCTATGCAAAGCAAACTTGAAAAAAAGCTCATCAGTATTGCGGTTCCTACTGTCTCACCCTCTTTTTTAGGAGCATTTACAATCTCCTGCACCAGTGTGTTGTTAAATCCCAAATACATTATGGGGGCAACAAACGCAACGATTGAAGCAGCGTAATTTATAAGGCCATAGTTTGCCGGTCCCATGTAGCGTGCAGTGAATATTGAAATAACCAGCGCCAAAGCTGATTTCACAATTTGTACTCCGATAATCCAGGAGGCATTTCTGATAACTTTTCGATCATCGTTCATATGATTTTATCTTTTTCAGAACAGTTATTAACTCCTTCTCAACGCCGCCGCAAGTCATTGTCTGAATACAAAACAATATCTTTTTCATTTTATCCTTAACTTCATATGTACAATTCAAGATACTTCTGATATCTATCCATACTGTCAAACATCATTGCTCTTTCAATACACGCCTTTCTATTAAACGGTTTTTTCTCGCAAATACGCACGATCTCTTGTCCCATAACGTCAACATCGTCGCACGGAACCACACTGCCGCAGGTCTCATCATAGCACTCAGGGGAACCGCCAGTATCAAATGCGACTCCCGGCGTTCCGCACGCCAACGCTTCTACGTTCACAAGGCCGAATACCTCTTCCCTCGTCGGGTTTACGAATAGGTCGGCCGCTGTATAAATCTCCGCCAGCTCTCGCCGGCTTGACGTCCGGTGAATGGAAATAATCTGTGGCGGAAGCAGCCTATCCACACGGTCGTTGGTTCCCGTCAGGACAATTTGATATTTGTCCGGGTCAAGCCGGGCCGCCAACTTCACAAACACATCTAATCCCTTTCGCCCGCTCCAATCGAAGGCCACACCAAGGAGGATATTCTTCCCCATCGGAATATGGTATTTCTCCCGAAAATCGGAGGCTGTCGGCTTGAAAACGGTAAGGTCAATGCCGTTATGAATAACTTCTACTGGATATCCATGTAGAAACGACTGCTTCACCAAATCTGCCAACCATTGAGATGGCGTGATGATGGTTAAATCCATACCGGATATCAGATCTTTCTTTTTTTGATATAGCTCCTTGCTCCTGTCAAAGAAAAAACTGAACTCATGATATCGCGGGCAGTCATGGCAGCCCTCCCTCCATTTGCCGCACTGTGTCATCACGAAATGCGGACAGTAGGCGGTAAATGCCCAACAGTCATGAAAAGTCCAAAAAGTTCTGATGTGCTTCTCCTTCAGATATTGGAACAGCATTTCAAGATCACAGTTGTGCCCGTGGAGGTTATGCAGATGAACGATATCCGGTCGGAGCCTGTCCAACTGCCGCAGAAGCTGTCTGGTTATACCCTGTGAGTTAAAGCCGTACCGACCATTGATATGGGAACGCAATGCCTCACGCTTGATCTGTGAGGCATCTGCATACCGAAGCCCCAGCGGATAATCACTTTTCCTCCCGCAGTAGAAAATATAATTTTCAATTCCTTTTTGGGAAAGCAGCTTGCTGACTTCAACGCAAATCTTACCTGTGCTTCCCACTCCACAGGTCGCATTGATTTGTACTATTATCATAGCTGTAACCGTCTCGCTCAATCAAATTCAGCCGAATGTACTCACATCCGTTGCCCGCCGCACGCCGCGTGGAGGCCTAGATTTTGTGCGGCTCCCCACCCTACCTCCGTAGGGCGGGGAAAATATTACTGAGGAATGACCATCTTGCCGTCTTCGCCGAACTCGTAGTAACCCGGAGTCAGACCCGCTTTTTCCGCACTGCCCCCAAGGTAAACGGTACAACTCTTCGCAACCTTGTGCCCATCCGTGATGAAGTAATAATCCCCCTCGAACCGGAT
>ERZ808245.1247-NODE-1247-length-10679-cov-4.998117_pt1 | contig 10679 bp, 9 predicted proteins | sample MGYA00521243_ERZ808245 | MGnify/ENA primary metagenome ERZ808245 (study PRJEB31516, sample SAMN03275576) | gut metagenome | biome: mammalia-associated habitat; material: feces | host: Papio cynocephalus | place: Kenya | collected 2012-07-07 ... | reverse complement strand
GCGGATGAGCAGTTCTTTGCCTTTGCAAACGGTATCGCCCACTTCGATGATAATGGTAATTTTGTGTTCGATAAAATCAACGAACTCGGCGTGGTTGCTCATAACCGTGAAAACTATTACCTTCCTGCGTTTTCTACTATTTATGGAGGAAGTGGGAGGCGCTCAGACAAGTATGAGCTAGTTTCCCAGTTGACTTACAGTGAGGTACCATCCGACAAACAAGTAAGTTTTGAGCAATGGGCTTCCCTCATGGATAAAGTTTATAAGATAAACGACAATGGAAAGTGGGCAGTAGTTTTTGCCCTCATGTGCGCCTTCAGAAGTAACATCCACTGCCTCGACAGACTCTTTACTGCTCCTTTCTTCATGGGACCGATGTCTTCGGGAAAGACTCAGATTGCCATATCCATCCGTTCGCTCTTCATCAACCCTGCCGTTCCGATATTCAATCTCAATACGGGTACGGACGCGGCGATGAGCACCATCATGGGCACTTTTCGTGACGTCCCGGTGGTTCTTGATGAGTACAATAATAAGGATATATCCGACACCAAGTTTCAAGCCCTGAAGGGTATCGTTTACGATGGCGATGGTAAACAAAAGCGTCGCGGTACCTCCGGAAGAGACATCGAAAACGACAAGGTTTTTGCCCCCGTCGTGATTTGCGGCCAAGAGACCCCTCAGCGAGATGACAACGCCCTGATGAGCCGTGTCATCATTTGCGAGGTGCCAAAGCCCAAGAACCGAACACAGGAAGAAACCAAACTGTTTGAGGAACTAAAGAATATCGAGAAGAATATCGGGCTATCGAATGTACTGCTGAAGGTTTTGTCGCTTCGCCCGATAGTGATGGATCACTTCCGGGCATTGGAGCGAGAGGCTTATGGGGAATTACGAGAAAAATTCGTAAACTCCGGCGAAACCGATCGACTGATGAAGACGGTTTCTCTCTTTTTAGGAATGGTGAAGCTAGTCAACCAGTATTCCGACCTGAAGCTTCCGTTTTCCTATGATTATTTCTTTAATATGGCAGTTGACAAGATAAACTTTCAGTTGTCGCTCATCAGAAGCACGGACAAGTTGGCCATGTTCTTCTATGCTGTCAACACGATGATAGACACCAAGAACATAGTTATGGGGCGTGATATTTCCATCGAGCAGCCAAAGAATATCACTTACAAGAATTCGCAAGGCGACAAGTGTAATTATTCGAATGCATCGAGAGGGCACGTGGTGTTCTTGCGACTGGGGAACGTTTTTTCGATTTATAGCAAAAATGGATATAACGAAGAAAATTCGTCGTTATCCACCATCGAACAAAACTTACGCTCCCATCCGTCATATATTGGACTGTCTTCCTCTCACAGATTTTCATGGGAGGAGACGGTGGAAGAGGCGAGTACGAAAGACCAAGAGACAATGGTGCGTGTACGCAAGGCCAGGATCACAATAACCAGTGCCATAGTGATGGACTACGACAGACTGATGGAAGACTACGGCATAGACTTCCGCCGCGACGAGAGTCTAGCGGAAGAAAGCCAACAGAGCGGCGATGTTCAACAAGATACCACCGAATATGTGCCAGGCAGCATTCCTTTCAGCGAGACGGACGCTGGAGGAAAGGCTGACGTCCCCCTATAGAAGCAAAGCAGCATGTCAGATTGAGTTGAAAACTACATATTTTTACCCACGCAAACCCGAGAGGGCAAGCGTGGGTATTTTTTTACATAAAGACGAGGCCAAGACGCAAAAAATCCCCCGTACCCCCTAACTTTATATAGAATAAGCCTAAAAAGGAAGTTTTGAAAATATTTTTTTCAAAATATGCCGTCCTACCGTCCTACAGACCTATATCTTATCTATATATATTATTCTTATTATTATATATATTATTAATTATTAGTAGGTTAGACGATTTTTGTGTATTTGTAGGATGTGTAGGCCTTACCTCTGTTTTGTAGGACGCTGTAGGAATTAAGCATTTTTTACAAATAACGCATCGTTTACGAAAACGGCCTGTACAAACGGTTCGATTAGGCCTTGTAGGAATGGAAAATCCTACGAAATAGGCGTTTTTAGGACGAAAATATTTGCTTGAAAATTTGCATAAGTGGCTGATTTTTAGTATATTTGCAGTTGATAAGCTGCATTTGTAGCATTGTATGATGTTTGAACACAAAAATAAGCAACTAGAACATGGAAAAAGAAAAACGAACCTCGAAACGAACAACCGCCATCAAAATTGAACCCTATCTGGCAGAGTATCTTGCGAAAAAGTTCAAAATTGACGAAAAAACGGGTGGAGTAAAAATCCCTTACACCACAGACCTCTATTTTGTGGTGTGGAACCTTATGGCCAAGCCTGATGGAGCAGCAGGTGGCGATATCATTGGCCAAAGTGGAATAGCAGATGCGGACCCTCTTGGCCAAGAGGGTGCCAATCTCAAGATACACTTGCCCGCTCGACGGTCTTTCATCGACGGATGCCCGGGCAAGGATCCCGCTTACTTCAATCATCTCTCCTCGGCTGCCGCCAAGCAGATAGAGAAGTCCATCCGCCTGATGTTCGACTTCGAGTTTCATCGCTTGATGATGGAGAACGAGGAGATGGGAAGACCCAAGAAGAATCTGGAAGTGGTCTCAGAATTTATCCATCGCTATGGTCTCAAATCCATCACTGAAGACGCACTCCTCAAGAACTTTTACCGCTATAAACAGCGGCTTTTCCCCAAGAAAACCCGAAAATACCAAAAAAATAGGGGTATTTAATTATTTTTAATACATACCGTGCGGGCTGTTTTGTCACTCAAATGTGGTATTATATAGCCCAAACATACTATATATTCACATTTTAAACAGAATGTTATGATAGAATTTAGCAATCAGATTGGCATCACCCTATTAGGTGGTGCCTCAGGAACCTTCTGGCTCACCGCCGATTCCTTCACCTTCGAACCATCGCCCACAGAGGAAAACGGTGGCGTTTACTGGGATTGTGGCAAGACATTTGTCGTAGATTTGCCAGACCAGGAAGCCTTTCGTGCACTCAAAACGCCTAGAAGCGCCATTATTACCCTGTCGAGCCTGACCCGAACGGGTGGCAAATGCGACTCAAACGAGCATCTGATAGGGACGGAGGGCATCCCTGCCAGGGTGCAGCTCTATCGCCACCTCAACAAGGCAACCCTCGTGGTGAAGTGCAAGATGCTCGTCAATCCGCTGGGCTAGGTCTTTTATATACCTATTATATATATGTACCTTTGTAGAAAACTTCAAGCAATGATTTCTACAGCAAACGAAATACAGACATTACTTCTCTCTACTTTGCCTCTTTGGATCACCGAAGATGCCTACCGCAGACTGATGGTGGCAGCGTTCCCGCTGAACGGTGCCACCATCAGTCTGCCCCAGCAGAAGCAGGCTGAGCAAGCGATGACCTACGCTGAGGTAAGGGAATATCTCGAGACGCACACTTGGTACCAATACGAGACCCACAAGGCTCTCCAGGTTCTTGCCGTCAAGGTAGCACAGAAAGAAGAGACCCAGGATGTGCAGCTCACGGATGAGTTCGATTCGCCTTCCCTCAACGATGGTACCATCGCGTATCATCGCATCTTTGGCGTAGTTACCGCCGAGAGCTTCTGGTATTTCTCTTCCAAGCAGCTGGAGCAGGATATTCTCGCAGCCGAGAACAATCCCCAGATTTCAGCCCATCTCCTGCACATCAATTCGCCTGGAGGCGAAGCTTGGTACATGGATCGCCTGAGCGAGACTCTGCGCAACGCTAAGAAGCCTATCCTCTCCATCTATGAGGAATATTGCGCTTCCGCCGCCTATTACATCGGTTGCCATGGGCAAAAGCTATATGCCACCACCGCCCACGACTTCGTGGGATGCATCGGTACCATGTGCTCCTTCTGGAACTTTGAGCCATACTTCGAGAAGCTGGGCATCAAAAAAATCACGGCGAAGGCTACCAACTCCACCCGGAAAAACAAGATCTTTGAGGACTTGGCGGACGGTAAGTCCGAGGAGTACGTCAAGAATGTGCTCGATCCGATGAACGACCAGTTTATCTCCGAGGTGAGGGCGATGCGCCCCAAGCTTGCCGAGCTGGAAGATGAAGCTGCCGTGCTCCAGGGCGAGAGCTACTACACCGACCCAGCCGAACAGGTGGGACTCATCGACGGAAAGCGCACCCTGATGGAGGCGATAGCCGAAGTGTCACAGTTGGGCGAGGCTTACGCTGGCACACAAAAGCTCTATGGTCTTGGCTAGCCTGGCCTAGACTCTTAGTGGAGAGTTTGCCGGCGCAAGACCTTTCGGCATTGCCGGCAAAAGGAAAGCATTTATCTTACTAGTTGTTTATAATTTATTGTTTTTATTATTTAAGTTAATTGGTTAATTTATGAATTTTAAAGCAAGACTTAACAAGATTCTCGAAAAGCTGGGCTTCACCAGCAAGTTCGAGAACAAGAGCCTTACCTCCGAGGAGTACAAGGCTCTTTGCGAGGCTTATCAGAAGGAGTACCAGAGTACTCTGGTCGATGACATCGCAGCCGAGAACAGCGCAGCCGAGCAGGCTGAGCATCAGAAGCAGCTCAATTCTCTCTACGCCATCGTCAGCAAGGCTGGCAAGCAGAGTGCCGACGATGACGACAAGAACAAGGACGGCAATGGTGACGGCGACAACAAGGATGGCGACGGCAACGGCGATGATGACGACAAGAAGAACGAGAACCGCCAGCAAAACGTCTCTTTCGAGCAGCTCGCCACCGCTGTCACCAAGCTCTCGGAAAGTGTGAACACCATGGCTAAGGAAACCGCACCCGATAAGCCTCAGGAGCAGGTTACCGCCACAGCGATGCCTATCAATGGCTTCCGCACCAACGCCAACTATCTCTTTGGCATCGAGAGCGAAATGTTCAGTATGAAGAAGCGTTGGAACCAGATTACTGCCAATCCTCGCTTAGCGTCAGTATCAGATCCGGATGAAGAGAACGATGCTAATGCTTTTCGTAACGAGACAGCAAGTTATGCTCGCTCATTACAGAAACGATACTGTTATCTTCAGGTGCGCAATCATCTGTCAGACCGCAAGGCTCTCGCTTCCGGTCAGTTCGCCACCGATTACGAGGGTGTCGATAATGCCGGACTCGGCAACCAGTTCGTTATTCTTCGCCAAGATGCACTTATTGCCCGCATCTTGGAGCTTCGCGACCTCACGCAGTTCTTCCCTGTGCGTTATGGCGTGCAAGACCGCGATATCCTCTTTAACGCCTTCTTCCAGGAGGTCTCTCAGGGTTATCAAACTGGAGGTATTTACAAGGGCGGAATGAAGCTCGAAAACGAGATGGGTTACGTAGATGATGCCATGCTCAAGGTGCAGTTTGGTCCAATGAAAGAGATTGAGCGCAAGTATATTGCTTACCTCAACCGTGAAGGGTCAGACCCTATCAAGTGGACGATGATAGAGTTCTGTCTCTTTAATCTGCTGCGTAAAGCCCAGGAGGAACAGAATATCCGCCGCATCAGAGGCGTATTCGTGAAGCCAGAGACGGGAATCCCTTCTAGCTATCTTAATGCAGGTACTGGCATCTGGTACACCTTGCTTCGATACATTCACGACTACAGCATCAAGCCTTTCGAGGAGAAGAGCTACCGTAGCTACACATCCGCCACGATGCTCGATTGCGTGAAGGAGTTTATCTCAGATGTGAAGACTCATCTCGTAGAAGGTATGAAGTTGGATAAGCACGTACTTTATCTGAACGAGAATCACATGGACTGGTGGCTCGCCAACTGCCGCTCTACCTACGGACACGACCTCGACTTCACTGGTCCAGACAGCTACAAAAACCACGTTCCAGACTCTAACATTCAGATCAAGTGGCTCCCATACGAGGGTCAGTCTTGCTGGATGTTCCTCGACATTCCTGGCAACCTCCAGTTCGTGGAGTACCTCCCAGGCGAGATGCTCGCCGTGAAAATGGAGGAGCAGATGGAGATGGTTCGTGCCTGGAGCACCTGGAAGGAAGGAACGGGCGCAGCCTTCACCGGTCGCAAGTTCGACACCAAGGAGGCGATGGATGCCAACGACTACGAGTTCCAGCAGATCTTCACCAATCTCCCTGTCATCCCTATCGCGGATAAGATTGACGCCAAGAAGGGATTCTGGCATCTTACCGATGCCAGCACCACCGCCACCGCTCTCACCGACATCGACGGTGCCAAGGAAGGCGTGGCTTACTGCATCGAGATTGGCCCAGAAGACACCAAACACGGTATCTCCATCGCCAAGAGCGACAAGTTCGCCAACATCACAGCCGCATGGACTCCTACCCAGGTAGGCGATTACATCATGGTAATCCTTGGCGACGGCGGCAAGTTCCGCGAGCTGGAGCGCCGAGTGGGTGGCAAGCGCAGCATCAATAAGAACGTACAGCCTAATGTGCCGGGCGGACGCTGATTCTAATATAGTGTTTTTTTAAGTTGTTTAATTACGTTGAAACGAGTAGGGGCGTGCAACCCTGTGCGCCCCTACATTTTCTGAAAAAATCAGTAAAGTTATGACAAAGAACCATATTCCTGTGCGCCATCGTGCGTACAATCCCAATAAGGGCTTCGACTACGCCCAGCACAAAGGGCGAGTACTTTTCATGGCGATAATGCTTCTCGTGGGCATCGTGTCGCTCATCCAGGGGTTTCTGGAGCCAACCTCAGCCTCCGGTTTCCTGGGCGCAGGAGTCTCCACCGCCGCTTTCGTGACATTGACCCATATCGACGATGTGACCGACCGAGACACCCATGGCTCCGCCATCGCCTACCAGGTGGTGTTGGTGCCTACCAAGCTCATCGACGGAACCAAGGCCTTTCCGCAGCCAGACAAAGACCGCAAGGTGACGGCACTCCCATTCCTGTCCAGCGTAAAGGACTTGACCGCCTATCTCTTCGAGGCGCACGACATTCCAACCTTCACCGCCACTACAGAGAAAGGCGACATCACCACCTCGGGTGAGAATAACATGGTTATCATCATGGGCGGTACCCGCACCGATCTCTACAACTTCATCGAGCAGTATTCGGGTGGTAAATTCATCATCCTCTTTAAGCACGTGAAGGATACCCAGTGGTACATCGTGGGCGAGCCTGAGCGACCTATGATTCTCAGCAACACCGAGACCAAGGACGACAAGGATGGTCGCTACACCACCTTCACCTTTAAGCGCACTTCAGTGGATTTGCCTTGTCTCTATGCAGAGGATCCTCTGGGCATCACGGCCATCCCTACAAGCTCTAATGCTGACACGTCATCACAGAAGACTGTCAGCAAATAAGGATAGTTAATGCTCTTCTCGTTTTTTCATTCTTATATATAAAATTTCTTTTTTAGTTATTTGTTTTTAGGTTAAATCAAGGGGGTGTGTCGCCATCAACAGGGTGGCACGCCCTTATTCATTCATCAAGTAAGCTATGTACAACAGAATAGAGAAACTCCGTCAGTTTGGCCTCCTGAAGGGAAAAAGCCACGCTGAGTCAGACCTGGAGCTGCTTCGCCAGGAATATCCCACATGTCCCAAGCTCAAGCGATATGCACGAGACCCGAAGCGTTATGCCGATGCTATCCTCTACGACCTCCTCGATGTTTGCGAGGCAGACGTAATCGCAGACTATCGTGAATATATGGAGGGAGAAGAAGAAACTTCAAGTAAAACTTTAACCGATGAAAACGTGGATAAAGTTAATTGCTCTATAAATAAGGAAGTTGTGGAAGATGGTTCAAGTGAAGAAACAAAGAATGAGCCAGCTGAGCAGCTAAAGGCAGACTCCGGCGATGACAATGGAGACGAAAAGGCTTTAGAGTCTGATTCGCCAGCTGAAGCTCAGCCCGAAGAAGCCCCTTCTGCAGAAGAATTCTCTCCAGCAGAAGAATCCTCTCCAACTGAAGCTCAGCCCGAAGAAGCCCCTCCAGCCGAAGAAGCAAAAAAAAGTAGTCCAGAAAGAAGAGGAATATCCCAACATCGACTGGGGCAACCTCTTTAATGAGGACGTGCAGATGGCAACCGTGCTCTACAACGACCGCATCAACACATGGCGCAAGATGAAGGAGATAGACGTAAGGCTCGATGATAAGCCGAAGGCGAACGACGTGGCGGCGATGGCAGAACTCCGTATCCGCAACCTCCAAGCCTTCGAAGAGCTAAAAGCCTACAACGACACAGGCAGGTTCCTCTACAAGCACCCTTTGCTGAAGGACAAATCGGAGTTCAATGAACTCGTGAAGCTATTCAAGCGAGACCCTGTGGAGTTCCTGCACAAGCACAAGAATGTGCTCGACAACATCAAGCGCTATAAGAGTTACCTAAAACGAGACGATCGCAAGGACAAGCGTCAGAGCGACCGCGAGAACCTCCATCGCCATCAGGAACGTGAACGCATGTTCAAGATGGTGATGGAACAATACAGCGATAAGGCCAATGGACAAGGATAAGACAGATTTCAAGAAGAACTTCAAGGAAGCCGCCGAGACCGCCGTGGCGGTGCTGAAGAACGGTGGCGTACTGGAGCAAGCCCAGCTGAAGGCTGACGAGCAAGTAGCTCAGCAAGCATCCGAAGGCGACCTCGATGCCATTAAATTGCTCAGTGAGCGCATGCAAGAACGTGAGGAATTAAAGCTAAGAAAGGAGTTGTTTGGCGTATGAAAAGTGATATTCAGAAGCTAGAGAGCGTCCACCCCGACCTCATCACTACCTTCCTCACCACGGGCGACGGCGAGGGCATCCCGGAGGATGTGCAGATATTCCTGAAGCAGCTACAGTGGGCTGCCGAAATCTACGAATACGAGCGCAATATCACCCGGGGTGCCCGCCAGCTCAAGCAGCGCATAGCAGCCCAGCAGCGCATCCGTCTGGACGTGCGCACTTGCATGACTCGCATCAACCAAGCCATCTCTTACTTCAATGTGGATTGCAACGTGAGCATCAAGGTTTGGGAGAATGACTTCGCCAACAAGTATGAAGACTTAGCCAAGCTTTGCTCTGCCAAGCGAGACTACAAGATGCAGAAGGCTTGCATGGATCAAGCCCTGGAGTGTCGCCGCCGTGCCTCAGAGCAAGCGGAAGCTGACAGAGACCTGGGCGTGGTGTTCCTCATTTCGCCAGAGGTGACAGCCGAAGAGCTAGGTTTTCGGAAAAAGAACCTCAAGGAGATTGCCGCCAAGCACAATCGTGGTTTCTATGTGTCGCTCATCGACGGACTTCCTATCGAGAGCAGCGAGAAGAAACGTTTGTTGCGTGATGCTGACATTCAGGAGGCGGAAATCGTGGAGGATATGACGAATGCCGATGACTCGTTAGCCCATGGCGAAGATGGTACCGTGGGCGATGGAGACGATATGAACGACTTAAATGATTTGACCGATGAGTAACTTGATTCTGGACAATGCCGCCTTGGGCGACTTCGAGTATTATTATATGAACTCCATGCAGCTGCTTGCCAATGTCATCGACCCCAATATGCTCTACATCGAGGGCGCACGTGCCGTAGGCAAGACAGAAGGCATCACAGGTCCCCGGCTCATCCGTGTGGTGAACGATATGCCCGGGGAACTCTCCTTCCTCGTGCATAAGAGCTACGTGGCGCTGATGACCAACGTCTGGCCAAACATCCAGGCTTACTTTTCCCGTCAGGTGGTGGTCAATGGTCAGCAGCGCTGTCTTCTTGAGTATGGCGTGGATTACGTGGTGGGAGAGAGCAAGCTGCCTTCCCATTTCCGCAAGCCTCGCTATCCCATCTCTTATGCCAAGCATAGCGTGGTATTCCGCAATGGTGCTCACCTTCAGCTAGTGTCGAGCGATCAACCCGAGAGCGTGGCTGGTAGAAACGCCGTGCATGCCTTCGTGGAGGAGATGAAGCATAACAGTGGCGAGAAGCTGAAGACCCGACTCTTTCCATCTCTACGTGGTGGTCCAGCCGATGTGCGCCGTTCTGCTTACTATGAGGGAGTTACGGGTGTTAGCGATACCGCACGTGTGGATTTGGGCGAAGACGATTGGTTCGAGGAATACGAGAAGAAGGTGAACCCCCAGCTCATCGAGGAGATAGCCACCGTGTCACTGGAAATCAACCGTAGCCTCTATCGTCTCTTTGTGCTCCGTCAGCAGGAGCGAGACTCCAAGGACCCTGTGCTCTTGGAGCGGATGCGCCTGGAGACCGTGAAGCTTAATGCCTTTGTGGAGCGATGGAAGCCCCGGTTGGCGGATATGCGGCGCAATGCCATCTACTATCTCCGCGCCTCTTCTTTCTGCAACAAGGACATCCTGGGGCCTAAGTTCTTCAAGACCCAGCTCGACACTCTCGATGTGGATGAGTTCCTCACTGCCATCTGTGCCATCCGACACAAGGAGGTGACCAATAAGTTTTTCATTAATTACGACCACGTAAAGCATCAGTTTAAAGACAGTTATAAGTATGATTCCATTTTGCGCCATAGCCTCCAGGAAAGGTTCATCCTCACAGCTGAGTATCTCAAGCATTACGATGCCCACGAACCGCTCTTTATGGGCTATGATCCTGGAAACTTTCAGTCTCTCATCGTTGCCCAGAAAAAAGATTACGGCAAGCGACTCGACATCATCAAGGAGTTCTTTGCCTATATCCCTAGGGATTACAACGACCTT
>ERZ808245.1246-NODE-1246-length-10682-cov-3.588313_pt1 | contig 10682 bp, 14 predicted proteins | sample MGYA00521243_ERZ808245 | MGnify/ENA primary metagenome ERZ808245 (study PRJEB31516, sample SAMN03275576) | gut metagenome | biome: mammalia-associated habitat; material: feces | host: Papio cynocephalus | place: Kenya | collected 2012-07-07 ... | reverse complement strand
TTTGTGGACAACCTAATGTTATATTATTATATAAAATAACTTCTCGCATTGTCAAACAAAACGGGTAACAAAAATAATTTATAAATTTATAAAAAATATGTCACTAAAATTTCCATTTGTTGAAAAAGCATGATAAAATGTTTATATATGATAGTTGTTTGCCCAAAAAGAATTGGATAACCTACAACAAAATAGCAAAGAAGAACAATCAAAAATAAATGAGTTATTTGTATAGACTCTCTTTGTTTTCATAAATAAGCAACAAAGGGAGGTGCTATGTAAAATTTTGCTTTTATTAAAAGAAATTGAGTAAAAGGTTGGAGAAAATACTTCTTCAATCTTTTTACATTTAAAAGGAGGTATGCTACAATATGGAAAGTGTTGATGAACTAATATCCGTTGAAAAAGATATTGTTTCCTACAATGGTTGGGTAAAATGGGTACACATGCCATTATCACCTAATCATTGCCAAACATGTTTAAAATTGCATGATAACTGGTTTCAAGCACAGAATCATCCGCAATGCAAATTGCATGAGAATTGTCATTGTAAACTAGCAATTATTCCCCGACCTATTCCAAATGTGACCGCTTTTGCGACATGTGATATAAAGAAATTCACACATTACATTTTTGCAGATGGTGACAAAAGTGACGGGAAACGCGATTTGTTTGAGCATTTTGGATACTACAAAGAAGATTCTGAATATTTACAAAAGGAATTTGAATCTCAAGCAATAAAAAAATATTGCAAGGGAGAATATAGACTTGGAAAATTAAATGAACATGGTCAAAGAATAAGCATAGAAATAACATTAGTGAAAAACAATGTTGTTTTCAAAGTAGTTTCTGGTTGGATGGTTTATCCAAATGGCTCAATTGTTTTAACAACTCCATTAGGAGATAGATGGTAAAAAGGAGAAATAAAAATGAAATATTTAGATACAGTTGAATTAATAAAAGAACGCCCCGAATATACTGCGGCGGGCGTTCATGTTGGCGACTTCGGAACAATCATTCTCGAAGAACGTGTAAATGGGAAATGGTTTGTTGTATTCTCAGAATTTTATACTGCACGAGATATTGCTGAAATTTCTGTGCGAGAGGAAGACTTGAAAGCTTATGATAAAATTCCAGAAGACAAAAAGCCACCAAAGATTAAAGGCGTAAATTATCTTGAACCAATGTTAAGAAAATGTTTAGGTCTGAAAGATAATGAACCTCTGCCAGAGAAATTTCAACATATTGATGAAGATGAGTAAATAATATTTACATCTGCAAAAGCAGATTCTTCATTTGCTGAAGCTGGCGGGTTTTGAAGTCTATTTCATTTTGGGCGAAGGCGTTTAGGTCTGGGCAGAGGTCAAACTGCAAGGCGAGTTTGTTCAGCTCTATGGCTCCTATGTGGTGTGGAATCATGGCGGTTAGAAAGTCTGCGTCAAGGTTGTTTGAGGTCTTGCTATTTTTCATTGTGGCAATCATTTTGGTTATAATTTTCATAGATTCGTTCATATAAAGTCCCACATCTCGTGGAGGGTTTTTTGTTTTGGAACAATTCTCATAAATATCTCTAAGTGAGGATATTCCCAAAGTTTGGTCATCTTGGATATCTTTTGCCAAAGATTCAATTTGTGGATTGGTTGTAAATTTTAAGATGTTTTTTGCCATTGCAACGCCCGCTTCTAGGTGTGGGGTCATTTGATTTATGTAAATTTGAGAAATGCTATCCTTTGCAGAAACGGAACACATTCTTTGCTCCATTGTGGCAAGAATTCCAAAGAAATTGTCCAAATAATCTTTTGTGTTGTCGCTGAGTTTTGAAACTAACATATCAATCTCCTTTTATTTCTTTAATTTTGTATGCAAAAGTGAAATAAAAGTTGAAAAACAAAAACTTGACAAATTGTGGGTGGGTGTCGTATAATAGTTATAGTAAAATTTTGTGGAGGTTAAAATGGAAAAAATCAGTGACAGATGGGCAAAACTCATTTTGTGGGCTTCTGCTTACATAAACGCAATTTTGTTTGCTCTTGTTGGTGGGTATTATTGGCTTAAGACAGATAGAGAGGAACTTAAATCAGAATGTAAAAAAGTCCTTTGGGTTACGCTTATTTTCTTGGCGATTTCTATGACGCTTACAGTTGTTTCTTCATTCGGCACAATTTGCAACGGCGGCTACAGAGTAATTTCAATCATAAGTGCTATTGTAGCAATAGTCAAAGTTTGCACATATTTGACACTTGCTTTGTTTTCTTTCTTCGGAATAAAGTTTGATATTTCAAATGGTAAAGAAGCAAAAGCTGAAGTTAATGCGAGCAAAGAAGAAAAAGTTGAAGTTGAAATTGTTGAACCAGAAACAAATAGCGACAAAGAATAAGGATAAAGGCAAGTTACATTCTGTGACTTGTCTTTTTTTGTGCAATAATTGCTACAAATAAGTTGACTTGAAAATTATTTTTGCTAAACTATACAATATTGGAGAGAAAAATGAAAATATATGATGAACTTGTATCACGTGGGCTTGTTGCTCAAGTGACAGACGAAGACAAAATTAGAGATTTGGTGAACAACGGCAAGGCTACATTTTACATTGGCTTTGACCCAACGGCAGACTCGTTGCATGTTGGGCATTTTATGACACTGGTGCTTATGAAAAGACTTCAAATGGCGGGCAATAAACCTGTTGTTTTGCTTGGTGGCGGCACGGGATATATCGGTGACCCAAGTGGCAGAACGGATATGCGTTCAATGATGAGTCCAGAAACCATTGCTCACAACTGTGAATGTTTTAAAAAACAGATTGGAAAGTTTATAAACTTTGAAGACGGAAAAGCCATTGTTGCAAACAACGCCGACTGGCTTTTGAAACTCAATTACATTGAACTTTTGCGTGATGTGGGGGCGTGTTTTTCTGTCAACAACATGCTTCGTGCAGAGTGCTATAAGCAACGGATGGAAAAGGGACTTTCCTTTTTGGAATTTAACTATATGATTATGCAGTCATATGACTTCTATCACCTATTTAAGGAATATGGCTGCAATATGCAATTTGGCGGCGATGACCAATGGAGCAACATGCTTGCTGGCACAGAACTTATCCGCAAAAAACTTGGCAAGGACGCATATGCAATGACCATTACCCTTCTTCTTAACAGCGAAGGCAAAAAAATGGGCAAAACAGCAAGAGGTGCTGTGTGGCTTGACGAAAACAAAACTTCCCCATTTGAATTCTATCAATATTGGAGAAATACATCTGACGAAGACGTCATAAAATGTATGAGGCTTTTGACATTTATTCCGCTTGAAAAAATTGACGAAATGGCATTGTGGCAAGGGGCAGAACTTAACAAGGCAAAAGACATTTTGGCGTATGAAATTACAAGTATGGTGCATGGACAAGAAAAAGCAGACGAAGCAAGACGCATGGCACAATCGCTCTTTAGTGGAAATGCAGCCGATATGGAAGCACCTCAATTTGAACTTGACGCAAACAAACTTGACGGCAACAAAATTTCCCTACTTGACCTTCTTGTTGAAGCAAAACTTACAAAATCAAAAGGCGAAGGCAGACGTCTTATTGCTCAAAACGGAATTTCAGTTGACGACAGGGTTATAACTGATGAAAACTATGAAATTTGCAAGGCAAATCTTGAAACTGGCATTATGCTTAAAAAAGGCAAAAAGACTTTCTTGAATGTTATTGTAAAATAAAAAAATTATCCCCAGTTTTGGGGATTTTTTATTAAATAAGTTGTATTTTAAAAATTGCAAAGGTTTTTAAGTTGCATGGTTATTTTAAAGAAAAATGCACAAAATACTTATGAAAATTCGACATTATTTGCAACTTTGCATCTTGACAAACGGGTTATTTGTGATAGAATAATGTTATCAAATCAAAAAGGAACTTTTATTATGGAAACCACAATTCAACAACAATCAGCACAAAAATTGCTTGACGCTGCAAAAAACTTGGTCAAAAAGGCACATGTTTCTACCCCTTCTCAAAGAGCAAACTTTATTGAAGCAAAAATCGCTTTTGGAAAAGAATTTTCAAACATTCCAGACGAAGACAAGAGAGAAGTTGTTTCTCAAGCAAAAGAGATAAGCCAAAACGAAGGCTCTTCCCTTCTTGCTCAAACAGCATATGACAATATCGAATATAAATATTATGAACACATTTTAAGAACATTTATGGCAAGAATTAACGAAACAATCCTTCAATCTGGCAGATCAAACGCAAGAAATGATATTTATCAAGAACTCTGCTCACTTACAGAACGTGAACTTGAAGGCGTAAAAGAATTGCACGAAAGACAAAAACAATCTAAAAAAGACTTTACAAGAGAAACTTTTGAAGACGCAACCCTCATTCTTGATGACGCACTGAAAGCACTTGCCGCAGCTCAACAAAGATAACTTAAAAGCCTAGCAATCGCTAGGCTTTTAATATTTTATTTGAGTTCTTGTTGCATTTTATCTTTAATTAGTTTTTCACAATATGAAATTGTTTGCTCCAAGGTGAAGTTTGAATTGTCAACAATGACTGCGTCTTGTGGGACAAGAAGTTTTCCGTGTTCACGAGATTTGTCCACCTCGTCACGCTGCTTTATATCTTTTAAAATTTCCTCGTAAGCGGGTCTTGCTGGATCATTTTCCATTTGGGCAAAGCGTCTTTTGGCTCGCTCCTCACTTGAAGCGGTGAGATAAATTTTGACATCGGCGTCTTTTAAAACGACACTTCCAATGTCCCGCCCTTCCATAATGCAATTATGTTCTTTTGCAAAATCTCGTTGAAGGTCACGCACTTTATCTCTTAAATTTTCATAGCCCGACACAAAAGGTGTCATGTTGCTGACTATTTCCTTTCTTAAATTTGGCGTTTGGTCGATGTTGTTTACTATAACCCTTTGCTCGTCACCATTGAATACAATTTTAACATCCAAGTTTTCAAGAAGTTGTGAAATTATTTCTTCATTTGGCTGTGTTTCGCCAAAACGTCTTAGATATTCGCAAGTTATGCCACGATACATTGCCCCCGTGTTGAAATATCTGAAATTAAGATTTTTAGAAAGTCCCAACGCAAGCGAAGATTTGCCGCAACCAGCAAGTCCGTCAATAGCAACAGAAAACATTTTTCACCTCAAACTTTATTTTTCTCACTAATTATACAAAAAGTTGTAAAATTGTCCAAACATTTTACACAAAACAATTACTTTTTACAAAAAATTGCTCAGTTATGTTGACTAATTTGAGATAAAACTTTACAATTAAGTTATGAATAATATACCAACTCCACATATTGGGGCAAAACTTGGCGAAATTGCGGAAACTGTTATTTTGCCGGGCGACCCATTAAGAGCCAAAAAAATGGCAGAAAAATATTTGAAAAATGCAAAACTTGTAAGCAGTGTTAGAAATAATTATTGCTACACTGGGACATATTGCGGCAAACTTGTGTCCATTATGTCAACTGGCATGGGAACGGCAAGCATGGGAATTTACTCGCACGAGTTGTTCAACTTTTATAACGTGAAAAATGCCATTCGAGTGGGGACAATAGGCTCGCTTGACGAGAACTTTCATATCGGAGACATTTTGATTGCACAAAATGCACACACTAACACTAACTACATGGATATTTTCCCACAAGGAAAGACAATTTGCAAGATGAAAGGTGTAAACTCATTTGCAGCAAGCAAAAATCTTGTGGAGAAAGCACTTGAAGTGGACAGCTCGCTAAAATACAACCTCTGTGACATTTGGACAACGGACACATTCTATTCTACCCTTCCCGCTCCAATTGTAAAGAAACTTAACATTGCTGGGGTCGAAATGGAAGGAGCGGCACTTTATCTTAATGCAGAAGTAGTCCACAAAAACGCCCTTTGCATTTGCACAGTGTCTGATGAAATTTATTCAAACAAAAGTGCTTCGTCTGACGAACGTGAAAACAATTTTTACAAAATGTTTGAACTAGCATTGAACATTGCTTTGAAGTTGTAAAATTTAAATTGGAGAAAATTATGTTAAAAAAATATGGCTTTTTATTCGGCTCTCTTGCAGTGCTTGTTGTGGGACTAATTTGTCTTTTGGCAGGTGGAATGAGTTACACAACCCTTGTGATTTTGCTAATTGGCATTTTATGCACGGTCGCAAGCATGTTTGCTTCACTGCCAACTCACACGGAGGAACAATCTAAGCAAGACGAAGAAGAACAACCAAAGGAAAGTCCAAAAGAGGTGGAAGTTGCACCAAAACCAATAGTTCTATCCGCAAAGAAGCATAAGATTGTGTGCAAATATTGCAAAAATAGATTTCCTTGCACGGCGGACAACTGCCCACATTGTGGAGCGCCAGTTGATGTGTCTTCCCTATCGCCAGAATGTCTTGAACCTGTGCCACATGAAAAAGAAATATCAACTGTAACACCTAAAACTGAAACACCTAAAGCAAATAAAAAGAAGACCAACAAAAACAAGTAAGTTTTGTGAATCTTGAATTATTGGAATTTAAGTAAAATTTTAATAATACTGCTCATATGAAACAAACAATTAAAACAAAAGATTAAATAAAAAGAAAACATTTAAAATAGATATAGAAAAGGGGTTAAAATGGAAAAAGCGAAAAAAATAACACTTTGGGTGACTGTTGCATGTTTTGTTGTGGCACTTGTTTTGGGGACAATTTTTGACCTTCAAATAAGCAAGTCCTTAGCGGACATCACTTGGGGACAATATTACACAACAAACTTTTATGCCATAGCGGGCGAAGTTGTGGGCGAAATGGTGCTTTATGTAATTGTTATTTCTGCTCTTGCAATTTTGATTGACTACTTCTTCAAGCGAAACATTGACAAAAAGTGGTTTTATTATGTTTTTATTGCAATTTTTGCTGTTTTGAGCATTGGAGTTGGGTTTTATGCAATAAGCAAATTTTTGAAATATCTTGCAAACTTCGGGGCGGCAAATGTTGGTGAATTTAAGTCTTCCACCATTGGAAAAGTTGTTATTGGGCTTGTATCATGTGCGGAAACTTTGATTGCTTGTCTACTTTTTTCAAAGTGTAAAGAAGAAACACTAAAACAACTTGCCGTGTGGGCTATTGTAGTTATTCTTGTTGCCATTGCGAGCAACGCCTTGGTGCAAATTTACAAACGAATTGCTTGCAGAGCAAGATACAGAGCCATGGTGTATGAAGACATTGAAGACTTTGAGTTTTACTCGCCTTGGTATGTGATAAACCACAACAAATTCTCGTCCACTGCAAGCTTTGCGGGCGACTACTTCAAGTCGTTTCCTTCTGGTCATGCGTGTGCCAGTGCAAGTATGTTTTCTCTCGTCCTTTTGCCATGCTGCTTTGAAAAAACAAACACCACAAAGTGGAAAGCAATTTTTATCGCCCTTGCCACCACTTGGACAGCACTTGTGTGCGTGTCTCGAATAGTTGCCGGCGCCCACTACTTCACCGATGTCCTCATCGGCTCCTTCACAACAATCTTCCTAACCTTCCTTGCAAAATGGACATTACTTAACAAAAACATTCCACAGAAGTGGGTGGAGAAAATTTGATTATTAAATAAATTAGCCCCTAATATGGGGCTTTTTTTATTTACAAAATAACTATGTGATTATTGCTTAACAGGTATTTTGCAGTCTGCATATGTTCCATTTGCAGTACTTGTTACTCGAACCGTGATATAACGAGTTGTTGAAAGTGAATTAAGTATTTTATAATATTCCTCAATCGCAGCATGGGTACTATGTTTTATCTTCTTATAGAATTTAACTGTAACAAGGTTATTAGAAGAAACACTTGATACAGACATATATGAATTTATGGCGCTATCGCACGAAAGTTTGCTGGTTAAATAACTCCCTCCTCCACCAGATACTTTTAACAAACAAATACCGCTAAATACAGAAACATTTACTCCATTTTCAGTGGAAGCATCATTATCAACACTTACCCCAGAACTGCCATATGTTGTAACACTAACTGGGATTGCCGTCCACTTGGCATAAAGGGTTGTGTCACTATCAGTTGTCCATGTCCTAAGCCCTGTTCCAGAAGAATTGTAATATTGTGTTCCCGAACCATTTGTCCCAGTGTAGTAACCGCCAAAAGTGTAACCAACACGGGTTGGGACGGAAATATTTGGGACAGTGGCATTGTATGTTGCTGTTGCAGTTGAAGAGCCGCCAGTTCCGCTTTGACGGTCAAGTGTTAGTGTATATGTTTTTGCACTTCTTGTCCAAGTGGCATAAACATAAATTGACGAATAATATGTTCCGCTCATTGTCCAAGAGGAAGAAGTTGAAGTTATTGTTGCAAGAAGAGTTCCGCTTGTGGAGTTGCCAGAATAGATTTTAATATTTGTTAATGAGTAATTATAACCCGTTGCACTGCCGCTTGAAGAGATTGAAATTGTGCTTCCAAAAGTACCACTTGAGAGGACAGAAATGCTTGAACCAGTGAGATTAGTTCCACTTGTTATTGTGTAAGATTTTGGTGTCCAACTTGCAGTCAAAGTCTGATTCCCTATTGAAGTAAAACGAGTGGAAGATGTGACTGTTGTGCTTCCACTTTTCCACCCATTGAAGTCATATCCAGTTCGTGTTGGCGTGGGCAAATCGCCGTATGTATCGCCTAATTTAACGGTCTTTTGGCTGGGAGATACCCCCCCCCCCTGCTGGGTCAAAAGTCACGGTGTATGAGGGTCTAGAATACCTTACAGACACGTTTGAAGAGGTTCTTTGTTGGGTTGCACCAAAGATAATAATAGACAAAAGAGCCATGACGAGTGTGTAATTTACACACAACATCCCGACCCTAATTTTGTCCCAAAATCTCATTTTATTTTCTCCCTTTTTCATCAAGCCATGCCACTTATTTTAAACTTTAAAATAGTTTATACAAAAATTGTATTATTATATATTCATTTTGTCAAGAAAATTTTAAATAAAAATATTCTAATGACTTTTACACACCGCAAGAGAATTTTGAATATTGTGGAATAGGAGAAATGTATGGCTATTCAAAACACAGCAAAGATTACGTCACAAGTAAAAAGTCAAAGCGGTGACGGGGTGGAAGTTGTAACTTTTAGCAATATTAGCGAGGTGGAGCAAGTGGATGCAGAGGTAATAGCGGTTAAGAGTTCAAGCAAGAGTTGGGTGCTGCCCGAGGGCGAACTAACAATTTCAACAACCATAACAAACAAAACAAACGCAAGCATTGAAAACTTTAAGATACAAGACACTTTGGTGGGTGCCACTTTTGTGACGGGCAGTGTGAAAATTGGAAGCGTGATGCACGAGAACCTTGACCCCATTGCGGGCTTTGAAATGCAAGTTACGCTGGGTGCTGGGGCGGATATGACAGTTTCCTACACCATAAAAGCAGACAAAATGCCCGAAGATGAAGTAATAAAAGCAAGTTCTGTGGTTAGTTTTAAAATGGGCGAATTAATGGTCACAATAAATTCAAATCAAGAAGTTGTTGAGGTGATATTCAGTGGACTTACACTATTAAAACAAGCGAATCCAGCCGCCGTTATCAAAGGGTCGGAAATAATCTACACAGTTGACATCACAAATGATGGCACACGGGACAACTCATCAGTCGTTTTTTCAGACACACTTCCTACAGAACTTACTTTCGTTGACGGGAGCATAACCGTCAGTGGAACACCTCAACCAACTTACACATTGGATAACATTCAAATAAGCGATCTTAGCCCCGGTGACAGTGTAACGGTGACATTCAAGGCGACTGTAAACTAAAAAACAATTTGTTTGTCAAAAAGTCAAAAAATTTTATACACTGCTATGGGAGGAACAAATTGTGAATTTTGAAGAAGTAATAAAAGTAATCACAGTGTGTGGTTCCCTACTGATAAGCCTTGGCGGTTTTGTTGTGGCACTTGTTAGGGACATCAGAACCAAAAAGTGGAGTGTGCTTAAGACGGAACTTATAACCTTTATAACCAAAGCGGAAAAAATGAAAGACATGACAGGAGCAGAGAAAAAATCTGCAGTGCTTAGCTGGGCAGAAGAATATTGCAAGAGCCATGACATTAAGTTTGACGCACAACGAGTAAGCCTTGAAATTGAAGAATTGATATATTTTACAAAAAACGTGAACAAGCGTGACACCACCGCCTCTATCCAAAGCATTGACGTCCAAAGAACCCTTGTGCCAAAGGGAAAATAAGAAAGAATCCTTGCAAAAATCAAAAGACACAAACGATAATCAAAATTATTAAAACTAATAAAAAAAGTTTTGACTAATTGGAATTAAAATACAAAAAGACTGGGATACCAGTCTTTTTTGATATCAACAACTTTCGATAATCGCCTCAATTTTTCTTTTTTCTTTCTTCTTTCTTATTTTTAATTTGTTCCCATGGGAATTCGTTGCGGCCGAAGTGACCGTAGCAAGCGGTTGATTTGTAGATTGGCTTTAAAAGGTCAAGTTCTTTAATTATATTTTTTGGTGAAAAGTCAAAGTGAGTTGTTGTGTAGCCATAAATATCTTTGATTGGCTTGAGTTCTGTGTGAAAAGTGTTTATGTTTATTGCGATTGGCTTAGATAGTCCTATTCCATATGCAACTTGCACTTCGCATTTATGGCAAAAGCCGTGAGCAACAAGATTTTTTGCGACATATCTTGCATAATATGCT
>ERZ808245.1242-NODE-1242-length-10699-cov-2.517569_pt1 | contig 10699 bp, 22 predicted proteins | sample MGYA00521243_ERZ808245 | MGnify/ENA primary metagenome ERZ808245 (study PRJEB31516, sample SAMN03275576) | gut metagenome | biome: mammalia-associated habitat; material: feces | host: Papio cynocephalus | place: Kenya | collected 2012-07-07 ... | reverse complement strand
AGTGTACTGTGAATGGCGTTCCGTATTCGGCACTCAATTCCGGTCATCGTATTGTAGCCGGACTTGATATTATCCGTTCTCTTAGTGAATTATACAGTGTGAGTGTACCGATTTTCGTAGATAACGCAGAATCGCTGAATGAGTTCAATGTGCCGGATATGGATGCACAGTTAATTCTTTTGAGCGTTTCCGAGGATAAGCAGTTGAAAGTTGAGGGTGTGTAGGATGGAAACGTTGGGAAAGATTTTAAGCATCGAAGAAATAACGAATGCATCTTTAGAAAATACCGGTTCGTTAAATGGTAGCAATGGGTCTAGGCTTGGAATCATGCAGATAATGAGCTGTTTAATGGGCGGCGCATCTTATGACGGGTACAAAGTCAAAACAGATAAGCATGAATTTCTTTTGCTGATTGACAATGGACAATGTTGTTGTGAAAGCTGGGGATATTTCTACTTAAATGATGATGAACAGGAGTTTATAGGTTCAGAATTAAGAGCGGTAAATCTTACAGATAAAGCTCTTAATAAGAAAAAGGTAGAACAATCCGGCTATTACGAAGATTGCGGCGGCATTCAGTTTGTTGACTTCGAAACAGATAAGGGTACATTACAATTTGCAGTCTACAATGCGCATAACGGCTATTATGGCCATCCAATTATATTTGCAAAGGATAAAGAAATTTTCTATCAGGACACATTGTAGAAAGCGAGGACACCGAATGTCAAGAGTAGGGATAAGCAATAACGTTACACAGCCGGATGCACGGTGTATGTCATGCAAGCGTTGGAAGAGTGCAAGTAAGAAAGGATTTATGGGTTTTGCAGAATCCGGACATTGTTCTCTTCCGTATTGCGAGAAGGATATGAGAAATAAAGGAAAGAGAGGTTACAGATAAATGCAGTATATCAAAGCAAAATTTCCTAACAGCACCAGAAGCTATACATACCGCACCGAGGTTTCCGTAAAAGCCGGTGACACGGTTGTAAATGCCAAGGGTGCAAAGCTGACGGTTACAGACGAAACCGTAGATATGAAATGGGTGGAAACCTACGGCGCTGATAAGGTGGCAGTTGTGAAGAAATGTGAGGAACCGGTAGATGCCGGAGAAAGTGAGGACAAGCCAAATGAAATCGACCATTGATAGCATGATTTATCACGCAATGCTGAATATCGACCAACTTCTTGTTATCGGTGTAAATAATTCGGATGATAACATCAAAGAAGTATACGGCGGAGAACAGGGATTATTGAGATTGATTCAAGGCTATTTTGAATTATATAAAGAGTTGCAGAAATGCAAGGAAAGCGAGGAATAGATATGGTTATCAAAACAAAGAGATTTTATGCAAACGGGAAGTCTTGCAAGGTGGAGCTTAAGAAAGAGGGTGTTGACTACCTTGTAGTGGTTGACGGCAAGGTACAGGTGCAGACACCGAGCAATCTGTACGCAGCGCAGAAATTCAATGAGATTTAAGGAAAGGGAGATAAGGCATGATTAAATCAGATTTTGGAACAGTAGAGGTAACCGGTTTAAAACCGGTTGTAATGGCTGAATTTGAGCAATTGTTAGAAGTTTTAAGACGTGAACTCGGAGAGGAAGACTACAGCCTTATTTTACAGGACGCAAAACAGGCTGACGATGAACCGGAAGAAAAGAAATCGGAGTTTGAACCACACTTGTTACAGGAACACCCAAACGGAGAAAGCGTTAATTTTGGGCAAATCGGAGACGAAACAAGCATTTGCGATATTACAGGGGAAAAGTTAAGAGTTGGAGACACTGTAAATTTATATAGCATCCAGGACAATAAACGACTTGATTTCAGAGGAGAATGTTCGATCGTAAAAAATGGTAATTCGGGGTTTGTTATGGGCGTAAAAGGGCATGAGTTTGACCGTGGAGTTAGTAATACTTATTTTGGATGGGCCATTATTCTGAACAGACGCTATACAGAAATCCAAGACGGCGAAACAGTGGGTTGTATCAAGTACATTAAATCAGAAAGGACAGGTAAGTAATTATGGCAGAGAACACAGAATTAGTAAAGGCAGAAGAAAAGACAGAGGTTGCAACACACAACAACAAGGTTACCGATTACAGCCTTGGAATTTTCGGAACATCCGACAATTTCATCATGGCTATGCAGATGGCAAAAGCGTTAGCCGAATCAACAATAGTTCCGCAGACGTACCAGAAAAATCCATCTAACTGTTTGATCGCCATTGAGCAGGCGCAGAGAATGCACATCAGCCCACTTATGGTTATGCAGAACCTTTATCCGATACAGGGCAAGCCAAGCTGGAGCAGTAAGTTTTTGATCGCGTCTATCAATGCTAGCAACAAATTCGACATGGAGTTGCAGTACGACGAAACCAAGGACAAGAGCGGAAAACCTTATTCTTGTACTGCGTGGACTATGAAAAATGGTCGAAGAATTGAGGGCATGGAAGTTAATATGCAGATGGCAGATGATGAAGGTTGGACGAAGAAGAACGGTAGCAAGTGGAAAACAATGCCGCAGTTAATGCTTCGTTACAGAGCGGCATCTTTCTTCTCGAGCCTTAATTGTCCGGAACTGACTATGGGGATTTATACCAAGGAAGAAATCGAGGATGGCGATTTCAAGGAATATCCGATGGAAGATTTGCAGAAGCAGGTCAATCGTGATATTGCGGAGAATGCCAACAGTGAGCCATTTGCTATGGCGGAACCTTGTTCAACCGAAAGTGCAGCAGTCGAGCCAGAACATACCGAAGCCGACAATGCACCATGTGGCGATGCAGATGTACCGGACTTTATGAAAGATTAGGAGGTTGCCATGAGACTTATATCGCAGGATGGCACAATTGATATGCCTTATGAACAGGTGATTATTCAGAGATTCAAGAATGATATCAACTTTCTAAATAAGAATCTTACCGGGGTAGAACAGCTTGTTAGTGATATGATTGTTGCTCAATATTCCACGGAGAAAAAGGCAGAGAAAGCCATGGAAATGCTTAGAAATGCGTATGTGGGAAGCGTTGCCATGTTCCAGAACGTTGAGCCTACAGAAGAACTTAATGAATTGCTCAAAAGGCGCAATACAGAGATTATATATGCAAGTTTTGACAATCAGCCATCGGAAATTAAATTTGAGAATCATCAAAATTTTTATTTTCAGTTTCCGGCAGAGGAAGAATTGGAGTAGCTTATGGAAAAATATTTAAGTATTATCACAAATTTTGGGTGCCACGGAAAATGCCCTTATTGCATCGTTAGAGAAAACGGCATTAAAGTGCCAAAAACAACGCCTAGTGGTCTCGATAATCTGACCAAGATTTTAAAAGAAACAAATAGCAATATCATTTCTATTTCCGGCGGCGGAGACCCATTACATGAGTATGAAAAGCATGTTGACTGGTACAGAAAGCTGTTTTCGATTGTGAATAATTATTATGTTAATTGTTCCACATATCATATTCCGGTTGAAATGCATACAAGCTACATGACGGATGAAACCACATTCCCATTCTACGACTGTAAAAGGGTTGTATATCATCCAAACACTTTTGAGCAGTTGAAACATATCCGCAGAACTGGAAATGAGATCGTGAGGGTTGTGTATGTGGTGACAAAGGACTTCACGCTTGAGCAGATCATGAATATTGCCATGTTTACTGCTGACAGCAAGGAAATTGATGAATTGAGTTTCAGACAGCTTGTTGATAAAGAATATGAGGTTACTGATTATTGGCAGGATGTATTGAGATTCGGGCATAAGAAGTTGTGGTGGTATATTGAGCAATGTGATTATAACCTCTATTATGCAGAAAATGAGGTTTATACAGAGTTTTCAAAGATCGGAGAAAACAATGAAGCTTAGAGTTCTGGGGTCAAGCAGTTCCGGCAATTCATATGCCTTGATCGCTGACAACGGAGAAATCCTTGCAATCGAAGCAGGATGCAGATTTCTTGATTTCAAAAAAATGATTGATTGGCGTATTTCTGATGTGGTCGGATGCATTGTAAGCCACGAACACGGAGACCATGCGCGTTACATAAAAGATTTCATGCAGTCCGGCATCCCGGTTTATACGGCATTCGAAACGCAGACCGCACTTGAAACCATTACCGGAGAGCGTACAATAGCCATTCCGCCGCGTAGACCACGGCAAATCGGCAGTTTTACAGTGACACCCTTCAATGTACCGCATGATGCAGAAATTGAGTGCTACGGCTATTTAATCGAGCATGAGGAAATGGGAAAGTTGCTATTCTTGACCGACTTGGAATATTGCAAGTATGACTTTTCCGGTATGAAAGTTGAGCAGATTATGGTCGAAGCCAACTACAGCATGGATTTGGTTGATCGGAACGAACCGAACTATGAACACCGCCTACGCGGTCACATGAGCCTTGATACGGCACTTAAATTTATTTCTACTAACGATAACCCGGCATTGAGAAATGTCGTTCTAATACATTTATCAGATAAAAGCGGAGATCCCGCACTATTCAAACAAAAGACAGAAGAAACAATTAAATACGGAGCAAATGTTTATGTTGCGTGCAAAGGCTTGGAAGTTGATATGAACCTTTGCCCGTTCTGAAAGAATGGAGGAAACATGAAAGCAGGAACAAGATGCAGAGTTATCAGTGATAGCTGTGGTTTTTTCAATCCTGGAGAAATTGTTGTTACGATGGAAAACAGTGATATTCCTTATTGTGCAAAAGAATCTGTATATTCTCCGGAAAAAGCACTTAGTAGCTATAAAATAAGCGAGTACAATGCTTTAGGAGAAAATGAACTTGAAGTGATTGAAGAATAACTGGGTTGAAACACCTTGGCGAAAGCCTAAAAGAAACTACTTTGTTCGGCGAACAATAGTTATCACAAATTTTATTGAAAGCCGTGTTCTGGCGGTATAACCCCTATATACCGCCAGCCTTTGGAAAGGGGATGAAATTTTGAAAATATGTCAATATTGCATGACCGAATTTGAACCGACGAAACCGGCTCAAAAATACTGTAGACCAAAATGCGCGAGCAGATTCGGCCAGTTTAAAAATTTTAAAAAGCGTGGAAAAATCGTGTATACAAGAATATGCCCGAAATGTGGCAGAATTTTTATGACAATAGATGAACACAAGGTAGATTGCCAGGATTGTATGAGCGACGCCATTAAAGAGCGCACGGAAAAACCAAAGAAAAAGAATGATGTAATCAAGACTGTGAACCACATGGCGCGTGCCGCAGGGATGAGTTATGGAAAATTTGTGGCAATGATGAGCATGGGAAAGGTGGGGCGGTAATGTCTTATAAAAATATTGCAAAGGCGAAAGCCATTGAAGCCAAGAATAAGCAGAAGTTGCTTGCCTTAAATCCAGACCTTGACGATAAAAGCGGAATCTATTTTCTCACGAGAACTGATGAAAATGGTTTCCGGTATGCGTATATCGGACAGGCAGTACATATTCTGACAAGGCTTGCGCAACATCTTTCGGGGTATCAGCATATAGACCTTTCGCTCAAAAAGCATGGATTGTATTCAGATGATAACCCTTTCGGTTGGAAAGTCGGATTTTTACATTTCCAGGCATCCGAACTTGACGAACAGGAACAGCATTATATCAAGGCATATGCCGACTACGGTTATCAGTTACGGAATAAAACAAGTGGTTCGCAAGGAGAGGGAAAAGCTAAGATTGATGATTACCGTCCAGCTAAAGGCTATTATGACGGCATAAAACAAGGCAAAAAGAATCTCGCCAAGGAATTATCACATATCGCTGAAAAGCACCTTGAAATCCGCTTGAAGCCAGAGAAACAGGGCAATAAGGTTTCTGAAAAACAGTATGAGAAATTTATGGCTTTGATTTCTGAAGATACATACAAGGAGAGCAATTAAATGGCAGAGAATAAGCGATATTACTGGCTGAAACTCAAACGAGATTTTTTTCGTAGGCACGATATTCAAATTGTTGAGAATATGCCAAACGGAAAAGACTATATCCTCTTTTATTTAAAACTCTTATGCGAAAGCGTTGACCATAATGGAAATCTTAGGTTTAGTGAGCAGATTCCGTATAACGAACAGATGCTTGCAACAATCACAAATACGAATATTGATGTGGTTCGCAGCGCAATCCAAGTGTTTAAGGAACTTGGGATGATGGAAGTGCTTGACGATGGTACATACTTTATGAACGAAGTACAGAAAATGCTTGGTTCGGAAACGCAGTGGGCGGAAAAGAAGCGAAATTATCGCTTGAAAAAAGGACAATGTCCGCAAGATGTACTACCCATGTCCGATAAGAGTAAGAGTATAGAGAAAGATAAAGAGTTAGATAAAGATAAAGAGATAGAGAAAGAAAATACAAAAGAAAGTTCTTCCTTGTCCGATTCCGGAGAACCATTTGATTTTGAGGGAGCATTTGACAAGACTTTTGTTATATACCCAAAGAAAACCGCGTATACCACCGCTAAAACCGTTTGGATGGATAAACTCTTAGAAGTTATCGAAGAGAACCAACCGGACGTTGCACGGCTGATATACAAAGCCACAGAGGTATATTTGAGCGACTACCAAGAAAAACATTCTGACGATACGGGTTTCCGGTACATTCCGAAATATGCAGATTGGTTGAAAAATGATTGCGATTATTGGTTGAGGATTGCAGAGAAACGAGGTGATGGCAGTTGACCGAAGCGGAATTTGGAGTGATCGGGTGTGTACTGATTGACAATGATGTGCTGAATGGCATCTGGCGAACGTTGAAACCGGAAATGTTCAGTTCGGAATTTGCACAGGATGCATACAAAGAAATGCTTGCCATGTATGACCGGAATGAAAGTATAGATCCTATGTCTTTATCAATGGTGCTTGAAAGCCACAAATACACGCAGGAACAGATCAGCGAATTGATGAAAACTTGTATTACCGGCACAATCACTTCTGCAATGATTAAAAGCTATGCTGATGCAGTCGTGAAAGAATACAAAGCGCGGACGGTTCGAGATATGTACCAGAGAGCCAGCTTAAAACCATGTGATATTGATGATACAATCGGCGATCTCCTTACGAGGCTTGAACATCTGCAAGAGGGAAAAGAAGTAAAACTGAAACCGATCAAACAGATTGCGGTTGAGAATAAGGATAAATATTTCAATGAAAGTGTCGGAGAAGGCGGTATAAAAATCGGATTAGCACAGCTTGATGATGCGCTTGGAGAGTTGGAACGTGGGGATGTAACAGTAGTTGCCGCAAGACCAGCAGTCGGAAAATCCGCACTCACAACGCAGATTATTGGAAATATGGCAAAGAGAGGTCTTAAGGTGGCATATTTCAACTTGGAAATGAATGACAAGCAGGTGTATGAACGATTCATTTCCAGACTTGCGGAAATTGGGCTGACAAGAATCAGACGGGCAAAAGCATTTCTCGGTGATGAACAGGAGAGATTCAATCAAGCAAATGAAGAAATGAGCGATTATCAATTATGGGTTGCATCTGGAACAGTATCGCCGAGGGATATTAAAGCAGAATGCAGGCACCAAGATTTTGATGTGATCGTCGTTGATTACCTGCAATTACTCACACCTGATAGTCAAGGAAGAGGTCGGAGTGAAGAAGTCGGGTCGATTTCAAGAGCACTTAAAGCTATAGCCGGAGATTTGAAAACGCACGTAATTGCGTTATCGCAGATAAACAGACTGTCAGAAAGCAAAGACACGAAAGAGCCTACCATGGCAGAGTTGAGAGAATCCGGAGCGATTGAACAGGATGCATCCAGCATAATCATGTTGTGGAACATGTCAGAGGACAAGGAAGTCAAGGGGGCAAAGGTTGAAAAGAACCGGCAGGGCGTTACGATGCGTGAAGCAATGGAATTTGACGGAGATCACATGAAGTTTGTTGAAATCGAAAAGCCATTTGATGATGTTGTTGCAGAAATCAAAAAGAAAGAACGCGGGGACGGATTTAAGTCGTATGACGGCGATTGTCCATTTTAGAGGTAGCATATGGCAAGTGCAAAGATTGAAAAGGGTTCAGAAGAATGGCTGGTATTTATGGATTACTGGCAGTTCATTCAAAAATACTATGCGCCGGACAACAGCGATTCTTGGTGGGATGAAGTTGTAAAAGCCGGAGAATCATTGATAAACAAATACAAGGGTATGGAAATCGAAGAACGCGCAAGACAGCTTGTATTGAGCCATTTTGCGTGGTTGGAGATCACATATAGAAAGGAGAAATCAAAGAAGTGAGCAATGCATTGAAAAGAAAAAGCAAGAAGAACGCATTTTTTACAAAGCAGGACACGAAGATCATCGGCAGAAACGATTTTGAGAAGCGCAATGCTGACAAGGTTGTAACGAAATCGTACAAAGAATTTGTCGTAATTGGTTACATAATTTTGCATGACAAGTTCGGGTTCGGGCAGACAAGAATTATCCGGTTGCAGGAATTTTTGAAGTCTTACTTGGATGAAGCGGCGTCCGGCGGGAAGAATGGGAAGGACTTAGCTGTTTATCTGAAAAGCAAATACGACATTGATACCAAGACAGAGGTCGAAAAGATTCCGCAGCGGCAATTGATGGTCATGTATGCCAAGAAAGGATTTTGCATTGAACGTGAAGCCTACAGACTTTCCAGCGCGTCATTGTTTAACTATTTCGCACTCACGCTTACGATTTTAAAAAAGGAATTTAAGCTGACGGTGAAGCAGTTACAGCAGTTCATAGACAAGTTCATTGACTACATCGACACATTGGCTAATTACAAACGGTTCCAGTTGACCGTACCGATGATTGCCGAAACATTGGCTTATGAAATCAATTTTGTGTGTGACTTGGAGGTGTGAATATGCTGAACAGAGAGAAATACAGAGAAAAGATTATTGAACTTGCGACAAATAAAGGAATATTTGCATTAAAGGATGGAAAACCGGTGCTTTGCGAAGACATTAAATGCAAAGACTGCGATTTTTGCGAAAAATTTACAAATGAATGCAAAGGAAACACATATGAATTCCGCGAATGGTTAAATTCGGAATATGTCAAACCGCCTGTTGATTGGAGCAAAGTGCCAGTTGATACACCGATTTTGGTAAGAAATAGCGAATCGCAAATATGGGTGCCAAGATATTTTGCAAAATACGAAAACGGAAAAGTATATGCATGGAGAGAAGGGGCAACATCTTGGAGTATTGCAGGAAAGTTAAATGCAACATCTTGGGAGTACGCCGAATTGGTAGAAAATGATGATGCGGAAGTAGAAAATCCACAGACTAATGCTGATCGTATCCGAAGTATGACGAATGAGGAACTGGCGAAGTATATGCCGATGGTTTCTGACTTTATCTGTCAGCCTACGGAAGAATGCATAAAAAATACTATGACTCATCGTGGAGAATGCGAAAAGACAGAAGAATGTGCTATGAAGTGGTTATGTGCAGAAAGTGAGGGGTAGCGTGGAGAGATTAACAAAATGGATTGATGACGGAGAAGAAAGACAAGCTATACCCGAACCAACAATTAGAAAAAACGGGCATAAAAAATGTTGCAACAAGCTTGCTGAATACGAGGATGCCGAGGAACAGGGATTGCTTCTGCGGTTGCCGTGCAAGGTGGGGGATATAGTGTTTTGCATTTATGAAGGAAAAACAAAATGCAGTAAGTACAAGCAAGAATTTGATGAATATGATTGTCAAGGATGTGATTGTGGAGTTGGAGAATGCGATAGTCGCAGAGAAAAATATGTGACAGGACAAAAAGCATATAGTTTAGATTGGATTGTTACGAACCTAAAGAGATTCGGCGAGACAATATTTCTTAACAGGCCAGATGCAGAAGACAAGCTGAAAGAAATGGAGGATGCTGATGATTAAAGGAAAGAAAGTAGTGATGAATGACAAATATTATGTGTCAGAGAAAAACAAAGGCAAGGTTTTTGAAGTTACAAGTGAGCCGTATAGTGTATGCGGAACCGTAGTTGTAAAACTGAAAGGTTTAAGTGGCTGTTATGCATTAGATGGATTAGATGAGGTGAAAGATGGAAAATAGATTTTTATTCCGAGCGAAGCGGATTGATAACAGTGAATGGGTGGAAGGATTTTTATTTCTTGTAAACGATGTTTCGTATATCTTGCCGCATCACAATACAGGACAGCCAATACATATAGATAATTTATTGAGTACATCCGTTGAGGTCTCGAAAGCCACCATCTGCCAGTGTACCGGACTTAAGGATGATGAGGGCACACTGATTTTTGAAAATGATGTGCTTTCCCTAAAAGACGAGATTAACGAATGTGAATGGAAAGCGGTGGTTAAATTCGGAAATCCCAATGCAGAATACACTTGGGGCTGGCAGTTAGTTCCGCTTGCCGAGTGTGATGCCAATAAGGATATTCTTATGTGGGTTGAAACAGGAATGGGTTATATGTACTGCAATATTATCGGAAACCGGTTTGACAATACGGAACTGTTGGAGGTGTAGGCATGAGTAACAACACAGATATAGTAATATCACAGGCTTTAATGATGCGAATTAAAGATTATGCAGAAAGAGCCTTGGATAGAAAAGATGTAACAGCTGATATAGCTATGAGTGAAATACGCTATACGGTTGACGCTTATGACGAATATTTTCATACAGGCAGATTGCCAGCAAGAAAGGAGTAGCCATGACGGAGAATGAAGCAAACATA
>ERZ808245.1238-NODE-1238-length-10724-cov-3.130003_pt1 | contig 10724 bp, 4 predicted proteins | sample MGYA00521243_ERZ808245 | MGnify/ENA primary metagenome ERZ808245 (study PRJEB31516, sample SAMN03275576) | gut metagenome | biome: mammalia-associated habitat; material: feces | host: Papio cynocephalus | place: Kenya | collected 2012-07-07 ... | reverse complement strand
GTTCTGTCCGTTTTGTTTTAGGCTATGGGAATATCGGTGATGTAAAAAAATACATTGAGGTTTGTTACAGACCGGGTATAAACCAAATAGTCGCGTTTTTAAACGGGAACGGCGAAACTCCGCTATATGTCGGTGGTGGCTATAATTTCGCCTATGCGCAGGAATACCGCTGCACGGCTGTATATGATTGCGGGAAAATTTCTTTTTGGGTAAACGGTATTCTTGTTATTGACAGTGTAAGCCTGCCGGAGGAGCTTACCGATATTGTTTTAGAACCCGGCTTTTACTCGCAAAACTGCGACGGAACAATTAAAAATATCTATATATGGGGCGATACCGAATCGACAAAATGCCCCACACTCGGTGAAAACGAAAACATATTCAAGGATGTTGTCGTTCATGATTTGGAGACCGATACATATAAAACGGCGCCCGATGGCATATTGAATTTTAACGGAACGAAAATTAACCGCACCGACTTTTGCGGTTTGAAATACAGCGGCGGATATTATATAAACGCCGAAGCAAGATTTTACGATAATACATATAAAAACGGAGAAAACGAGGTTGACTGGGAAGGTATAATTTTCAAGGCTGCAACAGCATGTGATGCAGACGGTGAAGAATATAATATAGAAATACGGGTAAGAAGAAATATGACGGCGCTGTTTGCCGTTAATAACAGCGAAGAAAAGGTTATAACCGTTAAATACGGATTTAATATAAATTTCGGAGAAAATCATAGCTATACCGCCGCATACCACTCAGACGGAAAGCTGAGCTTTTGGGCGGACGGTGCAAATCAGCTTTACAGATATGATATATCGGAGCAGGGGTACAGCGTAATCGGTCCTGCGGTATCGCTCGGCGGTGAGGTATGCTCATATTATTTCGATAATATTAAGCTTTGGGGCGATATTGCGGCAGAACCGTCAGATGAGCTGCGCGCGCTTGCAAAGACCTATGAGGCAGAGTATACCTATCAATATTCCGAATATGTATCACAGATACCTGCCGGAAATGTAAATTATATTTCGGGCGCTCAAATGCGCTCGCTTTCGGGCAGCGCAAAGTTTTCTGAAAACAGGCTTGAAATCAGTAAAAGCTCAGAAGAAGTGAATTTTTATCTTGATCGGGCGCTTTTCGGAAAGCTGAAGCGTGAACTTGGCGAAGAAAATTCGGGAAAGCTGAAAACGGCTCTTGAAAATCCCGAATATTTATCGGCGCTTGATTACGCGCATGAAAAGGTCTGCTCCTTTGATTACAGCCTTTCGGGAAACGGAGAAATAAAGTTTTATTTCGGAGTGGCGGCAGATAGCAAGGAGCCTCTTTATATAACGCTTGCAAAGAACGGAATAAGCGCGAGTGCAGGCGGAAAGAATTATTCGGCTGAATATCCTAACGGCTTTGATTTCGGTATGTCCCATTCGTTTGCAATAAGAATGTCGGCTGACAGGGCGGTAGTATTTCTGGACGGAGTTGCGGTTTTAAAATTCACCTATTCGCCGTTATTGCCGATATTAAGCATAAAAACCGACGGGCTTACCGCTGTTTTGGAAAACATATTGTTTTACCTTACCGAATCGGGAGCCGATACAGAGCCGAAAGCGGCTTTTGAAAACGGCGATGTCAACACAGACGATTTTACAGATATAAGGGATCTTGTAAGGCTGAAAAAAATCCTTGCCGAAACTGCGGATAAGAATACGCAGGCGGATGTCAACGGGGATTCATTGACAGACGCAAACGATTTAACGGTACTGAAAAAAAGTTTGCTGAACGGCGGCATGGGTCTTGCAGGAAGTCCCAAAGCCTTTCATGACCAAAGTGCGGAATATATGTCTGATATACAGCCTGCAATCGATGAAGATGTAGACCTTAAAATCAGAGTTTTAAAAAACACGGTAACATCGGCAATAATTGAATATTCGGTTGACGGAATTGTTTGGAAAACAACCAATATGAAATTTAACGGAAATGATGCGAGCGGGGAGTATCAGTATTATACAGGCACCGTTCCTGCTCAAAAAAGCGGATTTTATTACAGATTTAAAGCCTTTAACGATATAACGAATGAAACAACATCCGTCAGCAATAAAACCTACACGAGTGATATGTCGCTTAAAGACGGCTGGTACTGTATGGCGGGGCAAAAAACTCCGGATTGGTCAAAGGGAGCGCTTTGGTATTCACTTGTACCCGATGCGTTTTATAACGGCGACTTGACGAACGACCATACTGGAACAGGCTGGAACAGCGTCAACTCATGGAATAATGCACATTTCGGATTATCGGACAGATACGGCGGGGATCTCGCAGGGGTTTTGAAAAAACTTGATTATATAAACGAGCTCGGCGCGGACGCTGTTTATATGAATCCGATATCTAAATCGTATCAGAACTGCGGATACGGAACAACTGATTACAACCAAATTGAGCCGACATTCGGAAACGGGGAGCTTTTAAAGAAGCTGACGGCAGCCGCTCATAATAAAAATATGAAGCTGATGACGGATGTTGTACTTTATTTTTCACCCGAAACCAGTATTTATAATAATTCATCGGGAATAAATCCTTTCCTTGGTGCGTTGCAAAGCAAGGAAAGCGAATATTTGAGCTTTTTCAACTTTAAAAACTGGCCCGAATACGAGGGAACGGAATGGGGAGGACTTTATACCAACCTGTTTGACAGCTCGCTCAGAAAGCTTTTATATAAAACTCAAAATTCGGCTTTGCAAAGGCTTATAAGAGAGTACGGGGTTGACGGACTGCGCTTTGATTGCGGCGGATGGCTCGGGAGCAAAACCGATTTTGAAAAGCACAATTCGCTTATAAAGGATATAAGAGCGGATTTGAAGGATGCTTCACAAAACACGCTTATTCTTTCGGAAAATGACATAGGCGGAATGACCGGATACGGTTGGGACAGCCAGTGGAATCTTGATTTAAGAGTGGCACTGAACGCATATGCAACGGGCGTACAGCCGGAGCTTAGCGGATATAATACAAGCGCAAGCGGATTAAGGGATGTTCTGGTTCGTTCGCTGAATTATTTCCCGCGGCAGCAGGCTCTGACATTTTATAATATGATTTCATTCCATGACGGCGACCGTATTGATACAAAAAGCGCGTCCGGCAGGGCGGCAACACTTGTGCAAATGACCTATATAGGCTCTCCCTCGGTATATTACGGGCAGGAAACGGGTTTGAACCGTTCTTCCGACGGTAGCCTCGGGCAAAGCGGTCATGCGGGAACATCGTTTTACGCGATGGATTGGAACGAGCAGAACATTGACCGCGAAATGCTTGATTTTTATAAGGCGCTGGGCGAGCTGCGAAAGAATTATGAGTCGTTAAAAACAGGAGCGGCTGAATTTATTGATTGCAGCAACAGCTCAGATTTACTCGCATTTGCGCGTTATAACAAGGACGAAACGGTAATAACCTTAGCCGCGCGGAATAATGAAATAAATGATTATGAAATTGAAACTGCGCGTTTCGGAGTTAAAAACGGCGAATATTTTACAGATTATTTCAGCGGTGAAATATACCCTGTTCAGAACGGAAAAATAAGAGTCAATGTTCCGGCAGGCGGTACTCTGCTTGTTAAGGGAGCGGCAAAAGGCGAATACGGTAAAAAAGAGTCTGTTATTTACGGTAGCGCCGATGCAACCTTAAAAACATACGGCAGCGGGTCGTATAAATTTACGGCAGGGGATTCGAGCGATGAAAGCAAGCCGTTTTACGGTGTAATTGTAAACGGAAACAATTTGTATGTAATTGCACGGCGCAAAGCGGGAGAACCCATAATCAAGCAGGTACAGACAAATTTGCCGAATGACGCGGAAATACGCATAACGCGCGATGAAAATAATATTTTTGCCGTAAGCATTGTTCAAAACGGCAGTGAAAGCCTTGTATACGGAAGTGCTGCAGAAATAGAAACTGAGAGAACACTCGGAATTTTCGCCGAGGCTTTGGACGGCAATATAAGTATTGAAAGCATTTCTGTTGTTAATAACAATGCCGCAAGGCTTTATGACGGTTTTGACTCGGTTACACACTCTGCCTGCTGGGACGGATTTGAGGCGGGTGGTGCGACAGCCACAAACGGCGTTTTAAAGCTTGAAAGCTGTGCTGTCAGCCGTTCGGCTCCGACTGACGACTGGAGCGCAGAAACGGCGGTTATTTCGGGCAGCGGCGGAATAAAGGTTTTTTCAGAGGACGGAAATTATATAACATTAACGCTCGGAGAAAAGCTGACGCTGTCGGTCAACCTCGGCGGAAATGAAACCGTTGTTGCCGAAGCCGCGATAAGCGGCGGAGTTAATCGTTTGCAGCTTGCAAGAGTGGGTACGGAATATACGGCGTATTATTCAGACGGAGAAAATAAATATATTTTGGGCAAACCGATATTTTTTAATCCGTCAGCCGTTAAAATAGCGTTGTTTTCAGAAACATCTGCCGAATTTGATTATTTCCTTTTCGGAAACGGGAACTCTGTTTGCACACCGTTTGTGTTTTCGGCAGAGAATATTTCTGTGGGTGCTGACGGTATTGAACCCGCATATGAAATAAAAAGCGGCGATTGGGAGTACAGCAACGAGGGAATAGCTGTTTTAAGTGCTTCAAAAGCGCTTATGTCGGTTACAAATAAAGCCTTTACAAATTTCAGAGTAAATGTTACACTTGCCGAAGAAAGCAATGCAGCGAGAGCAGGGTTGGTATTCGGTATGAATACGGCTGACAATATGGATAGCGGATACCAGCTCTATAAAAAACAGGGCAGCTTAATATTGAAAAAGAATAATAAGACTTTGAAACGCGGCACGGCATCTGATGACAGGTTAGCGATTTCACTGAAAGACAAGCTGTTAAATGTGTACTGCGGTACCGAGGCAAAATTGATTTTCAGCATAACTCTTGATGATTACGCAGGAGGTTATGTCGGCTTTTTCAGTGAGCAGGGAACGGTAACATTTGCAAATTATGCGATATATGCACTGCCCGACGGCTGGAGAACATTAAAAGGTACGGCTGATTTTAACGGTAACAGTTTGAATCTTACGAGTTATGAAGCCTATGCTTCCTCTTCATATGTCGGCTATGCCCTTGCTGACGGCAGTATCAGTTTATCGCTCAAATCAGTAAAACGCGATAGCGAGTCGGCAAATTATTGCGGCGGGCTTGTTTTGGGAACAGCGTTCGGCAAATCTCCGGATACTGGGATATTTATAGGAACAGAAAACGGAGTTGCCGTTGTAAAGTGTAAAGGAACGGTTTTATACAGCTGTTCTTCGGCAAATGATGTGATGCAAATATCGGTTTCGTCATACGGCGGTCATTTTTCAGTAAGCTTTGACACAGAAAATTCCTTTGAATTTGACGCGTCGGATTGTTCGGGAGGCTGCCTCTCGATCTACGGAGAAAACTCGGTTACGAGCTTTTACAATATTATAAATAACGAATAGGAGAAAAAGTTATGAAAAAAATTCCATTTTACGATTTAAAGGTCAACGGCGGCTTGTGGGCGGAAAAGCAAGAGCTTGTGAAGAATGTAACAGCCAAAGCGGTTTATGACCGTTTCTATGATACCGGAAGAATTTCAACAATGGACTGCGAAAAGCACCCCGAATTTGAAAACGAGCTGCATGTTTTTTGGGGCAGCGATGTTTTCAAATGGATGGAGGGAGCGGCGTATCTTTACGAATTGAACCATGACGAAAAGCTGCGCGCTTTGGTTGAGCAGATAATTGATTCGGTAGAAAAGGGAATGTGCGAAGACGGATACTATAATTCCTATTTCTGCGTTAAGGATGAAAAGCGTTTTTCAAACAGAGGTCAGCATGAACTTTATTCGCTTGGGCATATGATTGAGGCAGCGGTTGCATGGTCGCATGCCACCGGTGACGAAAGATTTATGAAGCTTTGCAGGCGAAATGTTGATTTGGTTGACAGGATTTTCAGAATTGAAAACTCGGCTGATTTTATGACTCCGGGCCATCAGGAAATAGAACTTGCACTTGTAAGACTTTACGATGCCACCGGTGAGGAAAGATATTTAAAACTTGCTGAATTTTTTGTGGACAAACGCGGCAACAATGATAAGGATACATTTGCTGATTACGGTCCGCTTGTAGACCAGTCGGATATACCGGCAAGAAAGCTGCGGAATGTAACGGGCCACGCGGTGCGTGCGGTATATTATTACTGTGCTATTGCAGACCTTGCCGGAATAGAAAAAGACGGTGAGCTGTTAGAATCGGCAAAAGCGCTTTTTGATGATATATACAACAGAAAAATGTATATCACCGGCGGAATAGGCGCTGTAATAAATTCCGAGACCTTTTCGGCGGCGTACCATCTTCCGAACCGTGAGGCATATGCCGAAACCTGTGCGGCGCTTGGGCTTGCTCTTTTTGCTTCGAGAATGTATTCTATGATACCCGACGGCCGTTACGGCGACGCCGCCGAGCGTGCGCTTTATAATGGAATGCTTTCGGGGCTTTCAATAAGCGGAGATAGATTTTTCTACGAAAACCCGCTTGAAATAAATACTTCGCTTGCGGCAGTTCCCAATCTTCATCAGGTGCCGCTTGAGCGTGTTAAGGTGTTTTTCTGCTCATGCTGCCCGCCTAACCTTGTGCGTATGATACCGTCTGTTGCCGGTCTTGCATATACGGTTGATAACGATACTCTTTTTGTTCATCAGTACATCCCAACTTCCGGAAAATCCGGTGATATAACCGTAAATACCGAAACCGATTATCCGCTCGGCGGTAAGGTGAGCGTTAAGGCGGACGGTGTAAAACGCATAGCATTGCGTAAACCCGCTTGGTGTGATTCATATTCCGCCGCTCAGCCGTGCAATGAGGAAAACGGATATCTTTATTTTGAGTCGAACTCGGTTAATGCGGAATTTGACATCCGTCCGAAATATATTGCGGCATCGCCAGCAGTTAAGGAATGTGCCGACAGCGTTGCGCTTATGTACGGACCTATTGTATATGCTCTTGAAGAACAGGATCAGCCGGTGACAATTGACAGAATACGAATTTGCCCGGAGGTTAAGCCCACGGTTACCAAAGAGTTCTTCGGCGGTTTGCCGATTTTGGAGGGCGAGGGAATTGCCCTGCCGCAGAGCGATAAGCTTTATTCTGAATACAAAGCTCCCTGCAAATATGAAAGAATTAAACTGCGTTTTATCCCTTATTATACATTTGCAAACCGCGGAGAGGATAATATGCGCGTATGGAACCCTATTGCTGTCGAGAGGGATAAATAAAATGAAAAAATACCTTATTACCGATTTCGGCGCGGTGTCCGGTGAGAATAATCTGCAAACAGATTATATTCAGGCGGCAATAGATGAGTGCTTTAAAAACGGCGGCGGAATTGTTGAAATTCCGTCCGGGTTATTTCTTACCGGCGGAATCCGTCTGCGTTCAAATGTAACGCTGCATCTTGCAAGCGGTGCGATATTAAAGGGCAGCAGAAACCCCGAGGATTATTTCGGATATCTTAATGATACGCTTGAGCCGCTTGATAATTCATTGATAACAGATGCCCAATGGGATTGGCCCGGAAATCATTCTGATGATGAAGCATATACCTTTTTCAGAACAGCGGGCAGCCGTTGGAATAACGGACTCATAAGGGCGATAAATGCCGAAAACATAGCAATAACAGGAGAAGTGAACTCTGTTATAGACGGATCTGACTGCTTTGATGAATTGGGTGAGGAGCATTACCGCGGACCGCATTGCATCAGCATTTTCTACTGTAAAAACATTACTTTCAGCGGCTACACTGTAAAGGACAGTGCAAATTGGTCACATTCCGTTTTCTATTCTGAAAATGTGTGTATGGATAATGTTACCGTTGAAGCAGGTCATGACGGAATTCATATGACCGCAAGCAAAAACATTACCGTTAAAAACAGTAATTTTTATACCGGGGACGACTGCATAGCCGGAACGGCGAATGTTAATGTGTATGTTAATAATTGTGATCTCAACTCGGCTTGCAGTGCTTTCCGTTTCGGAGGAACAAATTTGTTTGCAGAGAATTGCCATATATACGGTCCATGCAGATATATTTTCAGAGGCAGTATGACCGACGAGGAAAAACGAAGCGGAGCAAAGCCGAAAAAAGAGGGACACAGAACGAATATGTTAAGTGCGTTTACTTACTATGCGGATTTTTCAGTTCCGATAGATGTTCAGCCCGGAAATATTGTTTTTAAAAACTGTACTGTTGAAAATGCCGACAGATTTATACATTATAATTTTTCCGGGAACGAGCCTTGGCAGCAAAACCGACCGCTTGAATCGTTAAAATTTGAAGATGTTCGTGTTGAAAATATGTCTTATCCGATTTGCATTTACGGCGCAAAGGAAATACCAGTTTGTTTGGAAATAAAAAATTCCGTGATATCTGTCCGTCAGGGCTTTGAAAATAATTGTCTTATTCATACTGCTTTTTATGACCGCATTAAAATTGACGGCTTGCGGGTTGAAAATTTCAACGGAGACAGCCTTATAAAAAAGTGGGAGGAATGTGACGGGTGCATTGATATTAAAAATCTTGAAGGTGCTGTAAGCTCGGAAAAATATCTTAAAAAAGCCGAGAAACCGTTTGAGTGTCAGGCAATATAAGGGGAGTATAATGTTATCTTTAAGTAATTGTAAAAAGCTTGTGACTTTCAGTTTTGATGACGGAAATACAGATGATATAAGACTGATCGAGATTCTCAACAGGTACGGTCTTAAAGCTACATTCAATTTATGCTCCGGACTGCCCGACAGCTCGCAATATTGGATATATAACGGTAAAAAGGAAGTCCGTCACATAAACTTCTGTGAGAGCAAAAATTTATATGACGGACATGAAATTGCTTCGCATACGGTTTGCCATCCGCACTTAGAGGAGCTTACAGAGGTTGAAATCCGCAATGAGATTGAATTGGATTGCATTTATTTAAACGCGTTCTTTGGCTGCAATATTTCCGGAATGGCTCTGCCCTTCGGAACATACAATGAAACGGTTTTAAAAACTGTAAAGGATTTGGGACTTCACTATTGCAGAACAGTCAGTGATACATATAGCTTTGATCTGCCTGAAAAGCTGCCTTTACTTGACCCGACATGTCATTTTTTAAGCGAGCGGATGCCCGAGCTTATTAAGCGATTTGCGGAATATGACGGCGAAGATTATAAATTGTTTTATATCTGGGGTCACAGCTATGAACTGGTGACCGAGAAAGATTGGAGCAATTTTGAAAAAACCTGTTCCGAAATCGCATCATTGAGCGGAACGACTTTTTGCACGAATCGTGATGCGTTGATGAAATGCTGCGGTTTATAGCTTTGCTCTGATTTTAGAATAGAAAATTCCGGCAAAATATATAACATTGCTTGAAACAGAAAGTATCTGTCCTATTATTGCAACCGTAGATTTTAAATGAATATTAAGTGCTATCCATAAAATTCCGATAATTATAAACAGCGCTTTTATAATTTTCTCATTGTTGTTCCACAGTGCAACGGCAAGCAATATGTTTCCGATTACAGAAACAGCAGACCACGCATCCTCCCATGTCAGTATACCGCTGATTATAAGTGAAAATAAAAAGAAAATAAACATTAGAATTTGGATGTTTCTACAGACTTTATTTTTAAAATAAAATGTGAAAACCATAAGAGCGATTATACCGGTGCATATAGCCCCGGTATAGCTTTGAAGTAATGCATAATGAAATGCAAGCAAGAGGTTAATTGCAATATTGCAAATCAAAATAGTTTCTCTTTTTACTTCCATAACCGAATAAGTAATCAGTATTACGGTTGAAATTGCAACCAGTATTTGTGAAGCAATAAACATTATCAAATTACCTTAAAAATCTTATATTCAAATTCATTGAAATATATTTTCCCATTACATTCTTGCGGAATGATTTTTATTTTAATCTTTCTTTTGTTGCGGATATACTTTTCGGGAATAATAAACTCATCCTCGAGCCACGATTTGTAGGGGTTATGATCCGGAAAGTACCAGGGATATTCGGATATTTCTTCCCCGTCAACATATACCTTTGCAAGCTGGCGGCATTCGCTTTGATCACTTACGCGTTTAATCGCAATCTGTTTAGTATCGGTTTCAATCTCTATTTCAAACGATGAACCGCAACCGCCGTAATACCCTGAAAAAGTTTCCTCAATATCGTCATTGTCACCCTCAAAAAATGAGGTTTTGGTGATTAGTTCGGAATTATCAAGCCTTTTATAATTCACAGCCCGCTCGGACTCTTCGTTTCCTATTTTAATATAGGCAATTTCGTATTCTCTCGGTGACCCGGTGTTATAGTAGAAAAGCATACCGGAGTGCTCCATATCATGGTCATTGTTGCCGAAGGATTCAATACCGAAGCGCAGCCTGCTTTTGAACGGATAATAATCTCCTGTAAGATTGCGTGTCATACTCCAGCATTCCGGTTGATAAGCATCAAAAATATATTGGCTGCTGATTTTACCGTCATAACCGCTTGAGGGATTACACTGGTGCGGTGCTTCAAATCCCCAGCCATAGCACGCATAGCTTTCGCTGCCGTCACTTTCTATTCGCGGGGTGCGGATATTATCAATGTGTATTCGCACATCTCCCTCGCAATTTGCACCTTCACTAATTGCATAACCGGTAATCAATGCATTGACCACATGACCGCT
>ERZ808245.1233-NODE-1233-length-10743-cov-7.660180_pt1 | contig 10743 bp, 7 predicted proteins | sample MGYA00521243_ERZ808245 | MGnify/ENA primary metagenome ERZ808245 (study PRJEB31516, sample SAMN03275576) | gut metagenome | biome: mammalia-associated habitat; material: feces | host: Papio cynocephalus | place: Kenya | collected 2012-07-07 ... | reverse complement strand
GGTCTAACCAGCGTTTGAAACCGCCGAACATTGCCAATATGGCAAGCCACGCATACATATTGTTGCCCACACTACGCAGGTAAGCAGCCGAATAGGTGTCCTGACCGAAAGTGGTGACAGTGAGCCATATACCGCATGCCAAGGCAGCGGGAATAGTCAGCAGACCATACCGGCTGAGCCACTCTTGCACATCCTTGCGCACAAAGACATAATACCCGAACAGATATGCCACGATATAATACAACGGGCGGTACACATTCGCCAACGATGCAGGGTCTTGCATAGTGCCGTTGCCGTCCATCACCGTTTGGTCGCCCAAGTACAGCATCACGCCGAAGAACACCATCAGCAGCCCTATCAGCACATCACGGCACACAGGGTGCGACGTATGCTCGGACGGCTCTTGCGGATATGTGATGTGGAGTTTCCGCTCCACCCGATGCAAGGGTATGGTAAGCAGCGAGAACAGCCACAGCAACTGAATGAACCACAATCCGCCACCGCCCGTAAGTGCAAACATGATGTACATCACCCACCACGGTTGCCCTGCGCCCATGTCGGCGTGGTAGTGGTAGTTCATGGTCAGCATACCCGCATATCCCGACAGCCACTGAAAGACAAACAGACCGATAGTGGCAGGTACCAGCAGTTTGCGTGTACGGTTGCGGAAGAACGTGCGGTAGTCGTATTTGCCGAGTGCATACCGTGCACTCATACCTGCCACCACAAACAGCAACGGCATCAGCCACGGATAGAGCATATACACCACCGCGTCCTGCGGCTGACAGTCGCTGAAGCCGCCTATCCCTGACCCCGCACAACAGGCGCAGTAGTAATAGAACACATGAAACAGCATCACCAGCAAGATGGTGACCCAACGAATGTTATCAATATAATGAAGTCGCATAGTCATTGTTTTTAAGTCTATATGCCAATATCTCCTTATTCTCCCTCATACGTCTTGAAGTTCTCCACCTGCTCTAGTACCTTCTTGAACACTTCCTCGTCCCACTCGGGCGGGTAACCGCTGCGGTACAGCAGTTTCGACACATCGCGTGCCAGGTCGCGCTTCAGTGTGCTGTTGTTGAGCCAGTCGGCATAAACCGCCGTCCCTGCCACCAATTCATTGATTCGCTTCGACAGTTCCACACACCGTTCGTCCGGGTACTCAAACCCGTGTGCATTGCGTACCTCCACCAGTATATCGTAAAACGCCTTTTCCTCAAAGGTAATGCCCAAGTCGCGGAACTTGCCCTTGTCGGTCTGCAACTGCCGGAATATGTCCGCCAACTGCCCCGACAGTTCGTTCACACGGTTGTCTATCAGTTCCTGTATCGAACCTATCGTCTCGCCTACCACCTTGGTGGCAAAATCCAACTTGTCGCGTGTGTTGTACGCCTCCACCACCTTTTCCATCATATCGTCGAACCGCTTGGCTGCCACTTTGTTGGTTCTGCTGTACTCGCGTATGGCACGTTTGAGCATTTGCAGCAGTATCTGGAACTTGGTATGCGGCATTTTCACCGTCTCTTCCACCTCGCGCAAGTAGTCATCACTGAATATCTGCTCTTCGTCGTTGTCTTTGAACACCGCCTCCACACTACCGCACACTATTGCCTCGCGCACCAACTGTTGCACTTCGCGGTTCATCGCCTCCGTGTCGCGCTGCCCTTGCGTCATCTTGCTCACAAACGAGCAAACCGCCATATAGCACTGCGCCCATGCCGTCTCCTCGTCTTGCAATACGCCCGCCGGCTGACAGATGTTATACGCCGAGCGCAACCGCTTCACATGCTGTTTGAACAGTGTCTGATACGACACTTTCCCGCTTTTGCTCACTTGTGCCATCACATACTCCGCCGCCTGTTGCAAAAACTGCAACCGCGTCAGCGGGTCAGATGCAAAGAACGGTGCAAAATTCAAGTCCTGCGTGAGCGCACGCAGCCCGTTCAGTTCGTTCACAAACACCGTATAGGCTGCCTCCACATCGTCGTCCGTAGGTCCCACCTGCTCGCCGCCATACGCCTTGATAGCCTCGCGCATATTCTCTCGGATACCGATATAGTCCACTATCAGTCCGTACTCCTTGCCTTCGTACTTGCGGTTGACGCGCGAGATAGTCTGTATCAGCGTATGTTTCTGCAGCGGCTTGTCGTTGTACAGCACCGACAGGCACGGCACATCGAATCCCGTGATCCACATATCCACCACTATCGCTATGCGGAAGTTGGATTTCTCCTGTTTGAACTGTTTGTCGAGCATTTTCCTGTATGGTTTGTCGCCCAACAAGTCGTACATCTCTTTCGGGTCGTTGGCATTGCGAGTCGCCACCATGTTCACCATCGGCAACGGCTCCAGACGCTGCAACTCCTCTTGGGTCAGCAGGCTCTCGTCCTCGCACCGCTTTGCCTCGAACCACTGCGGACGCACCTCCCGTATCTTGGTGTAGAGGCGGTAGGCGATAGGTCGGTTGGCGCACACCACCATCGCTTTCTGCACCACATCGGGTTTGGCATCGCACAGCCGCTCATAATGCTCCGCAATGTCTATCGCCACGCGCCCGAGACGCCCGTCGTCTGCCAGTATCACCTCCATCTTCGCCATCGCCTCTTTGCTCTTGCGCACGTCCTCTTCGCTTGACCCCTCGTCGGCACATTGCTTGTAGTACGCCTCTATCTGTGCGGCTTTCTCTTTGTCGAGCATCACACGCGCCAGGCGGGGTATATATTTCAGGTCCACCGTGATACCGTCGTCCACCGCCTCTTTCATCGTGTATTGGTCCACCACGCCGCCGAACACATGTATCGTCTCGTCGATAGGCGTCCCCGTGAAACCCACGTAGGTCGCATTGGGGAATGCATCGCGCAGGTATTTGGCAAAACCGTAGGTTACAAACGCACCCATGGTCTTCGCGTCATAGTGTCCGCTTATCGCCTCGCGCTGCCCCTCTATCTTCAGTTGCGACCCCACGCCTGTCTGTGTGCGGTGCGCCTCGTCGCTGAAAACAATGATGTTCCCGCGTGTGGAGAGCAGCCCCGTATCTTCGCAGAATTTCTGTATCGTACAGACAAACACCCCGCCAGAACTGCGCAGCGTCAGTTCTTCGCCCAGGTCTTGCCGGCTCTCTATCACCCGCACCGCACCTGCCGAAAGGAAGTCCGACGAGTTGCAGAACAGCGTCCCCGACTGCTCCTGCAGGTCCTCTCTGTCCACCATAATGATTACTGTCGGGCTCGCCAATCGGGCTTTGTCGCTGCGCAGCATCAACTGCCGCGCCAGAAACAGCATCGTATAGGTCTTGCCGCAACCCGTGGCCCGAAGTACGTACCGCCCTTGCCGTCGCCGCCCGCACTGCGCAGGTGCTGCATGATGTTCGCAAACAGTTTCTGTGTGGCGAAGAATTGCGGATAGCGGCACACTATCTCCTCTTCTTTCTGCGTCTGCAGGTCGGGGGAATAGACAAAGTCGCGCAGCAGGAGCAGCAGCCTTTGCGGCTCAAAAGCCCCTGCTATCAGCGTGTTCAGTTCCGCCAGCCCTGCCGTGGAAGCCTTGTCCTCGTTGTGTATCTTCTTCCACGCATAGTAGTGTACGTAGGGCGTGTAGGTCGTACCCAAGCGGGTGTTGCTCCCGTCGCTGATACACGACAGCGCGCAGTATTTCATCAGGTGCGGAATGTCGCGTTTGTAGCGCACGTGTATCTGGTCGTAGGCTTTGGCTATCGTGGCATTGTAGTCGGTGGGATTCTTCAGTTCGATGATACACACGGGTATGCCGTTCACGAACAGCAGCACATCGGGTATCCGCACATCGCGCCCGCCGTTGTAACTCACCACATACTGGTTCACGCAGCGGAACACATTCCGCTCGGGGTGCATAAAATCAATATACTCCACAAACAAGTCCTCGTCCGTGTGGTATCGGTGGAAACTGTACCCGTCGCGATACAGGCTCACCACATTGCGCAACGTATGGTACAGCGTGTCGCCGCCCGTATTGCGCAGGTTCGCCACAATGCCTTCCATCTCGTCTGGGTCCAGAGCCTCAGCCGCATACCGATGTTGCAAGTATGCCCGCAGGTCGTCTTCTATCAACGCTTCCGACAACCGTCTGTGCGCCACCTCCTCACCATGCGTCGCCGTCCAGCCGTTGGCAGCCAGCAACTGCATCACGCCCTCTTCATACTCGCTTTCATACAATTTCCCCGTCATAATCGTATATCGTTTATTGGTTCTCGTTCTCTGTTTTTATTAGTCTTCCTGTTTTTCCGCCACCGTTTTTCAGCCCTCTCGGATAATGGAAGTGCAAAGCACCGCTTTGTGCGCAGCACGCACTGCCATTATCCGCCTATACTCTATGCTATCTTCATCGAGTGATTAACGGGTGATTATCGGGTTATTCAGCAAGGGATAAGCAAGGGATAAGCAACCCTTATGCTCTCCATTTTCTCACTATAGAAGCCCCTCCTTTGGAGGTGAAGGAAATACCGCCTTATTGCGGATTTCCGATTGATGCCCTGTGGGCATCATAGAACTCCTTAATCAGTTGGGGAGGTCATTGCCACCAGCACAGGACAAACCTCGTTTATCTGCTGCCGCATCCGTTCCGCATATTGTTTCCGCTGGTTGTACACATCATATATCGCCACAATCGACCTCTGCACTTCTATCGGCGGTATCGGTATCTGCACCTCGCACATTAAAGTCAAATCAAAAGTATCTCTTACAGAACCAATTGCATAGAACAATGTTGACCTAAAAAATTCTTTCCGAGATAACCACATTTGTAAATATCGAGACGATAATTTATTTTCATCAACAACCTTAAACACTTGATACATTGGAGACACGATACAATCTTCACCAAGATTGATAGAAATCGAGCCTATGTTTATACGAGATGGATTGTAAGCGAAACAGCCTTGCCTAACTACTTTGTACTTGCAAATGTCAATGCCTGTCATATCTGCCTTTGTTTCGCAGAAACTTCCTGTAGCATCTACGCCTTGTACTAACAAAACATTTTTAGTGCTATTCCTTTCGTCCACCTCCGTAATATACTCCCCGATTTTCTCGCACGGATATTGTTTGCGTAGTTTTTCGATATACCCGTCGCACACCAATTTCAGGTCATCCAATTTGGTTTGCATTGTTTGCAGATTATGTTGCATCGCCTTGTACACCGCCACATACTCCCTCTGCACCTCTATCCCCGGCAGCGGTATTTCGATATTGCACATATCTTCCCAACCGAAAGTTTCTCTTGCAGAACCCCATGAATGAAACCGTGCATACCTGTCAAACTCCGGACGCTTGAAAAACATCATCAAATAATACGGGTCTAATTGTTTCTCGTCCTTTACACGAAAAGTTGGATTAATAGAAGATATGATACACTCTTCATTAGCATTGAAAGCAATACTTATTCTTTCTCCATTCCTTGATGTAACAGGGCTATAGGCAAAACACTTTTTGCCAACTACTTTATAGTTTTTAAGTGGAACATTCACCAAGTCAGCCTTGGTCGGAATAAACTTTTTATCTATAGAAATCCCCATTACATCCGCTTCACCATACACCAACGTTGTATTGCGCACATCCACCTGCTCGATATATTCACCAAGTAGAACTCTTCGAACCATAACAATTACCGTGAGCGTTTAAGTATTAAATTTAGTATATCTGACTTTGTGATGATCATTTGATTTTTGATCTTGTCATTATACTGATTTTCCACATACAAATTTATTCCCTCATCAAAAATTGCCTCGCTAATTCCATCCATTAATGCGTCAATTTTAGCCTTGAGTTCACGATGCAGATCTTTATCAATACACAGAAATATATCTATGAATTGCTGTTCAAAAGCACGTTCTTCTCTTTGGATATTTTGTTGTATAGTTTGTTTTTGTTTTGTTGTACTATCTTTTTTATCTTTTAGCACAGACAATTCTTTATCCAAATTCTCAAAAAACACATAAAAATACGGACTAATATGATCTAAAACTAATGTTTTAGTCAGATCTCGTTTGTGATTAGTTATAAATATATACACGGAAAAACCAATATTGGCAATAGCAATAACTATCATTGCGATTTTATAAATAACATCTAATACATTCATAACATACTATTTTATTTGTCCAACGCTGTTTGCTCTTTCAAAATTCTGTCTATGGCTTGATAAAGGGGTTCTTGATACTCATAGTCTCCCAATGATTCAAATTCAAACTTTGCGAGGAATCCATCTTTCCCTAGTTTCTTAACCACATTAACTAAAAATTCCTCTAAAAATGATGGATTGATGGAGTAAATATCATTTGGAATTATGATTTTTATCTTGTCATTTTTTTTCTCCAATTCATCAATTTTAGAATCTTCTCTAACGTATTTTCCCTTATCTCTACCTGTAAACACTTTAGAGATTCGATTTCCTTCTTTTGCTCGATACTTCTCGAGATTGATTACACATTCTGTCATATCTAACTACAATTAATTTAACTATTATTTATTGCATATCTGTTGTTTTGACATCATTATCAGTCAAGAGTATCTCTGCACTGATTATAGTTCCAGGAAAATAATTTTTCATAAACATAACATTGCTTGCATCTGGCATATCTTCAATATTTCCAGTATTGTTGAATGTCATCCTCTTGAACTTCTCGCCATTTGTATTTATTTTTTCTACTATATGATATTTTCCATCAAATAGTATTTTTGTTCGACCGGAAATAATCGTCATTCTCGACTGATTATCAACGGTATCAGTACCCTTGAGATTGAAAAAACTTTCAATAAAACGAATGGAGCCATTCCCTCGTTTATAGCAATTTGTCGACACAGATGTTACTCCTTCTTGTAGAGCATATAATGTCCATAAACATTCCTCATCAAATTTATTAGAAACAAAGAAGTTACGCCTTGTGTACTTTTGAGATAACTCCTGCATTCGTTGCACATAATCTTGATTTGGACAATCTGGTGCCTTAAACTTTTCATAGATAGTTGCTCCAAAGTTTAAAATGACAAGCCTAAATATACCAAAATGATTACTCTCACATTGTTCTTCTTTGAAATAGCCGATAGAAAAACGATGTCTTGTTGTAGAGTGTTCTTCTGCATTAATAAGAACTTCTCCTATAATAGTACATAAATCATCCAACTTTTTAGGGGTCAGTTTCTTGCCCATTCTACGTAAAGAATTAACCACATAGTCTATTATTTCTGTTGTATCCAACTCCTTTTTGTCACGTCTAGTTTGCTCATCCTTCACAGAATAATCACTATAAGTCCTAAGTTTGAATCTTTCTATTGTCGGGGCACAAAACTCTCCGATATTTAAGTTTGCAGGAGAACCTACAGACCATATCATTTCTTTAACACTTTGTTCATTGATATTTTGACCACCAAAATAATTAGGAAATAGTTTAGCATTGGAGACATTAGCCTTCTTACTACGAGTTAAAAAACTATCATACTCACGTAAAATAATATCAAATAAAGCCTGAGTCCCCAAACTTACATTTTTACATTGAGTATAATCAAAGTGAACAGATTGTAGATTTTCCACAAATAATGCAGATAACATCCTTTGAAATGTATCTATACATTCTTGTTCATTATCTATGAACGAAAAATTTGAGGGTATAACTACGATTCCGTTAGATTGCAATCTTGCTTGTCGTATTTTTTTAAGAAAGAACGGACTCTCCGCACTATTCATAATATATTTCAAATTTACTGGTAAATATCGAGAAAGGCAATCCGATTTCCGTTGAGAAAAGTTTTGTACCTTTCCAACTTGCTCAGTACTGTTGCTCCATCTAACAAAATTACGAGGTGAGGACACCCTATCTTTTTTGTCAGTAGAGTGAGTTTGCAAACGTTTTGCCTTCTGCTTTCGGCTACGATCCTGCGTCATCTCAGAACGGCGAAATCGAATCCTTTGGAGTAAAAGGAGTTTATATCTATCTGTTTTTCTCATATATTACCACTGATTTTCTTACCACCGCAAAATTACTAAATCACAGCGATTTATACAATCCTTTCTTTGTATTTACGTTTGCAAAATGCACCTTTCGCAAATCATCACACTTATTTTCCTTGTAGCCGTTTAACCTCCTCATCAAAGTCGGATATATAGTTGTTGTCTTGCACCTTTCGGAAAACCTCATACTCGCTTTCCGCCTTTAGTTTGGCTTCCAAGGCAGACACCTTGCCCGCATCGAGCAACAACGGGTAATTTGCCAACGACAAAAAGTTATCCAATACCGTTGCCCATTGCTGCATAGTGGTCGGTATCTCGCGCTCTGCACGGTCTTCCGCCAAATCCAAATACGCAGACACCAAGCGGTTGAGCGCATTTATATGCTTTTGGTCGAGATAGTTCTTCGCTACTGACACATCCGATTTCAGTATCTTGCCATTAGGCGCATGTCGCCAAGTGGTCAAGCCCATGTGCGGTTTGGTAGCATCAGCCGAGTTGTATATCAGTTCAGCCGCTGTCTGTCCCGATACCGCCCAATGCAGTTTGTTCTGTACCGTAGCAAAGAACTCGCGCGTAATAGGCGAATCTTTGTCATAGTCAATGGCAAGTGCATAGATGTCCGTTACTTTCTGATAGAAACGACGTTCACTGGCACGTATCTCGCGGATATCTTCCAATAGTTGCTGGAAATAGTCGTGTCCGAAAGTATTACCGTTCTTCAAACGTTCCTTGTCCAGCACATACCCCCGTGTTACGAAAGCGGTTAGCGTTTTGGTTGCCCATATCCGGAACTGCGTTGCCTGCTTGCTGTTCACCCGATAGCCGACGGCTATGATGGCGTCCAAGTGGTAGAAATCCACCTCCCGTTCCACCTCGCGTGTGCCTTCCGTTTGAACTATTCGAATTTTTCGAATAGTTCGATTTGGCTGTAATTCAGCACTTTGATATATTTCTTTCAGGTGATAATTAATGGTATGGACCTCTACACCGAACAAATCCGCCATACGTTTTTGTGTCAGCCAAAATGTTCCGTCTTCGTACCGTACTTGTACGCTGACACTTCCCGCATCCGTAGTGTACAACAATATATTGCTCGTCGCCTGGTCAGCGTTGCCTGTTGGTTCTATATGCTTATTTTCATTCATAATCAATCTATTAACGTCTGTATCGGACAAAATACAAAGTTTTTATTCATTACTTTCGGACAAAAGTCGGACATTTAGCCTCATTTATATCAATCCCGTCATATACACAGGCAGCAACCATGTAGCACCGTCGTGCAACAGGTCTTTGGTGTATATCAAGTACCTATCGCCGACACGGGACGCATACTTCTCGCAGAAAGCGTCCAACGAAGCGTGCGTGTTGTAGCCCGATGACTTGACCTCAATGGGGCATATTTTGTTGCCTCGCGAGAGCAGGAAATCCACCTCATAGTTGTGCTTCGGGTCTTTTGGAAACGTGTAGTAGAACAACCGGTTGCCCGAGGCACGCAACATCTGCGCCACCAAGTTCTCATACACATAGCCGAGGTTGGTTGCCAACTTGTCGCTCAACAACTTGTTGTAAATCTCGTTCTCCGTATAGTCCTTGTCCCAGAAAGCGAGGGTGATAAACAGCCCCGTATCGGAAAGAAAGAGTTTGTAGCGGTCGTAGTCTGCATTCAACGACATACCGACATTCGGGTCGTTAGCGTGGTATGCCACGTTTATGGTTTTGCTATTCTCCAATTCAAAGAGCAGTTCTGCCATTTTTTCCGTCTCTACATTCCCCACCACGCCCGTCGGATAATAACGGCGGCTATTGCGATTGAGTTGCGCCGGTATTGCCATAAACAGTTTGGAAAGCCGTCCGAGGTTGTCTATCTTCAGGAAGTCCTCCATATACAGCAACAATATATCGCGCTTTATTCTGTCCACCTCCTGCATATTGTTGGTAGCCAGATAGGTAGATATTGCCTGCGGCATTCCTCCCACCAACATATACAAACGCAACTTGCGTTGTATGGTACGATGTGCCTGCTTGAGCGGAAGATGTTTAGCCCAGAATGTGGAAAGCAACGGGATGGTAGCCTCATCACCTATAGCCCAACAGAACTCCTCAAAATCAAGAGGCAGCATTTCTAAGCGTCGTTCTTCGCTGGGGATAATGATACCTTTTGTGTTTTGGCGAATACTAATCAGTGACCCCGTCTCTATGTAATCATAACGCCCGTCTGCCACAAGATGTTTGATGGCTTGACGAGCACGCGGACACAACTGCACCTCATCAAACACTATCACCGATTTGCGTTCTATCAGCGTAACCCCGTAATGTGCCTGCAACAACAAAAAGAACATATCGAGGTTCTCCATATCGTCAAATAACTTGGTTACCTGACGAGATGCCTTGCTGAAATCAATAATGATGTGCCGGTCATATTCGCGTTGGGCGAATTGCTCTACCAATGTGGACTTCCCTACACGGCGCGCCCCCTCTATCAAAAGAGCCGTTTGCCCGTTACTACTACGCTTCCATTCTAATAACTTGTCGTATGCTTTTCGCTTAAAAACAGGTATTGACATATTTATCCTTATTAAATTGGCGCAAAGTTACTATAAATAAATGAATTATGCAAGTTACACCGTCATCCCCGCAGATTTTTAGTAGTTAAACTTCGTCATCCCCGCAAATTCAGAATGGCAAAATACCGTCATCCCCGCAAATGAGGCTGTCTAACAAGTATCGTTTGGCAGTCTCTTTTCTGTAGAGTATGGT
>ERZ808245.1232-NODE-1232-length-10750-cov-5.825245_pt1 | contig 10750 bp, 10 predicted proteins | sample MGYA00521243_ERZ808245 | MGnify/ENA primary metagenome ERZ808245 (study PRJEB31516, sample SAMN03275576) | gut metagenome | biome: mammalia-associated habitat; material: feces | host: Papio cynocephalus | place: Kenya | collected 2012-07-07 ... | reverse complement strand
GTGGCGCTTCTTTGAAGGCTGCTGACTTCAAGGGTATCATCGACGCTTGGAAGAAGTAATCTCCTGCATTAAGAATAAGATAAGGGATACCCTTTGATACCTTCAGGGGTATCCCTTTACTTTCACTATCAAAACAACTTTTTTAAAAGAGAAATAGTCATGAAGCAATTCGTCATCACCATGTTTTTCACCCTCTGCTCAACAATGGTATGCCAAGCGCAAACCTATCTGGAGCATATCCAGCAGAACACACCTGGACTGGGAAAAGTAACCGTGAACCAAAGTAAGGCTATCGACGAATTGGTGAACGGTAGCAATATCGTCAAGCCGCAAGATGTAAAGACTAAAACACAGCAACCACTCAAAAACAACGAGACCCCACACAAGACGACGGAGCCTCAACACAAGGCTACAGAACCGCAGCACAAGGCACTGGCACCCGACTCGCTGAAGAAAAACGAGCAGCACTATGCAGCCGAGGGCAACAAAGCAGCCCAGAAACCAGAAGGCAACAAGAACGCCCAAAAGGCAGAAAACAAGGAAGAAACCGAGATGCCTATCGTAGACATGCGCAAGAAAATGATGCGCAAGAGCTACAAGGTTACAGGATATAGAGTACAGGTATTCGCAGGAGGCAACTCTCGCAACGACCGCCTGAAAGCGGAGCAAACGGGCAACGCCCTGAAGATGAGTTTCCCGGAACAGCCTGTATACGTACATTTCTACTCACCAAGATGGATTTGCCGCATGGGCAATTTCCGCAGCCTTGGCGAAGCACAGAAATTCCTCTCCAAGGTGAAGGCCATGGGATATAGGCAGGCTTGCCTGGTGAAGGGACAAATCACCGTACAATATTAACACAACAATATATGAATCCAGAAACAGAATTTCGCGAGGGATTGAACGAACTCGCAGCTCACTATAAGGAAGTACTGAAGCTCTTGGGCGAAGACCCTGAGCGCGAGGGATTGCAGAAGACCCCGATGCGTGTGGCCAAGGCGATGCAGATATTGACCCGTGGCTATACGCAAGACCCTCACAAGGTGTTGACCGATGCCCTCTTCGACGAGAAATACGACCAGATGGTCATCGTGAAGGACATCGACTTCTTCTCGATGTGCGAGCACCACATGCTGCCTTTCTACGGCAAGGTGCACGTGGCTTACATCCCGAACGGCAAGATTACCGGATTGAGCAAGATAGCCCGTGTGGTAGATATCTACAGCCATCGCCTGCAGGTGCAGGAGCGACTCACCCAGCAAATCAAGGACTGCATACAGGAAACCCTAAAACCGCAGGGCGTGATGGTGGTAATCGAGGCCAAGCACATGTGCATGCAGATGCGTGGCGTGGAGAAGCAAGGCTCCATCACCACCACAAGCGACTACAGCGGTGTATTCAAGTCGCTGAACACCCGACAAGAATTCATGAGTCTTTTAAGAGGCGAATCTAAAAGAATATAATATGCTAAAGTTTATATCGTGGAACGTGAATGGCTTGCGCGCTTGCGTGGGCAAGGACTTCGAGGCTTCATTCAAGAGTCTCGATGCCGATTTCTTCTGCTTGCAAGAGACGAAGATGCAGGAAGGTCAGCTCGATCTTCAGTTTGATAGTTATGAAAGCTACTGGAACTATGCCGAGAAGAAAGGCTATTCGGGTACTGCCATCTACACCAAGCACCATCCCCTGAGCGTAAGCTATGGCATGGGCGTGGAAGAGCATGACCACGAGGGACGTGTCATCACTCTGGAATATGAGAATTTCTATCTCGTAACCTGCTACACCCCCAACTCGCAGACAGAGTTGAAGCGCCTTGACTATCGCATGACATGGGAGGATGATTTCCACAAATTCTTGAAGACACTCGATGCCAAGAAACCCGTCGTGATATGCGGCGACCTAAACGTGGCACACGAGGAGATAGACATCAAGAACCCGAAGACAAACCGTCGCAACGCCGGATTCACCGACGAGGAGCGAGAGAAGATGACGCTCTTGCTGAATGATGGATTCACCGACAGTTTCCGTTATCTCCACCCAGAAGAGGTGACCTACTCATGGTGGTCGTACCGTTTCCGTGCCCGCGAGAAAAACGCAGGTTGGCGCATCGACTACTTCCTGGTATCGGATAGCATCAAGGAAAAGATAGCAGAGGCCAAGATTCACACAGAAATCATGGGCAGCGACCACTGCCCCGTGGAATTGGACTTGGATTTATAAATTCTTCACACAAAAAAGGGGATGTTCCTTCCTCCCGGAAGCCATCCCCATATTGGTCATATCAACATAAAATTTTAATTTATATAAGAGAGATTTTATCGAATGCTTAATGAAGAGAGTGGAACCACTTTATTGAAGTGTAACCACTTTTTGTTTACATGAGACTCTTAATCTCAGAGAGATTCTTCTTCTCGATAGTCCCGTCCTTATAGGTTACGGTGAAGTAATCATGGACAGACTTACCGTTCTTGAACTGTACTACTGCCACACCACCTTCACGAAGCTGGAGTGTGAAATAACCCTCACGTTTGCCATTGACATACTTTCCATGCCATTTTTCCTTTCCATTCTTGTAATATGTGGTAACCTCGCCATCAAAGATGGTGTTGCGATCGTTACCTAGGTCAATGAAGCTATAGCCACCTTCGGCTCTCAGCTTACCGTTCATATAGAAGTCCTGGAAAACGTCCTTCTTATTGATGCCAGCGCCGGTAGTCATCAGTAGTCTATAATAACTAGCCTGATCAGCACTAGCCACATTGCTCATATTTTCTGCATAGAAAATAGTGTCAGCTACTACTGTTGCGTTCTCTACGTGCTTGCGACCGAAAGTAGCTACGGTCATTAAAGCCATCAATGAGAATAATATAACTCGTTTCATATCTTTATTTTTTAGGTGTTGTTATTTGTTGTTTATTTCTTTTTTCTGATGCAAAGATAATATGTTTTTCGAGAAAGCGTGCAATCCTTAACGCTATTTTATCATATTTTTTTGTGAAATATTATTTTCAAATTGAAAGCGCACACAAAATGTCAGTTTGTAACTTCAGATAGATATTTCTTGCGGTTTTTCTACGCATCTGTTATATAACATACTATTTTTAGGTCCGCAAGTTTACATATTGTAAGCTACTTGATGTACATCAAGATCCCAAGAATCATTATTTCTGATGATTTTTACAAACTTTTTCGCTCTTTTGCTAGCATATCTACCATTTATTTTGTATTTTTGCACTTGAATAATATATAATGTACGCGCATGAGACAATTCTTATACCTCGCCCTCGCCGTCTGCGCCCTGGTATTTACCGGTTGCAAAGACTCAGAGGGAAGCATCGACGACCCTTACGTAACAGAGAATGGGCAAGACCGCGACAGTGACATCATCACTGGCGACGACTATGTGTACCATCTGCCCGTCATCTTCCATGTATTCTACAACGACAGCAAGGATACCTTGCAATACATCCCAGCTATCCGCTTCAGGGAGCTGATAGACCATGTGAACGAGTTGTACGCCGGCAATGTGTACAACCAGCAACTCGACACCGTGGCGAGCGAAAACCTACACGTACAGTTTGAGTTGGCAGAAAAAGACGAGAATGGCAAACGCATCGCCATCCCCGGCGTGGAGTATATCAAGACAACAGAGAAGGAGTTCGACTGCGAGAAGTTTATGAAGGACAAGAACTACGCCAAGTACACCTGGAACCAGAACGACTACATCAACGTGATGGTATACGCTTTCAAGAAGACAGATGAGAACAGCACAACGCTAGGCATCAGCCACCTGCCTTACGAAGTGGGAGGCTATCCACAGATAGACGGGCTGAGCAACGGCAAGAACTATCCCCTCAACAAGCCATCGAAGTTTCCTTACTGCGTATCGCTCAATGCCCTCTACGTAAACAAGAAATACGAAGGCACTAGATATACCATCAGGAAAGACACGGTGACTAACTACGAGTACAACACCGCCGACCCAAACGCCACCTTGGCACATGAACTGGGGCACTACCTGGGGCTCTATCATGCCTTTGCCGAGACAACCAAGAAGGACGGGCAAAGTGAACCCGCCGACAACGAAGACGACACCGACTATTGCACCGATACGCCCAGCTATAATCGTATCAAATATGGCACATGGCTCAACGAATATATCGAGAAGGCGAAAGCCATCAAGAAGGACACCACCTTCACCGTCAAGGCCCTCTGCAAGCGCACCAACAGCAGCGGCAAGGAATGGGAGGCCGACAACCTGATGGACTACAGCATCTGTTACAGCATGCGATTCACTCCCGAACAGGCTTACCGCATGAGACAAGTGCTCTACTATTCGCCCCTGATGCCAGGTCCGAAGAAGAAACGACCTGAGACGAGGACATGGGCACCAGCTACCGACGAGGAGCCTGACCTGCCTATCGTATACGCCAAGGAGCACGCCATCAAAATAAAGGACATCCGAAACATCACGGTCGTCCGAAAGAAATAGATAATCCAGACAAAACAAACGAAATGAAATATACAATCAAGGCCCCGAGCCAACTCAACGCAAGCATCAACCTGCCTGCATCCAAGAGTATCAGCAACCGTGCATTGGTCATCAACGCCATGGCACACTCTTGCAAGCATCCCAACAACCTGAGCGACTGCGACGACACCGAGGTAATCATCGCCGCCCTCAAAGACATGCCCTATGAAATCAACATCAAGGCCGCGGGCACAGCCATGAGATTCATGACCGCCTACCTATCCTCCACAGAGGGAGAGCACATCATCACAGGCACCGAGCGCATGCAAAACCGCCCCATCTCCATCCTCGTAGACGCACTACGCTATCTGGGCGCCAACATCCAATATGTGAAGAAGGAAGGCTATCCTCCACTCCACATCAAAGGCAAGGCTCTGGAAGGCGGGCATCTGGAAGTGGTGGGCAATGTAAGCTCGCAGTATATCTCGGCATTACTCATGATAGGTCCTATCCTGAAAAATGGACTCGAACTGAAACTCACAGGCGAGATTGCCTCACGCCCTTACATCGACCTCACCCTTTGGACGATGAACAACTTTGGCGCAAAGGCGGAATGGACCGACGTAGACACCATCACCGTGAAACCAGCACCCTATCAGAGCGACGTAGATTACACCATCGAAAACGACTGGAGCGCCGCCTCCTACTGGTATGAGATGATGGCACTCAACAGCAATCCCGACTCTGCCATCACCCTGGAAGGACTCACCGACTGTTCTAAACAAGGCGACTCGGTGGTAAAATACATCTTCAGTTTGTTGGGCGTAAAGAGCGAGTTCGAGAACCGCGACTCCATCTCACCAGTCAAGTTGAAGGCTCACCGATGCCTCTTGCCTCGCTTCGATTACGACTTTTCTGGTTCGCCCGACTTGGCACAAACCATCGTCGTGGCTTGCTGTGCCCTGGGCGTAAAGTTCAAGTTCACGGGACTTGCCAGCCTCAAGATCAAGGAGACCGACCGCATCGAGGCATTGAAGACCGAACTGAAGAAGGTGGGATACGTGATACGCGACGAGCACGACAACACGCTCATCTGGGACGGCGAGACCTGCGAACCTACCTTCGAGCCCATCGACACCTACGAAGACCATCGCATGGCATTGGCGTTTGCTCCCCTTGCCTTCAAGTTTCCACAGATAGAAATCAACAACCCAGAAGTGGTGAGCAAGTCGTACCCCCACTACTGGGAAGACCTGAAGAAAGTGGGATTCGAGATAAATGAAGCGTGAAGAACGCAGCGTGAAGATTGCATCTAGAAGAAAGTGAAGATTTCTTATGATATATTTGATAATAGCCTTGGTTGTGCTGGGCATCATCTCAGCCATTCTTGGCATCGTCTCCCATAAGAAAGGAGAGGAAGAAGAGCCACTGGTGGAAGGCGTATCGTGCAATACCTGCAACGGTGAGAACACCAAGTGCGAACAGGAATGCATGATGGAGGCAGCCACCAAGGAGATAGAATATTACGACGACGAGGAACTCGACCGATTCAAAGGACGAGAGGCTGACGACTACTCAGACGAGGAAGTGGAAGAGTTCTCCGAAGTGCTCTACACGATGAAACCAGAGGAAGTGGCTGGGTGGAACCGAAGCCTTATCCTGCGTGGCATCAATCTGCCCAACCAGTTGAAAGACGAGGTCGTAGGATTTCTGAGTGAAGAACGAAGAGCGAAGAGTGAAGAATAAGACAAAATGGATATACTACAATATGCGTTTTTCCAAAACGCCTTGATAGGTGCCTTCTTGGCTAGCATCCTATGTGGCTTCGTAGGCACCTACATCGTCACACGCCGCCTGGTGTTTATCAGCGGCGGCATAACCCATGCCTCCTTTGGCGGCATCGGCATCGGTGTATTTTCGGGGCTTAACCCGATACTCTCAGCCATGGTCTTTGCCATACTGAGTGCCTTCGGCGTGCAATGGATGTCGAAGAAGCAAGATGTGCGCAAAGACTCTGCCATCGCCATGTTTTGGACGCTGGGCATGAGCGTAGGCATCATCTGCTGTTTCCTGACGCCAGGATTCATGCCCGACCTACCCTCTTTTCTCTTCGGCAGCATCCTCGCCATCGACAGCGCCGACCTCTGGCTTCTGGCAGGGCTCACCCTCTTCGTAGGTTTGCTGTTCACCTTCCTGTTGCGCCCCATCGAGTATGTGGCGTTCGACAGCACCTTCGCCCGTTCGCAGCATCTGCCCGTCACGGCGATAGAATACCTGATGATGACGCTCATCGCCATGACCATTGTCGCCACGCTCAAGATGGTGGGCATCGTGCTAGCCATCAGTTTGCTCACCATTCCCCAGATGACCGCCAACCTCTTCACCTATAATTATAAGCGAATGATAGGTGCGAGCATCGTGATAGGATGGATAGACTGCATCGTAGGGCTCTATGCCAGCTACCTGCTCAATGTGCCATCGGGAGCCACCATCATCTTCGTGAGCATCATCCTCTTTGCCTTCGCCAAGATTGCGAAGAGTCTGAAATAAGAAAATAAGAAAAAGGGAATCGAAGAGATAAAAAGGAAATCGAAGAGAAAAAATAGGAAATGAAAGGCAAGGCATCCCATATACTTGTACTCGCCATCGTCATCTTGCCGATGGCACTGGCTGGATGCTCTACGCAACGAAACACGGCGCAGAGCAGGTGGTGGCATGCCTTCAACGCCCGATACAACACCTATTATAATGGCGCACAAGCCTACATCGAAGGCTCACTGGAGAAAGAGAACGGCAACAGAGACAATTTCACCGAGCTTCTTCCCCTCTACACTGTAGCCAACAAGGCGAGCCGACACCTGGGCAAAGGCAACTACGACCGTGCCATCGAGAAGAGCGAGAAAGCCATCCACCAACACAGCATCAAGCGCCGACCCATATGGAACAAAGACCGTCGCAAGACCGCCCGCGACCGGGAATGGCTCAGCCGCAAAGAATACAACCCCTTCATCTGGAAAGCATGGATGCTGATGGGCAGGTCGCAGTTTTTCGAGGGCAACTTCGAGGCAGCGGCAGCCACCTTTTCCTACATGAGTCGCCTCTTCGCCACACAGCCAGCCATCTACGACAAGGCACAGGCTTGGCTTGCCAAATGCTACATAGAGCTAGGTTGGACCTATGACGCCGAAGACGTGATACGCAACATTGAGCGCGACTCCATCCACTGGAGTGCCCAGCGAGAATGGGATTACACCTACGCCCTCTACTACATCCACACCGCCCAATACGTGCAAGCCACCGGCTACCTGCGCAAGGCGATAGCCCATGAGATGAGACACAAGCAGAAAGCACGCCTGTGGTATCTCATGGGACAGATACAAGCCTCGATGGGACATACCAACGAGGCTTATCAGGCATTCCGCCACGTCATAGCCCTCAACCCTCCCTACGAGTTGGAGTTCAACGCCCGCATCTCCCAAACCGAGGTGCTGGCACGCAGCAATGCCAACAAAATGGTGGGCAAACTTAAACGCATGGCGGCATCGGACAAGAACAAGGAATATCTCGACCAGATATACTACGCACTGGGCAACATCCACCTAGCTCAGAAAGACACCATGCAAGCCATCGCCGCCTACGAGCGAGGCGCACAGAAATCCATGCGAAAAGGCATAGAGAAAGGTGTGCTGCTCACCCATCTAGGCAACCTCTACTGGCAACAAGACCGATTCTCCGATGCCAAGCGATGCTACGGCGAAGCCATCGGATTGCTCGACAAAGACCGCAAGGACTACCAACAGCTCTCCATGCGCTCGAAAATACTCGACGAACTCACCCCCTACACCGAGACGATTGCCCTGCAAGACTCCCTGCAACGACTCGCCATGATGAGCGAAGCCGACCGCAACGCCGTCATCGACCATGTGATAGAAGCCTACAAGAAAAAAGAGAAGGAAGCCAGGAGATTGCAAGCCGAGGGAGAGGGAACTAGCGACAACGCTAGCATCGGACAAGGCGAAACTCCTGCAAACGGCTTTTCCAATCGCTTTCCTACAAATCAGAACGACAAACTTTCGAATGGGAATACATGGTATTTCTATTCACCCCTCGCCGTTGCCCAAGGCAAACAACAATTTCAGAAGCTTTGGGGCAAACGTGAGAACTCCGACGACTGGCAGCGTTCCAACAAGAGCGTAGTGGCAGGCGACATGGAGGATACAGCCGAGAAACAATCAGTATCCCAAGGAGAGACCGCAGAGAAGCAACCATTATCCCAAGAAGAGACAACCTACGCGCCTGCATCAGGTGAAGACAGTCGTGAATACTATCTCAAGCAAATCCCCCTCACCCCAGAGCAAATGGCAGAGAGCAACCAGCTCTTGGAGAACGGGCTCTTGCATGCCGGCATCATCCTCAAGGACAAGATGGGCAACCTGAGATTGAGCGAAGAAATGCTGCGCCGGCTCACCGACCACTATCCCGACTACGAGCACCTAGACGATGCCTACTATCATCTCTACCTGCTCTACAACATCAAACACCAGCCAGCCGTTGCCGACACCTATCTGCAACAACTCAAGCAGCAATATCCTGCAAGTCAGTGGACCGCCCTACTTTCCAATCCCCACTATGCCGAGGACGCAAGGATGGGCGAACATTTGGAAGACTCGCTCTACACAGCCACATACAAGGCTTTCAGAGAGGGCGACTACGAACGCGTGGGCTCCAACGTCGCTATCTCCAGCACCCGATTCCCCCTGGGAGCCAACCGCGATAAGTTTCTCTTCCTTTCGGGCATGAGCCTGTTGGGGCAAGGCGACACCGATGGATGCCTCAAAGATCTCCAAACGGTGGCAGAGAAATATCCAGGCACCCGACTGAGCGAACTGGCTGGCATGATAGTAAACGGCGTGAAAGTAGGCAGGCGACTACATGGCGGAAAGTTTGACCTAAGCGATGTGTGGACACGACGAAGCGAGTCGACGGCAGCCGCCAACGACATCCTGCCACAAAAGGAGTTCAGCGCAGAAAGAAACATTCCGTTTATCTTCCTCATGGCATACGTCACCGACTCGGTGAACGAGAACCAGTTGCTCTTCGAGATAGCCAAGTATAACTTCACCTCCTATCTGGTGCGCAATTTCGACATCCACATAGACGAGCAAGGCGGAATCCACCGCATGCAGATAACGGGGTTCAAAAATTACGACGAGGCACGCCAATACGCCAATGCTCTCTATCAAGAGAAAGCCATCCTGAGCCTCTTGGCGAAGGCACGCACCTTTGTGGTGAGCGAAAACAACCTGCCATTGCTAGGCACCCGCTTGAGCTACGACGACTACAGCAAGTTCTACGCCAAGCATTTCGCCCCCATCAAGTTGAGCCGCCAGCCGCTGCTCTACGAGCCAGCCGAAAGAGTCGTTGCTCCGCAACAGGCAGAATCGCCGTCGTCGGAAGAAGTCCCGACCAACAACGAAGACAAGCAGCAAGGAGTCCCCAACCAGATAGAAATCGAAGAGGATGCCGGCAAGCAAGAAGACACGGGCATCTATTTCGACGACGAGCCAACAACAGATAAATCGCCTGCCGATAGCGACGAATATTACGATTTGGAGGGGTTCTAATGCAGAAGTTGTTCGGTTTAGAGGAATTTAATATTTATTAACTACAGAAGATGTTCCCTATCACGAAAATCTTTGTACTTTCGCACTCAGAATAGGAAAACAAGAAAAATATAGGATAAAAGACAATGAAAATCAAGATTGACTCATTAGACAACATCCATGAGGCAGCCAAGCAATTCCTGGCTGGCATGGGCAACGGCAAGGTCTTCGCCTTCTATGGCAAGATGGGTGCCGGTAAGACCACTTTCATCAAGGCCATCTGCGAGGAACTGGGCGTGGAAGATGTCATCACATCGCCTACCTTCGCCCTCGTCAATGAATATACTGCCGGCGACGGCTCTCCCATCTATCACTTCGACTTCTACCGCATCAAGAAGATAGACGAGGTGTACGACATGGGATATGAGGACTATTTCTACAGCGGTAACCTCTGTTTCCTGGAGTGGCCGGAGCTGATAGAGACCCTCTTGCCAGAGGATGTAACCAAAGTACACATCACTACCGAGGAAGACGGATCGAGAACCGTAGAATGGTAAAAAGGGTGTTTTTCGCCCGAAAAAAGGGCACAAGGAGGTGCCCGAAATTACGTCCCGACGTAGGCTTTGCTACGTCCCGACGCAACAAACAATACGTCCCGACGTAGCAAGCACTACGT
>ERZ808245.1231-NODE-1231-length-10757-cov-3.004579_pt1 | contig 10757 bp, 13 predicted proteins | sample MGYA00521243_ERZ808245 | MGnify/ENA primary metagenome ERZ808245 (study PRJEB31516, sample SAMN03275576) | gut metagenome | biome: mammalia-associated habitat; material: feces | host: Papio cynocephalus | place: Kenya | collected 2012-07-07 ... | reverse complement strand
TTAAGTATTTCACACGCATCCACATTAACCATACTATCATCCTCATAGAATACATAAGCATGTCTTTTCTTAGGATCTTTTTGATTAATGGCAATATCTTTAACTGTATTGACTAATAAACCTGATTTAAATGGTTTATCAGATTTCTTTTTTACTTTTATTGTTTTTGGAATCATATTGTATAAGCTTATTTCTATTACCTATTAAATTCCTAGTAGTTCTAATTAAATACCATCTAGGATTAATAATAAGTATTTTATCATTAACCATTCTTTTATACATAGTATCTACAGCTTCTAATAGGAAATCCTTAGCTAATTCTGGACGTATCTTAGAAGCAGTAACTTTAAGAATATAAGGTTCTACATCATTAGCTAAATCTGTTAATAATTCTAAGAGTGATTGCTCAAGAAGTTCTCCAAGTAATAGTGCTTTTTGAATCTTTAACCATCTAATATTCTCATCTATCTTTTTAATAGAGACTCTTTTAGCATCAGCTAATGTTTCTGCTCTTTTAGCTAGTCTTTCTGAATATTCAGTGATTCTTACAGTTCCATCCTCATTGAAAGCAAATGAAGTATTTTTAGGAATTTTATCGAGAGGTAACTTATTAATTGCACAGTAGGCTATTTTAGCTACAGAATGTTTACTACACTTTCCAGTTTTTGAATTGCGTATAGATATAGCTTTAGAACCTCCATTTATAATTATTTTTAAGACTCTATGAGTTTTTATATTATAGACTTTACCATCTTCATATCCATAGTTAGGATAATCTACAAGCTTAATCATAAAACAATTTATTTATTGTTTCTCGAACTAGAGATGTGTCAGTGGCTAAGAAACCATGTATTGTTGTTAATTCCTTAGTTATATCAACCATTGTGGCAAGAACTTCTTCACTGATATTTAGAATCTCGTCTTGTTCAAATTCAGTTAAATTATAATCAGCTCTATGCATAATTATAAACTAATTTTTTCATTGATTGATATTTCTTTTTTATCTAACCCAGAAACCTTTATAAATTCTTCTAAAGTAAGGTCACAATAATCATCTACCCAATCAGAAATATAGTATAAATTACGTGAACCATTAATCATACCAAAAAGAATTGGGTCAGCCTTTTTAAGACGCTCTCTTTCTTCTTCTTCTTTGGTCATTTTATAAGATTTTAAATCTGGATCGTAATATAGGACACAATAATTATCAAAAACAAGTAAAGAGTCTGCCTTAACTTTTTTATCAAAAACTTCATCAGGGATATTACGAGTAAAATTTTTGATATAATCAAGTCTTACTCCTTTTTCAGTTTTCTTAACAAAAGATACCAACTGTGCTTCAGTGATTTTATAATAAAAACCTTCAGCTTTTAGAATGCTTTCATATTTATTATTAAATATTTGTGCAGTAAGTTGGTCAGCTAGAGCTACTTGTCCCATATCATTAGCTCTTTTTAAAGCTATCATATAGGGTTTAATTCGTTCCACATAATCTCTAGCACTCTCTTTAGAAGTAAGTTTAACTTGCTCAAAGAATTTAATAATATCTAGTTCATATACAGGTTCTGATGGCTGTTTATTAATAAATACTCTAAGAAGTTTTTTAATTAAACTAGGTTTTTCCTTTTTAGATCTCTGATTAAGTTCATCATCCAGCAATATTAAGTCATTAAACTTAGAATAAGAATCTCTAATTTTATCAGCTATAGATTTACCTACATAAATATTAAAATTCTTTTTATCAAGATTAATAAAATCAAGGATAGAAATTTGTTGCCTCTTTTTCTGTGTAGGAGCAGTTGGTTCTGATAATTTGACTGGGCTTTCCCCAGTTTCAAGAGAATCTTTATTTTCTTCAGTTATTTTACTCCATTTAGGAAGATTTCTATCAATTTGAAAATTCTCAGTAAATATTCTAAGATAACTTTCACTACGGTCTAAAATATTATTTGCCATATTTTTATATATTTAAATTATAAACGTATACAAACGAAAAAAGTCGAGCTAATTGCCCGACTCAACATCAGTAAGTACCCCTTTGGTACTTACATAAAACTAATAAGATTAAATAATGGGTGGCATATACAATCTACAATACTGATTGGCATACCATACCCAAGCCTTCTTGACTGTTTTAAAAGTCTTGTTTAAAATTTTCTTCATAATAAATCAAATTTAAAGTTTAACTTATAAAATATCTAGGAGGAGAGAAATTTAAAAATTAGGAATCCCAGGTTAAACCTGACAGAAGTAACTAATGCCTTCTATTTTTATTTGTTAGGATTCCATAAGAAATGTAAAACATCAACTCATTTCTATAGTTGTAGGTTCTACGACACCTAATAGACTAGTATGCATCTATAACAGCTAAACGTATCAGGACATTTTAGATATTATAATATGAGAGGCACTCTATAAGTTACGTTGCTCCTATGGCTAGCATTCTAGAGCTTTATTATTGAGCGAGCAAAGGGATTCAAACCCTCGACCCTCTGGTTGGAAGCCAGATGCTCTGGTCAGCTGAGCTATACTCGCTTATTTATAAAATATTTTTCCAACACATGAAGAATAGGAGATTTTTTTATCATTATTTTCTAATATATAATAATAATCCTCGAATGTTTCTTGAATACCTTTAAAGACGTACTCTTTATCTATATGTCCGTCTACATAGCATTTTTTACCTACATTGAGTAATTCTTCTTTTACCCATTTTGGAGCATCCTTAGGAACATCGTCTACAGAATAATAATTTCCTATTACTTCATACATTAATTTATTTATTAATTGTTGGAAAGTTTGCATTAAAATAGGAACATCTTTAGTTTCATATTTTAATGTTTCTAAATTATCAGTATCAATAGTTATTTTCATAATATATTTAAATTATTAGTGGACCACGGTGGGATTTGAACCCACGACTTTCTGCTTGCAAAGCAGACACTCTAGCCAACTGAGTTACGAGCCCAAATTGGAGATTACTCTCCAGTTAATTGTTTTATTTTAAGATTTGCTTGTGTTAATTTATAAACCAAATCAGATATTGTAGCTTTATTCTCTTTAGCGTGTTTTTTAAGAGCTTTATTAGCCATTTTCATTTCTTTGAAAACTTTTAAATTATTAGCTATAGTTTCTAGTTCTTTAAAAGATTTAGTATCATCAAATAGAGATATATTAACTTTAGCTTCTAACTCTTTAATGACTTGTTTCTGATTTTCAATTTTAGTTGTTAAAGATTGAATCTTATTACGTAAAGATTCTATTACTGTACCATTTTCTAGCTCTTCTATATAAGATTCTAATTCTCCAAGTTTTTGGTCTAATCCAGCATAATGCTTTTTTCTCCTAGCATCATATTCTTTAAAACTATCTATTTTCCTTTTTAAAAGAGCTATAATAAAATCTTTTCTGCTTTCAAAATTTTCGTCGGATAAATAATTAAAATGTTCTTCCATATTGTTTATATTAGTTTGTTGTCCAAGAGAGATTCGAACTCCCGAAGCCAGAGGCACTTGATTTACAGTCAAGCAGTTTTGACCACTTACCTATTGGACAATTTAGTTGCAGAGGTGGGATTCGAACCACTTAGTTACGATTTCTTGGTTATGAGCCAAGCGAGATGACCAACTTCTCTACTCTGCGATATTTGGGGCTCCCAGTAGGCTTCGAACCCACGACAAATTCATTACAAGTGAATTGCTCTACCAACTGAGCTATAGGAGCCCTAAACGAGTATAGTATTGGATGTGCAAACTATCATACTCTATACTCTAATAATACATTGAGTTATCAGGCATACTCGTGGATTGCACCGCTACCTCTAACAACCACCTAGTTAAACGCTAGGTACTCTCTATTATTTGCGCCAAGGAAAGGACTCGAACCTTTGACTTCCTGATTAACAGTCAGGCGTTCTAACCAACTGAACTACCAAGGCAAAAACCCTGATTAATCAGGGCAAACAGTTGAATCAATAGCAGAACTATCTACTACTGTAGTATCAACTTTTGTAGAATCATTTTGAGTTGTATTTACTGAATTATTTGAACCAGTTCCACAACTCAACAGTGTAAATAATGCACTAAATAAGAGTAATTTCTTCATTTTTATTTCCTTTCGTTATATTGACTATTATAAATCTAAATTTTATTATTCAAAATATTATTTTTATAAAATTTAAAAATGAACCGAGAACTTCCCAATTCTCGGTTCTGTGTACTAAGGTAAGTACGACCCTTCCAATTTCGTGTTGAAATCTTCAAAAAAGTCAGTATATTTATAGATATATACATCTGGGAATCAGGTTATTCTTGAAATTCGTAACTATAACAGTCCTAACCCGTTTGTGCTATAAGCATAATTTAATTATAAAATTATAAAAGTTAATTTTTGTTTACTTTACTATTTTTAATTAAATTATTTATTTCTGTTTCTGTAAGTTCTATCTTGTAATCTCCATAACTCAAAGAGTAATTAAAATCAAATAGATAGACAAATTTTTTATCTATGTATTGTGCGCATTGTGGAATTACAGTAATATTAGTAATTGTAAATTCGATATTGTCTAAGACAATTCTTTCATATAATTTAAATTTACTAGTCATAATAAAACAAAAGAGGGAACTCCCCAGTAGAGTCCCCTCAAAGATTGAGTTTTCTTTTAATTATCACGACTATAATTCACGTTTCACAACGTTCAATAAGTATTCCTTATTACTGAGATTATTATAGTCGTAAATTTTTATCATAAAAGTAAATTCTTAAAAATTTTAATCTTTAAGCATAGCTTGAAGTTCTTCAATGGATTTGCCTTCGAGAGCTTCGTCTTGTTTCTTAGCAATAAGTTCAGCAATGCGTTTCTTCTGTGCATCCTTTTGAACTTTATCAATATTGTCTTTACGGGCTTTTAGTTTAACACTAATTACATCTTTTACAATATTGAAACGAAGTTCATCATCATTTTCTTCTGTTGGAAGTTCTTCAATAAAAGACTTTTTAGGAGCCTCATTAACTTTTTTATCCAACATGATAGCTAGAGTGTTAAGATTCTGCAGAGATAAGTCAAACAAATCTTCTGTAGTAATCATACCCTTGTTTGTTTTAAAACGTAATTTCTTTTGTAATGCTTCTTTGTACATTGTCTTTTAATTATTAAATATTTACTTTATAAATTTTACCTGAATCTACCTTAATCATAATTGAGTTATGAGTGGTGGCAATAAATCCAACACCACTCATTTGATTATCCTCATAAGGAGTTAAAGATTTAGATGCTAATACTTCAAATACTCGTTTATGATTCTTAGTAAGTTCATCCTTTAAATATTCATTGAAATATCCACGAACAGCATCTGGATTCTTACAATTCTTTAACATAAAGAAATAATGCTTAGAACCTACTTTATTATTTCCCCAATAATTTGGGGATAAACAAATAGCAGATACTTCAATAAAGTTTTGAGTCTTAATTCCCCAAACTTCTTTAGCTGCTTTGGTACTACTTAAATGTTCTTTAGTAAAGGTGACTGTATGACCATCGGAAGTGAAATCTAGTACTGAAACATTGGATTCGCTGCTAATATCTTTATCATATACATATGTATAAATAGTTCCATTAAGTTCTACTTCAACTTCAAATCCTAAATCAATATGTTCAACTTTAGCAAAGTTGTTAACAAATACTTTGTAGTTACCTTTTTTAGGAACTCCAGAGAAAATAATATTTTCTACAGAGTTACGAGAACATTTCTTAGGATTAGTACGCTCTTCATAAGAATTTCCTCCGCCTGGATTCATATCAACATCAAGAAGTCCTGCCTTATTACCGTAATAAATATGTCCATAAGGGCTGTTCATATGTAAATCCAAATCATCATAGTTAAACCAATGAAGAGAAATTCGCATATAGCCATCAACTTTACCTCCTACTTCTTTTACACGCTGCTTAATAGCATCGGAAATATTACCATTATATGCCCACGCAAAACCATTATCCCATTTAAACATAGAAGGAGATTCTTTATGAACAGGAGCGGTAAGAGTTACTAAGTTATTAGTAAAACTATTATCAAATAATAACTCTAACTTGCTAGCTTTAGTAACAATATTATTAAGGAAATCCTCAATAGTTACTGAAATCGCTTGTTTGTCTAAGTTTGAATTAGTTTTACTAGAACTAGAAATCTCATTCATAAGAGCATCAAATCCTCCAGACATTCTCTTTCTAGTCTCACGATTTACAAAGATAACATCTTCAACAGAAATATCTTCTACTTTAGCGTGACGACGCTCTAGAGAGTCTTCATAACCAAGATCTACCACAGTCTTATAAGCGTTTTCTACTTGAGTTTTAGTAATAATACCCTTTGGTCTATGATAGTTATAAGGAGCAACCATAGCTTCAAACCTCTTAACAGATTCTTCAAGATTATTAGTCTCAGAAATATCTTTAAGAAGCTGACCTATCGCGGAATTAGCAACATGAGTTATAGAGTCAGAAAGTTTACAAGAAGTAATCCAAGCATAATTGTCTAATTTAGTACTATTTAAAGTAAATTCTGACAATTTATCAAAAACTTTCTTTAAACTATTTATTTGGAAAAGATAAGTATCACCTCTGTAAAGATTATTATCAGTAATTAAATCCAATACAGCCTGTACTGCTTCAGGGTTAATTTCTGACAAAGTTCTTTTCCAAACATCATGAGTAGATTTTGCTCCTGCACGAAACGATGGAGCATTATCTTTACTCATAATTAAATTATTTGTAGGGTTAGCATAGAAATGGTTCCAAGTGATTACTTTTGTATCCTCTTTAATTTGTTGATTACACTTGCAACCCATAGTTGCTTCTTCAGTAATGAAAACATTTCTAATCTTAGAGCCTCTTATTACTTGCGACATATTATCCACAACGTTAGCAAATATTCCATCTGCTTCTACATCTTCCCAATAAGAGTGAATATTGTAGTTTTCATCAATAGAAACTACAGCACCATATCGAGTGATAAAATGCTTACAGTTATTACAATTAAACTCTTGACGTACAACTCCTTCAGAGAAGGTTTCAAGATAAGCCATCCACAAAAGTTCTTTTTCTACATCAAGAATAAAGAGATGCTCGTTCTCTTTAATCATCTTATTACAAGCATTTGTAACAAGATTTCTAAAATCTAAATATTCCATAATTTTATTAAATTTTATAAAAGGAAGAGAAGGAATATTCCCTCTCTTCCCGTAGATACTTTAATGTTTACACATTTACATTGGTGTTTTCTACGTCGCCATTGACATTAACGTTCTTGTTAATCTTTGCATCAATAGTGTTAGCCTTCATAATATCAGCCATATCTACACCCGTAGCATCTTTTACAATATCACGAGTTTGTTTAATAATAGCTGGAACATTACCAGAAATACCAGAAGCTTCAGAGCCATTAGTTCCATAAACTGTCATATTACCAATTTTACCCATAGGCTCAGCTATATACTTAGCCATCTCAGGAAGAACTTTCTCATTAAGTTTAGAAAGCATATCAATAACAGCAATAGAACCATACTTATTATAAGCCTCTGCCTTTTTCTCCATAGCCTCAGCCTCAGCAAGACCCTTAGCTTTTACACCTTCAGCTTCAGCTAAAAGTTTGGCTTTAGTACCTTCAGCTTCAGCTGTTAAGGTTTGTTGAGTAGCATATGCTTCAGCTTCACCTTTAGCACGAATACCTGCAGCCTCTTGCTCTTGAGAATAACGATTAGCTTCTGCCTTAGCCTTTACAGCTTTAGCTGCCTGCTCTGCCTGATATGCCTCAGCCTCAGCAGCACGTTTCTGCTTCTCTAATTCTGCCTGAGCATCAATCTCTGTTTGATACTTATCAGCATCAGCCTTAGCATTTACGTCAGCCAAATATTCATTCTGCTTAATCTTAATCTTCTCCTCAGAAAGAGTTTGCTCCTTACGGGTCTTCTCAATATCAGCTTCAACCGTCTTAATATTAATAGTCTTCTGCTGTTCCTGCTCTTGAATCTTATAAGCAGCATCAGATTCAGCCTTCTTAATATCAGACTGTCTCTTCAATTCAGCTTTCTTAATAGCCAACTCATTATTACGTTCTGCAATAATAGTGTCAGCCTTTACACGTGCTTCATTAGCCTCATTGTCAGCCTCAGCTTGAGCTTTAGCTACGTCTCTATCAGCATTAGCACGAGTAATCTTTGCATTCTTTTGAATAGCTGCTGTATTATCAGCGCCCAAATCACGAATCAAACCTTTTTCATCAGTGATATTTTGGATATTGCAAGAAAGAATTTCAAGACCTAACTTAGCCATATCAGGGGCTGCTTTCTTTTGAATCTCATCTGAGAAGGCATCTCTATCAGTATTAATACTAATAAGATCTAGAGAGCCTACTACTTCACGCATATTACCCTCAAGTGAATCCTTTACTTGCTGAGCAATTTGACCTGGAGACATATTCAAGAAGTTCTTAGCCGCAAGTCTAGTACCTGCTGTATCAGGAATTACTCTTACCTTACATACAGCATCTACCATTACATCAAGAAAATCATGAGTAAGAACAGGCTGTGAAGTTTTAACATCCACAGTTACTTGTCCAAGATAAACTTTATCAAGTCGTTCAAGTACTGGAACTTTTACTCCACCACCTCCAATAAGAACTCTAGGCTCTTTACGTAAACCCGAAAGAATGTATGCCATCGAAGGAGGAGCTTTAACATACATTGTCGCAATAATTACTAGCAGAACGATAACACCGACTGCGATACTACCAATTAGAACTAAAGTGTTCATAAAGTTGTAAATGTTTAAATTTTATAAATTAAGTATCTAAGAATTAACTATAGTTAATTCCAAGGGTGTTTCCTAATATTTTATAAAATTATATTTAATCCTCCATGTGAAGAACTAGAATAACAACTGGTGATCATATTGATTCTAACTTCTCCATAATTTGAAATAGTTACAATCCATTTATTAGCAGGATCAATCATTACAATTCGTAAACCATCAAAAGTATCTCCAATTTTTAGGTACTGTAACTCTTTATCTTTAGAACAACTATCGTAGTCGGTATAATATTTTTTATAAAAATCGGCAATAAAAGCACGTTCTTCGTTAGTTTTATTAGGGTTAGAATCCATAGATTTATATTTATTATAATCTTTTATAATAGCTTCAACCTCTTCAGTAGTAAAATGGAAGGCGCCTGCCTTTCTGTATTGAACATACTTATAGCCGTAAGTATAGCTAGAAAACTCAATATTAAAGTTAGCTTTAATGTCTTCAAAAGATTCTATACCGTGAATATTTATTTCAGCAGCTATAGCTTTAATTAAATCAATAGTTATGATTTGCATAGAATGAGTTAATTCTACTATAGCTTCAGCAGCAGATTTATCTTCTAAAATATCATTAAGAATCTCTCTAGTAGTTTCTTCTGAAAGATTACCGAAAGATTTTTTATAACGTATTCTAGAAGGTCTACCAAGAAGATTTGGTTCTACATTTAATCTATTAGTAGTAAGTAAGAATATCTTACGATAAATAGAGTTATGTACTCCATCCATAAAAGATAACACTACAGAGGAATCTTTAAATTCTTTTTCGTATTCATCAAAAAAGAAAATACAATCAAAATCGATAGCTGTAGATAAATATTTTATTAATTTATCATCATTATCGGCTCCCATAGATTGTACTAAAATAACAGGAAGCTGTAAATGATTGCAAAGTTCTTTTGCAGTGACCGTTTTACCAGTTCCCTTAATTCCATCAAGCAAAACACCTAAATTACCAGTAGTGTTTTCATAAGTCTTTAAAACGTAATTAATAAAGTGTTCGTTTAGACCATACAGTTTGTAATCAAATGTAAAAGTATCGGCAATTTTATATAAATAAAATCCTGCCATTGAAACTCTTACTTCATAAATACCTCTTGGTATTCCATTAGTGTAAGACACTGTGGTAGCACTTCCTTTACTAAAAGTGTTACCATCTTGTAACCAAATTTGTTTGTTCATTTTACTATAAGTATTAATTATTTAATATATGAAGGCAAAACTCTATTTTATAGAGTATATCATCAGTTCTTTCTATTAACTTATTCAATTGTTCTTTCATAATAGTAAATGGATTTATAATTAAATAAAAATTCCCTGGACTAAATTAATAGTCCAGGGAAGTAGCTTAATAACGTCTTAAAAGACTAGAGAAAGGTAAATCTTGTAAATAATACTCATTTACTGATTCATTTCTTAATTTAATATCTTCTTTATCTTCCATAACAGTTAATTTTTATTAATCAATTTATTGACTAAATACTTAGCATATTCTTTTTCATTCTCCAAAAGCCATTCAGTCATATCTCCCTTAACATCTAAGCTACCACCTTGCCAAAATGATTGAATATCCATACTAAACCAACCTCCATCTTTAGTTTTAGCAAACCATATAAGATGGTCATCGTATTTAGGAATATAGCATCCTATAAAGTATGGAGTATCTCTTGAGTATATCCAATCATGGTCTATAGCATTAGTTACAAAAGCTATTTTAAGATGAATATTAGCTTTATTAAAAGGAATTATTTTCTTGACATAAGCTTTATATAGTCTACTTCTCCGAATCTTACCATCATCAAAGAAGTTATAAATTTTTCCTTTCTTTGGTAACATCATCTACCTTTTTAAATTGTGTATAAGTATGATTATAAATAATAGGCTTATTATTCTGCCAGTTCAGT
>ERZ808245.1228-NODE-1228-length-10770-cov-2.598693_pt1 | contig 10770 bp, 7 predicted proteins | sample MGYA00521243_ERZ808245 | MGnify/ENA primary metagenome ERZ808245 (study PRJEB31516, sample SAMN03275576) | gut metagenome | biome: mammalia-associated habitat; material: feces | host: Papio cynocephalus | place: Kenya | collected 2012-07-07 ... | reverse complement strand
CAGTCTGTCTATCGCAGACTGGAACGTACGCAAGACATCGGACGAAATTATTTTCTAAATGAAAAATACCCACCTACGCACAATATACCACCTGCTCGCCATTATCCCGGCAGCACTGCTGCTGACGTGTTGCCAAAACGATGTGCAAGACGAAAAGAAAACGGCCGGTTTCGCCAACCTGACCATCGCGGTGAACAGCCCCTCCATCAGAATTGACAGCCGCAGCGTATCGTTGAGCGACCCAGACGGAAACGCCGATGACATGAGCGAATGGGACAAATATGTGGACGGAAGAAAGCTCTACCGCGTCACACTATTCCTCATCAATAAAAAGACAAATACCATCGTAGGCTACCGCGACAGCAAAGACGGAAGCGAGAACGGCATCACGATTGCCGAGGACGGAAAAACTGCCACAGCATCTTTTCAATACATGGACCCCAAGCACGGAGACATAGAAATACTGAAACACGGAGAATACCGCATGGTGATTATAGCCAACTACTCGAAAGTTTCGGCAGACAATGATGGCGGAACAAACATGACTTATGCAGGCAACGCCGGTGTCATAGGAAACATCAACAGCATCAAAAATAGCTTTTTAGAAGAAACCGGTCTTTCAACAACCAACACCAATTACCAAAACCTGTTCAATACAAAGATATCGGCAGGAAACGACTACGTTTGTCCGCAACAGCCACAAGTGCTGACCCTTGTAAAAGACCTGCAACTGCAAACCGGTGACAATTCGGTATCGGCCGAACTCGTGCGCACCTATTCGCGCATACGCATTGAAGCCGCCAACCACAGCGAGGAGGAATTAAGCATCACAAATCTACGGTTTAGCACGAACTTTGCACAAAAAGAAGCTTACATTTTCGATGATCCCGACAACAGCGGCCGCAAATACAGCATAACGGCCAAAGGAGCACCGACCGTGGGTTCGACAAATGCCATCATTCCGTTTAATGGAACTGTGAAAATACCACATATTGCCCAAACGGAAAGCAACCGAAAGGCCGTTTTTGATGCCTATATACTTGAAAGTAAGGATGAAACAAACCGTTACACTTATACCATCACTGCCGGATATAAGGATATCCCCAATAAAACAGCCACATTTGAGCTCCGCGACATTCATCCGACGACAGGAAACGTGGAAGACCTGACGGAAATAAAACGCAATGACTTCATACGCAGCCTTGTCAGCATTTCATACAGTCCTTCGACCATCGACTTTGAATTTAAAGTGTTGCCATGGACAACGAAAGACGAGGATATAGAATACAACTAACCACAACTCCAAACCATGAGCATCATACATAAAACAATATGGCTGCTAAGCCTGCTGCCTGTACTGCTTTTGAGCGGCTGCACGGACAACGATGGCATTGAAAACAGCACTATAGGACAAGAAACCGTAGTGGATTTCAAATTCGGCGATTGCAGTTTCAAACGCGTCGACATAAAAACACGCGCCACATTGGGCATTCTTCCGGAATCGCGCGTCAACAACCTGTTTGTGTTTATTTTCGCCAACGGCAAGCGCATCTATTCGCACCACTTCGACAGCGATGACAAACTGCAAAGTCTGAATGCTCTGAAAAATCAGTCGGAAGATGCCTGGTATGTGGAAAACATGCAGACGGAAGACGGCGACGAGACCCGGGGAACGGTGCGCATCAAATGCCCCACCGTGAGCGAAGCCACCATGTACCTCGTGGCCAACATCGATGCCGACATGGTGAACATTTCGCCGGAAAGACTCAGTGCCATTACGACCGAAGACGAGCTGAACAGCATGGAAGCACAGCTGAATCAGGAGGTGACATCGCGAAACGGCTATTTCCCCATGACCGCGAAGGTGGAACATATCACGATTGAAGGAAACAGCATCACCTCGACCGATGACAATGCGCTGCCCGCCCTGCTCAAACGACTGGACGCCAAAGTGAAAGTAAACATCAAGGTAAACAAAAACAGTTCTACTACCACAACGGAAGGAAACACTACCACCCGGCAGACCATCAAGGATTTCCGACCCGAAAGCTGGCGCGTGGTCAACATTCCGAAAGCGGCCTATGCTTTCGAACAGACCGAGAATGCCGACACGGAATATTTTAACAGCAACGAAATGCCTTTTGAGACGGAAGAAAAGGGTGCCAACTCGGAAACGCTTCACGGCTTTTCTTTTTACATGCTCGAAAACAAGCAAAAGGCAAAAGCCAATCCGCTGAACTTTCACGAACGCGACCAACGCAAAAAGAATGCCGACGGCAGCTATGACACATCGGGAGATTTATGGACCAAAGCCCCTGAAAACGGCACTTATCTGGAAATAAAAGGCGAGGTGGTCATGGACGTTGATGTATCGAGCGAAGCCAAGGAGCAACAGTTGTCGGCCGATGTCGTCTACTACATCCATCTGGGCGACTTCGCAGGAAACAAATGGGAAAACTATGAGGTGGAGCGAAACACCTTTTATACCTACACTATTACGGTGAACGGCGTAAACAGCATACAGGTGGAAGTGGAGACATCGCAGCCCGGGGAGACATTCGAAGAACGCGAATCGGGAGCAACGGGCCATGTATATATCGCCAAAGAGAGCATCCACACGTTTGATGCACACTACGGGCAACGCGTTTTCTGCTTTGATGCCGAATATATCAATCCGGAAACGGTTACATGGTATGTCAAAACGCCGTTCGGACGCGAAGGAACGCCGGTCAAAGTGGGAGATACGGAAATGCCTTCAGGCCTGGACTACAAATGGGCACATTTCATGATTAACGAGGTGTCGGCAACCCGCGACGACGAAGCACAAGACACGCCCTACAGCCAACTGAACCGGAAATATCCCGGAGACAATAGTGACGAGCTGATGGACGTGGTGCAATTTACCAAATATATCAAGCAGCAGAAACGAAAATTCGACAAAGGGCAGTCCAACGACTTCCATAAGGAAACGGACGCAGACTGGAAACAGAAGTATCCCGACGACCCAAGCAAATATATCCGCAGCCGCATCTATGTGACGGTTTTCATCGACGAGTTCTACTATGACAGCGATCCCATCACACAGGAAAGTAGTGATGACCTGTGGAAGAAATTCGTTAACCAGCCCAACCGCGTGATGCACATCCTCAGCGACAGCAAGACCAGCCTCGACAAAGCCAGCACGGCCACGGGAAGTGTCATTACCCTGCGACAAAACTCTATACAGACGCCTTACGCCCTCAACAAGGACGAACTGAAAACGGCGTGGGGATGCGAGACCATCGACGAGTCGTCGGAGGAAGCCGCCGGCATCAACTGGTTTTTCTCCACTAATGAAAACAGCACTACAACATCTTATATAGAGAATCTGACTAATTCGGACACCGACAACGGCCTCTACAACACGGCTCTTTTATGGGGTATGGACAAAAGCAGCATCAAATGGGACGATTATCTCGATTACGAACGCAAGAACGACTATAACACCCTGTTCATGAAAGACGACAAGGCCGTGCTTCGCTATGCTGCCATGATGCGCAACCGCGACAACAACGGCAACGGCATCATAGACCCCGAAGAGGTGCGCTGGTATGTGGCCGGCCTCGGCCAGTTGGACGGACTCTACATCGGCGAGCAAGGACTTTCGGGCGACGCCAAGCTGTATAAAAAGAGTTTTGCCACTGCCGCGAATGAAACTTTTGATGCAAGCAGTCCTTATAGCGGTTTCAAGAAATGGAGGTCGCATGTTGTCAGCAGCACCGTCAGTGGCGGCAAAGTAAAGGTGTTGTGGGCCGAAGAAGGCATTTCTGTCAGCAATTACAAGCAGCCTCTCGAAGGAAATGGATGGAAAGACGTGGACGGGGCCTACCAATGCGGAGCTTATTCCATCCGCTGCGTCAGAAACCTCGGAATGCCCGATGCTACGGCAAGCACCATCAAAGACAAGGACAGCAATCTTCCCACCCCTTTGATAAACGTCATCCAACCCGGTGGAACCATCACCTCATCTTCGGTCTATCGGTTTGACATGACCAATGTCAATGAAAAGTCTCTCCGCTATTATACGACAAGAGAATTGGAACCTGCCAATGAGAACTCGGAAATAGCGAAGGTCTATAAAGGTTTTGAGACGGGTGATTTAAAAAACATCAACCAAGGCTACACCTCGCTAAAAAGCACGCTTGAATCGGGAAATTCGCCTTGCGATGACGGCTACAGGATTCCCAACATCAGGGAAGGAGCCCTCATGTCGCTTTATTGCGATGGTAATTGGTGGAAGGTAAATAACGTTGAAAGAGGGACTATGGTCAGCTCCTATTTCTCTTTGGGAAAATTGGGAACCAATGTCTACCAGCATAAGAATGCCGACATGGGCATTTCATGGATTTGCCGGAATGCACACGTAAGTGTCGGAGAAGTCACAACCTATATCCGACAGGTACGCGACTACAATCCGTAGCCTCACTTTTATTTGACCACCTTGTCGGATGGATAGTATGCGAATTTGCACAAATAAAGCATTATACGCCACATTCCCCCATCAACCATTTTAGGGCATTCATCCTTTTGATGCCGTTATAGTCTGCCTCAGGGTCTTCGTCCAAGGTAAGTATGCATTTGGGGTATTGGTCGTCAATTTCTTGCAGTGGCTTCAGTTCCCGTTTAAGTGTGGCTTCATCCCTCACCGTGGCAGCCACTTGATAATATACTATGTCATTTTCGTCCATTGCAACAAAGTCTACTTCCAAATCATTGATTTTCCCGACATAGACTTTCTTTTGGCGGTGCAGCAGTTCAAGATACACAACATTTTCCAACAAACGCCTCGCATCAAACGAGCGTGAGCCAAGAAGCATTCTCCGCAGCCCCACATCCACCAAATAGTACTTGCTCAAAGTTTTGAGAAGCTGTCTGCCTTTTACGTTATACCTTTTAGCTTCATACACGAAGAATGTCTCACACAGTGAAGTCAGGTATTTTTCCACCGTCTTTTGGTCAATTTTTCTTCCGTCTGCGGTCATTATGTCGGCTATACGTTTGGTTGACATAATGTTTCCGATGTTATCGGCAATGAAGCGTATCACACTTTCAAGCATCATCACGTCTTGTATTTTCTTCCTGCTCATAATGTCTTTCACGACGATGGTGTTATATACCCCATTCAAATAGTCGGCAATGTCACCGGCACGTTCAAGAGTCAGTGTGTATGGAAAACTACTTTGTGTGATGTAGTCTGTATAGGCTTTTGCAAGATTGTCTTGTTTGCCGCTGCCTGTTACATATTCCTTAAACGAAAGGGGGAGCATATCAATTTCCACATATCTCCCAGAAAGCAGTGTGGCTATCTCACTTGAAAGCATATAGGCGTTGGAACCTGTAATATACAAATCGACGTATGGTTTCAGGTTGAGGCTGTTGATGATGTCGGGAAAGTCTTTTACGTGTTGTATCTCATCAAAAAAAATGTACGTTGGCTTGTCGGGCAGAATAAGGGGTTTGATATATCTGTACAAGGCTATGGGGTCGCGCAGTTCCCTGTTGTCGTAGTCCTCAAAGTTCAAGTAAAAGATTTGTCCGGGAACAACGCCGTTTTTCAGCAGCCAGTCGCGGAATATGTCCATAAGGGTTGATTTGCCGCAACGGCGTATTCCCGTTATGACTTTTATCAACTTCTTGTCTCTAAAGGCTATCAGCTTTTCAAGGTAATCGTTCCGCTCTATTCTTTTCATTTTATGGGATTATTTGTAGTGCGAAGATATGATTTTTTGCGGTATTGAAATCCTAAAACTCCGAAGAATTTGGATTTTTGCGGAATATATTCCTAAAACTATTTGGAAACGGAAAGTTTTAGGAATGCAATACGTTTTATTCTGGGCAGATTTATTTTGCGGCTCTGTCAATGCTGCCGTTGCTGCGGTGTTAGCTTGTCGACTGCCGCCAACCGCTATTTGACCACTGCCTGATAGCCTTTGATGTAGGTCTCGCCGCTTTCGGTCTTGCTGTAATACGGCTCGTATGAAATCTTGTTGGCTCCGGCAATGTGTCGCCCTGTTTCAGCAACCACGAGGTCCACGCTTACATCGAGTGCACCCTTGCCTACCTTGTCGGGTGAATAGAATGCGAATTTGCACAAGTTATATGCACCGTAAGGATTGCTGTATCCCTCATTGAAGCCCCATGGTGCCGTTTGCCATGGAGTAGTACCGCCGTAAGCATACCATGCGTCGCAATACTGGTTCCATCCGCCCCCGCTCTTTTTGAGCATACAGGTTTTGAGGAAAAGCAGCCCTTGCAACTGGCATTCATACTGGTTTTCGCTTTGCGTGCCAAGTATAGTTCCCTTGCACCATGCGCCGTATGGAATTTGCGGATTGCTCGAAGTGTATGTTCCAAGATACTTTGCACCTGTGAAGCGGAAGTAAGGTTTTTGATCGTATTTGAGCTCTATGGGCACCGGCTCGCCATAGGCAATGTTGAAGTCGCTCAGGTTATAGTCGGTGGTGTATTCAACATAGGAGCAAATGGTGTAGTCGCCGTCGGTAACGGCTGTAAGGTTGTTGTAGTCGATGAACATTTCATTTTCGTCGACCGAAAAGTTTTGCGTCGAGGTGGCTGAAGTTACGTTGCCCGAGTTGGGGTTGTCGCTCTCGGAAATCATGGAAAACTTGTGGAAGCTCTGCCCCGAGCGGAATATCTCAAATCCCCAGTCGCGTATGGCTGTGATGTTCTTATTGGCGTATGCGTTGCAAGTGGCGTTGAACTCGAACTGAAAATACACCTTTTTGTCTTCGTAGCATTCGTTGTCGGGCGAGTATGTCGCCTCGCAGCTTGCCGAAGTCTGCCTGAAAGTGAAATCCACGTCCGATGCCGCCAGAGGAACCGTTTCGCCGTGCCTCACAAAGTCGCAGCTCAATTTGAAGCGTTCCTTGCCAAGGAAGTCGAGATCGGAAATAAGATATGGGCGCAGTTTGATGTGGTCACCGGTAGGGTAAACCACAAGAGTATATTGCGCCCGATAATCGTCGGTCTTACTCACAAGGATTTCGCCCGAGCGCACATCGGTGCGGTTGTACCACGGGTCTATAACATCGCGTGCCAGCACTCCGCAATAGACGCTGTTGACATAGGTTTTTTGTACGCATGCCCCCAACTCCGTGTGGTTCTGCGTGATTTCGTGCGGAATGCCGTTGGCACCCTCAATCTCTACCGTTACATTGTAGCCGCTGTCGCTGCGTTTCTTTATGTCGGTTATCTTTACGCCGGCGTTTCCATACAGGAAATCTTGCACTTTGGCCACCTGCGCCTCATATTCCTGGGCGGCCCAGCCCAAAGGCAATGTGACAGCACCGGCAGAAGAGCCGGCCGTCTTGCTGATGCCGGCTGTCAGGGTGGTGAGCGAAGCTTTTACCCATTTCTCGTCGTGCATCTCCTCGGTGAACTTGCAGGCGGTGAGCAGGTCGTCAAGATGCGGAATGTTTTTGGTAAGCAGCTTCTCAATCATCGATTTCGTCCAGTCGCCCACCACACCTTTCGTGCGCGCTGCTCTGCTTGATGCCGCCTTGGTGTCCTTATCCGTTATCGGCACGGTGCGCGCATCAATTTCGCCCCATGTGTCGCTGCCGGCTTCAAAGACTGTCAGCTTGCCGTCCGCCTCACACACGTCTGACATCTGGTCAAGTCCGCCTATCCTGAGTATATGATTGTCTTCTGGGTCAACCTCGAAAAGAAAAGCCTTGTATGTATAATATTGCGAATCGTCAAGATAGTAAAGTATTGTGCCTTTGCTTTTGTTGGCATGAGCCATGAGGAACGTGCCATTATAGTATATGCCCTCCTCCCAGCCGTTGGCGGTGTCTTGCACAGCATAGTAAGTTTCTTTCTTGAAAGGGGAGTCTTCATTGTTGCCTCCTCCGTTTTCTGAGTCTTGGCATGCAACAAATGTGATGAGTGCTATTGCAGAAAGAATAATGGAAAAAAGATAACGGTAATGCATAACCAGTCTTATTTAGGTGAGACAAATTCAGTAAACGTCTTAAAAAGCCTTATTTCATAGCGTCTTGCACTAATGTAAACGTGTCAAAGGCATCTCCTGATTGCAGCCCTACCATCAACGTCCGCGGTTTACCTGTTTCATTGCTATTGATTACGACCAGCATCTGACGCTCTGATATTGTAACATGATACCAATCACCATCAAAAAGCTGATTGTTTGACTTTAAATCCATGTATTCGCCATCTTCGCAAATCTCGGAAATCCAAAAGCCGTTGTAATTGTTGCACACAAACAGGTAGCTATCACCATCAGCAGGCACTCTCACCACATCTTTTTTGTCAAGTCCGGATGGCGTGGTGACCCACTTCATCGGTTCCCATTTCCCGTCAGGATCGCTGCAACCTGCAAAAGCGAGGAGAGACATAAAAACAAAAACCAAATGAGCCTCCCAACGATTGCCGTAAATAGTTGTGATCTGCTTTATATTATTCATTTACTCCTAACTTAGAGTTTATTCGGCACAAAGTTAGTCATTTTTCTATTATCGCATTTCGTTCCCGACTAAGAGTTTCCGGCCAAAAGAAAACGGATCTTTTTCAACTCCACGCTTGAATTATTACAAAATATTTTCCATATCAAGCAAGTAGCGCTTGGCCGACAAACCTCCTGCATAGCCGGTCAAACTTCCATCGGCACCGATAACCCGATGGCATGGTATGACGATCGACATCGCATTTGCTCCGACTGCCGAAGCAACGGCACGAGTGGCTTTCGGACTTCTCAACAACAATGATAAATCAGAATAGGAAACAGTACGACCGTAGTCTATCCCGAGCAACGAATGCCAAACCCTCTTCTGAAAAGGTGTGCCGGCAAAGCGCAGAGGCAAGTCGAAAGTCCGGCGCTTCCTTCTGAAATATTCATCCAATTGGAATGCGGCTTGCCGCAACAACGGAGTATCGCCCCATTCGAAAGCAACCGCCTGAAAGTGCTTCAACAATCTGCATGAAATGACCTCTCGCCGCTTTCTTACATTCCAGTCGCACAAGCAAAGCTCACCGCCCCACTCTCCCAACACAAGCTGTCCGCAAGGTGACTGATAAGGGCTTATGACGATTGCAGAACAATGACTCATACCTGTATATGCTGATTATTCACATGCAAAGATAACCTTTTGCCATGACAAACAAGACACGGGCGACAAAGATTGCAACAAGAAATAGATGATTTTCATGCACGTTCTTGTATACTGCATTTACTGAACATGCTCCAAAGTCTCACGTATTGCAGAGTATAAATTCAAATTCGTCAAAATATGCCACCAGCTTATTCGAAAAGACTTTCTCCCATGATAGGTTATCACAGCAAAACTATATCTTTGTAGCATTAAATAGAAAAAGCAGCATAATGCGCATAAACAAATGGATTACTTTAGTCTTGGCTATAAACATAGCGATGCTGTGCTTAGCCATAAACGTTTTGAAGACGTACCACCAACGAAACGAGATTGTCAAATCCGAACGGCCCATTACCGGCTATTCCATCTTGGAAGTAAATTGCAGTGGTGGTTACAGAGGTGGTTCAACTATAAGAATAGCTTACTTAGACAAAACCTATTATGTTGGAGTAAGTAGAAAACAATGCAAAGAGGCGGAAAGTACCAATTTCTATTATGATAGACAACATGATACAGTATTTGAAAAAGAAGAGCTGAGCATGAGACATGTCTTGTTTTTCTTCGCCATGTTTGCATTCTCTTTGCTTTTATGGAGATACCCAAAAGTGCGAAGGTACAAAGCGACAAGAAAAGACGTTCTTAAAGCAAGAAAAGATATTTTCCTCAAAGATGCCCTTCCTATACTAAAGGCAAAAAGATTTGTAGAGGAACCATTCAAAACATCCAACTTTGGATGGTGTGGCTTTGGGTATATCTATGATATGTGTCGTCTTAGGAAAGGCAAGTTCTTGGATTTTGTGTCAGTAAGAATACCGCAAGGCGATAAGTATGTGCAGATATTTATACATGTCTTTGAGGTTACCCCTCAGCTCGATTCTCTTTCATCACTTAAAGAGAAGGAAGGACTAAAATACTTCATACCTCCAAACTGTGAAAAAGAAATTAGGCTTGACACGGGCTTTATCAAGGGAGCACCTATCCTATCCAAGGGTTTTTGGTTAGGTGGATTGAAGTTGGGGCATTACTTTACGAAAACAGACTACGACAAGCAGGTTGAGAAATTAAAAGAGAAAGTAAAGTCAAGACTTTGCAATATTGATGCTTACTTTGAGAAGTGGTATGAATGCCATCGCCCTAACCTTGTGAAATGGGATGGGGAATTAATTGAAAGAAGATAACTAAAAAACATCTTACGCATGAAAAGATATTGCATATTATTCTTGATTGCACTTCTGTGTCTTTGCAGTTGCAATCAAAGAGCCCAACCGATAGAGACCGCCGAGAACGACAGTATAACAGAGTTCTTTAGAAACTTTTATACTGGCTGTAATGATTATTATATCCAACAAAACCAAGCTGACCGTGAAAACAAAAGCAGTTCTTACCGACAATACCTAACCGATAATTTCATTTCATTCCTCAAAGGTTTCTGTTTTGATGATATTGTTGCAGACGTCTATAGAAAAGATTTAGACATATATGAACAACATGAGATAGGCACTTTCAACGATAGTATCCTCTCTTCCTTACATGTGGAGAAGATGGCAGATGAAAAGAATGTCTATATCGTACATCTGCAAATAGACACCCTACACATCCA
>ERZ808245.1218-NODE-1218-length-10818-cov-3.008176_pt1 | contig 10818 bp, 9 predicted proteins | sample MGYA00521243_ERZ808245 | MGnify/ENA primary metagenome ERZ808245 (study PRJEB31516, sample SAMN03275576) | gut metagenome | biome: mammalia-associated habitat; material: feces | host: Papio cynocephalus | place: Kenya | collected 2012-07-07 ... | reverse complement strand
TCCGCCGCACGTGTCAGCGGAAAAACAAAATGCGGCGTAAACGCCGCAACAAAGTTAAACCGGAGTTTATCGACAGTCTGAAACCTTCCTCGTCAGAGGAAGGTTTTTTTGCGTTAAATCAACCTTTCAAGTTCCGGGAACAGTGAAAGCGAGCGGCGCAGTATACCGTGTATCTGCGCGATTGCAATGCCGTAATTCGTAAACGGCAGACCCTGTTGCTTTGCGCGCTCTATGCGCGACTGCATCTCCCTGCGGTTAAGCATACATCCGCCGCAGTGAACCGCCAATGCGTAACGCGACAGATCCGTCGGGAACTCTCCGCCCGAGGTAAACTCAAATTTAAGCTGTTTTCCCGTATATCCGTTTATCCAACGCGGCAGTTTTTCAGTGCCTATATCTCCGCACTGGCGGTGATGCGTACACCCCTCGGAAATAAGCACGGTGTCCCCGTCCTTAAGTCTGTCAAGCGCCGCCGCTCCCCTTACGGCTGTATCAAGTTCGCCCTTATAGCGCGCGAACAGTATTGAAAACGATGTCAGCGGAATATCCTGCGGGACGATTTTATTAACCGCGCCGAACGCCTGAGAATCTGTTATTACCATGCGCGGTTTTCCCTTAAGTGCGCCGAGCGCCGCGGCAAGTTCGGTTTCCTTTACAACAACATTTATCGCTCCGCTGTCAAGCACGTCCCTTATCATCTGCTGCTGCGGCAGTATCATTCTGCCCTTTGGCGCGGCGGCATCAATAGGCGTTACCAGCACCACAATGTCGGCAGGTGCCAAAAGGTCGCCCACAAGGCGGCGTTCATCGCCGTTTGAACCCGAAAGCCTGCCTATCATTTCCTTTAATTCATATATGTTAACGCTCTTTTCGGCGCTTACGTATATCTCATTTTTCTGCGGTGTCGGTACACGCGGCAACAGGTCGCATTTGTTGTATACGGTTATATACGGTATTCCGCGCTCCTCAAACAGTTCGCAAAGTTCGCAGTCGGTTTTCTGTTTGCCCTTTTGCGCGTCGGTTACAAGCACGGCAATATCCGTTTTGCCCAAAATCTGCCGCGTGCGCTCAACACGCATTTTGCCGAGTTCCCCGACGTCGTCAAACCCCGGGGTATCAATAATCACAACAGGGCCTATCGGCAAAAGCTCCATTGCCTTTTGCACGGGGTCTGTTGTCGTCCCCTTGACTTCGGACACAACCGAAAGCTTCTGCCCGGTGACGGCGTTTACAAGGCTTGATTTACCCGCGTTGCGTAGTCCGAAAAAGCCTATGTGTACCCTTTCCGACGACGGTGTGGAATTAAGTCCCATTGTTCATCACCTCAAAATCTGAAATCGCGGCTGTTTGAATTTTTAATCTCTTCAATGTGCCGCGCGGCAATCTCGCGCACCTTGTCGCCGGGTATTTTTTTAAGCTCGCGCTCTATCAGCTCAAATCCCACCTTTTTTGTTTCATCGGACGCATAATCGACAAGATATTCCGTGAGCGTCATAAGCGCGTTGGGATGACAGCAGTTTAATATCTGCCCGTTTTTACATAGGCTCATAAACCTGTCGCCTGTTCTGCCCTCTCTGTAACACGCGGTGCAGAAGGACGGAATATGCTCCTTTTCCATAAGCCAGCGCACAACCTCGTCAAGAGTGCGCTGGTCGGAAACATCAAACTGCTCGGAATCGTGGGGGCGTTCCTCCTGCGTGTAACCGCCCACAGATGTTCTTGATGCGCCGCTTATCTGTGAAATGCCGTAATCAAGCACCTTTCCGCGCACCGCTTCGCTTTCTCTTGTGGATATAATCATTCCTGTATACGGCACGGCAATGCGTATGCAGGCAATAATTTTTGCAAACAGTTCATCCGAAAGGCTGTTGTCAAACACACCGGGGTCAATGTCGTCGGCGTGTTTTATTCTGGGTACGCTTATTGTGTGCGGACCTACGCCGTGAACCGCCTCAAGATGCTCCGCGTGCATAAGGAGTCCCGCAAACTCGTATTTATAGCCCTCAAGCCCGAACAGCACGCCCAGACCCACATCGTCAATGCCGCCCTCCATTGCGCGGTCCATTGCCTCGGTGTGATAATTGTAATCGTGCTTGGGTCCCGTGGGGTGGAGTTCAAGGTAACTCTTTTTGTTGTAGGTTTCCTGGAACAGTATGTATGTGCCTATGCCCGCCTCTTTAAGCCTGCGGTAATTTTCAACCGTGGTTGCGGCTATATTAACGTTGACACGCCTTATATCCCCGTTTTTGTGATGGACGGAGTATATTGTCTTAATGCAATCCAGTATATATTCGATCGGGTTATTGACAGGGTCCTCCCCCGCTTCAATGGCAAGGCGCTTATGCCCCATATCCTGAAGAGCGATAACCTCGTTTTTAACCTGCTCCTGCGTAAGCTTTATTCTTGCTATATGCTTGTTTTTCATATGGTAGGGACAGTAAACACAGCCGTTAACGCAGTAATTTGAAAGATAAAGCGGCGCGAACATAACAATGCGGTTGCCGTAAAACGCAAGCTTTATTTCATTGGCAAGCTCATACATTTTGTTCACGGTTTCCTCGTCCTCGCAGGCAAGCAGAACCGCCGCTTCCCTGTGGGTAAGCCCCGCGCAGGTGACGCCGCTGCCGTTCTTCTTCGGTTTGGCCTTTTCAAGCAGGGCATTTACAAGTTCGAGGTTGTTTTTGTTTTCCTCGGCGTATTTCATTGTTTCCAAAATTTCTTCGTGGTTAATAAATTCGTCCGCCGCAAGCGATTTCGGGTCATACTTAAACATAAAACATCTTCCTTTTATTTTTTAATATCTCCGCGCGCCGTAACAATCTTATAGCCTATGCTCTTCATTCTGTTGTTAAGACATTCGCGGCACTGTGCCGATTCCTCACCGGTACATATTTTATTGTCGTAAAGGGCGTATTTTTTCCGCACTGCCACGGGCGACAGATTCGGCATTACAACATTAGCCCCCGCCTTAATTCCCTTTTCGCGCCCGTTCGGGTCAGCCGTACCGAGCGCCGTTGTAGCGGGAAGCAAGATATTCGGTTTGATAAGCCTTATCAGCGACAGCAGATACGTTGTCCGCTCGGCACGTACCCCGCGGGGTACGTGCCGAGCGGCGTATCCTTTTGCGGAATAAACGGACCTATGCCGCACATATCGGGATTTAATTCCTCAATAAACTTAAGGTCCTTCGCAAGTGTTGCGGCAGTTTGAAACGGCGAGCCGACCATAAAGCCGCAGCCGACCTGAAATCCTATTTTTTTAAGGTCGTAAAGACACCTGACGCGGTTATCAAAGGACATTTCCGCCGGGTGCAGTTTTTCGTAATGCTCGCGGTCGGCGGTTTCGTGCCTTAAAAGATAACGGTCCGCCCCCGCGTTAAACATCGCTTTGTAATCATCAAACGAATATTCACCGAGCGACAGCGTCACGGCGCAATCGGGATATTCGGCTTTTATTTTGCGAACGGTCGATAAAACGCTTCCTATTGGTATAACGCCCTCCCCGCCCTGAAGCACAAAGGTGCGAAAACCCAGTTCATACCCCGTTTTACAGCAGTCAAGTATCTGTTCTTCCGTCAACAAATATCGGTCGCAATTTGTGTTTGAACGTCTTATTCCGCAGTAAAGGCAGTCATTGCGGCAGCAGTTACCGATCTCAATAAGCCCGCGCACATACATGTCGGTTCCGTATATTTCGCGCCGCACACTGTCGGCAAGCTCCGCCGCAAACCGCGAAAGCTCCGCGCTCTGCGCGCTTATGAGCCGTTCGTATTCGCAAAGCTTTAAGCTATGCTCCGCCGCCAGGCGTTCAATAAGTTCCTTATTCCGTGCAAACATTTGAATATGCCGTTTTAACACTGAGCCCGTCAATGTTGCCAAGCTTGCCCGCAAGCGCCGCTATTTCATCCTGCGGGGCGTCAAGCGCCACCGATACAATGTTAATTCCTTTAAGGCGGTAGGGTATACCCATTCTGCCAATAATGTAATCGCCGTACTCGTGAAGCAGGCTGTTAAGCCGAACTACCGAATCGGGATTTTCAACTATAACCGACATTACTGCCACTCTTGTTTGCATAAAAACACACTCCTGTTAAATAAAATATAATTCAAAAGCCGCACCCCGAAAAAAGGTACGGCTTTAACTTCTTTTAAAAGAGATATAAATGCCGCACCTTTCGGTCAGGGAATACTTCCTTTCCGTCAGGCCGCGAATTTTAAAACAGTATAATTAAACGCTGAACAGCAGCTCACCGTAGCTGGGATACGGCCAGCAGCTCTTTGAAACCACTGCCTCGGCGCTGTCGGCATATTTACGTATATCGTTCATAAGCCTCAGCACAACATCGTGGTAATTTCTTGCCCTTTCCAGCATATCGGGTATTTTCTCGGCAGAGGCAACCGCCATTTTAAGGTCGCCCGTAAGCTTATATATCTCGTTTCCCGCCGCGGAAAGCCTTGCGATTATTTCGGTATCGGCAAGGTCGTCCGCACAAAGCCCCAAACTGCGCTTGTTTATGAGCCCGGTGCAAAGCTTGTCGGTATATTCGCTTATTGCGGGTACAACCTCGCGGTTCATCATCTCAATAAGCGTCAGTGCCTCTATGTGCAGCACCTTTGAATAATTTTCAAGAATAATATCCACCCTTGAGTTTATCTCCGCGCGGCTTAACACGCCGTGGCGCTCAAACAGCTTGATGTTTTCCTCGCTTTTAAGCAGCGGAAGCGCGTCAACGGTGCTTTTAAGGTTGAGCAGACCGCGCTTTTCCGCCTCTGCCTGCCATTCCTCGGAATATCCGTCCCCGTTAAAGATAATGCGTTTGTGATTATGCACGGTTTCCTTGACAATGTTATGTATCTCCTCGTCCGCATTGTCGGCATTTTCAAGCCTGTCGGAAAATTCGGCAAATACATCCGCCACCATTGTGTTTATCATAACGTTGGTGTCCGATATAGAGGACGCCGAACCGAGCATTCTGAACTCAAATTTATTTCCCGTAAACGCAAAGGGTGAAGTGCGGTTGCGGTCGGTATTATCGCGGCGTATAAACGGAATAATATCCGCTCCCACCGTCATTTTTACCCTTTCGGCGTTGTTATGGTGAGAATCGTTTTCAATCGCCTCAAGCACACCGGTAAGCTCATCGCCCAAGAACATTGAAATAATAGCCGGCGGCGCCTCGTTAGCACCCAGTCTGTGGTCGTTGCCCGCTGTCGCAACCGATATTCTAAGCAGATCCTGATGCTTGTCAACAGCCTTTATAACCGCCGCGAGCGTGAGCAGGAACAGCCTGTTCTCACCGGGGTCCTTACCGGGATTTAAAAGGTTTACGCCCGTATCGGTCGAAAGCGACCAGTTATTGTGCTTGCCGCTGCCGTTAACGCCGTCAAACGGTTTCTCGTGAAGCAGGCAGACAAGCCCGTGCTTCAGCGCGGTCTTTTTCATTATTTCCATTGTAAGCTGATTATGATCCGCCGCAATGTTTGTCGTGGTGAATATGGGCGCTAACTCGTGTTGTGAGGGCGCAACCTCGTTATGCTCGGTCTTTGCAAGCACACCAAGCCGCCACAGCTCGTTGTCAAGGTCGCGCATAAACGCCGCAACTCTGGGCTTTAAAACGCCGAAATAGTGGTCGTCCATCTCCTGACCCTTCGGCGGCATTGCGCCTATAAGCGTTCTTCCGCAGTAAATAAGGTCGGGGCGGCTGTCATACATCTTTTTATCTACCAAGAAATATTCCTGTTCGGGACCCACCGTTGTGTTGACCTTTTTAACATTATCAAGTCCGCAGGCGTGAACGATTCTGAGCGCCTGCTTGTTTATAGCCTCCATACTGCGAAGAAGCGGTGTTTTCTGATCAAGCGCCTCGCCGCTGTATGAGCAGAAAGCCGTGGGAATACAGAGAGTGCCGTCCTTTACAAAAGCGTATGAGCTGGGGTCCCACGCGGTGTATCCGCGCGCCTCAAACGTCGCCCTGAGTCCGCCCGACGGAAAAGACGACGCGTCCGGCTCGCCCTTAATAAGCTCCTTGCCGGAAAATTCCATTATAATATGCCCGTCGTCTGTCGGGGAAATAAAGCTGTCGTGTTTTTCGGCGGTTATGCCGGTAAGCGGCTGAAACCAGTGCGTATAATGAGTCGCGCCCTTTTCAATTGCCCAGTCCTTCATTGCCGAAGCTACCGTGTCGGCAATACTGCTGTCAATGCTTTTGCCCTCTTTAACGGCGCTTTTAAGCATTTTATAGGTATCCTTGGGCAGTCTTTCGGTCATAACCGAATCGTTAAACACGTTACTGCCGAAAAGCTCGCTCACTTTATCCATAACAATATCCTTTCGGGCGGCATTTGCCGCGTTTATTTTGTCTTTCTGTCCGCCGTGACCTGACCGTCCTTAACGCCCTCGGTACTGTCGGACACAAACATTATCTTAAAGGTTAAAAGCATAAGTTTAATATCCTCCGCGAGGGACTGATTGGCAATGTACGTTAAGTCCATCTGCACCTTATCGTACGGCGGAGTGTTATATTTCCCGTATACCTGCGCGTAGCCCGTAAGACCCGCCTTTACCTGAAGCCTCAGCGCAAATTCGGGCATCTCTTTTTCATACTGCTCGAAAATTTCGGGTCGTTCGGGGCGCGGACCTACCACCGACATTGAACCGTTCAGAATATTGAACAGCTGCGGCATTTCGTCAAGCCTCAGCTTTCTTAACACCTTTCCCACAGGGGTTATGCGGTCGTCATTTTCGCTTGCAAGCCTTGCAACGCCGTCCTTTTCCGCGTCCACCCTCATACTTCTGAATTTTATAACATTAAAAAGCTTTTTATCCTTTGTGTACCGCTGCTGCATGTAAAAAATCGGTCCGCCGTCGTAAAGCTTTACGGCAAGCGAGGTTATAAGCATAAGCGGGCTTAACACAATTATTCCGACAAGCGAAAACACAATATCCATAATTCTCTTTACAAAAAGGTATGAATACGAACTGCCGGCTCTTCGGCATCGGTAGACCGGTATGTTAAGCAGCTGTATCGTCTGTCCCCCGCGGATTATTGTATCCGATATTTTCGGCTTGATATACGCGACGCGGTCGTTTGCAACGCAGAATTTAACAACCTCGTTGCGGTATTCCGAGGGAACGCCGCAGAGAAAAACAGCGTCAACATCGTATATTTTTTCGCAAAGCTCATCAAGCGAAATTTTATCGGCGTTATATGTCTTTACAACGTTAAACCGCCTGTCCATATTCCTTATGCCTTTAAGCGAAAGGTACGAATCGATATTGCCGTATACAACTATCGTGCGTTTCGGCTTGTGCAGAACATAGTATATCCTGTCCGACAGGACCGCCCACACCGTTCCGAACGCCGAAAGCAGAACAAACATTACGGCAAAAATTTCAATTCCCAAAAGCTTGTGGCTTACAAGCGTGAACATAACGTAGCACACGATCTGCCAGATGAATACCGTTATTATCTGGGAAAAGGCAATATCGGTAGCGGAGCTTGTACCTATTTCAAAAGCGCCGTATACCTTTGAAATGACAACGTAGGAAGCGAGAATGAGCGCCAGCATAAAGTAATGACCGAGCCTGTAATACGGCATAGGAACATCGTCGTTAAAATAATTTATCCAGCACCAACCCTCGGCAACCGTAAAAGTTACCGAAATTAAAACCTTTAAAAAACCTATGACAAGTTTTTCAAAAATATGTCTTTTAGTATTCATAACAAATCCTCGATTATTTTAAATAAATGTATCATTATTTATTAATCACTATAAAGCATACCACATATTCGGCTCTTTTACAACCTTTTTTTACAATAGTCGCCCCGACGGCCGTCCCGAACGGCAGAAAAATTATGGTTGCGTACAGGGTGCTGTTTAGTGTATAATAATGAAGGTAAAACAAAAGCGGCAAGGCGTACTGCCCCGCGGAAATTCGGAGAGTATTATGCGACTGTTGGCAATAGGAGATGTTTGCGGTCCCTGCGGCTGTGAGGAAATAAAAAAAAGACTGCCCGCGCTTAAACGGGAGAAAAATATTGACCTTACCGTTATTAACTGCGAAAACTCCGCCGAGGGCAACGGCGTCACGAAAGAAAGCGCCGAAAGCCTTTTTGCATACGGCGCGGACGTGCTCACCGGCGGCAACCATTCGCTCAGAAGAAAGCAGGTTTACGGTTATCTTGACGAAAACGGATTTATCCTGCGGCCCCACAACATAACGGACGCCGCGGCGGGCAAGGGCTACTGCCTTGTTGACCTTGGGTACGTGCAGGCGGCGGTTATAAACCTTGCGGGCAGAGTTTTTATTGAGCGGCAGAACGCTTCCTGCCCGTTTTGTGCGGCGGATGAGCTTATCGACCGCGCGAAAAAGGACGGTGCCGGGATAATCGCCGTGGATTTTCACGCCGAGGCGACAAGCGAAAAAAGAGCGCTGGGAATTTACCTTGACGGCAAGGTTTCCGCCTTTTTCGGAACCCACACCCACGTGCAGACAGCCGACAACGCAATATTAAAAAACGGAACGGGATATATAACAGACCTCGGAATGACGGGTGCCGCCGACTCGGTTTTGGGCGTTGAAAGCGAAATAATAATTAACCGCCTTAAAAACGGCGACACCGCAAAGTTTAAACAGGCAGACGGCAGAGGTATGCTTAACGGCTGTATTTTTGATATCAACACAAAAACGGGTCTTGCGGAGAAAACCGAACGCGTTTACATTACGGAGCGAAAGTAATATGAAAAAGCTTATAAAACCTGTAATTCTCATTCTGTCCGCGGCAATTTTTCTTGTCGGATGCCGCGCCGCGCCGGATTACTCTTCCTCGGACGTAGTGCCGGGTCAGGTATCATCGGTGCGAAAAACGAAGAACAGCCTGACGCTTTTGTACTCCGCTTCGGATTCCTTTAATCCGTACACCGCAAAGTCGGAGATCAACCGTCAGCTTTTAAAACTCGTTTTCGACCCGCTTGTAAAGCTGGACAATGAGTATAACGTTAAATACTGCGTTGCCGAAAGCGTCACCCTTAACGGAACGGAATGTACCGCAAAGATTTCCGACCGCAAATTTTCCGACGGGAGCGCCGTTACCGCCGACGATGTTGTGAGTTCATTTGCGCTTGCAAAGGCTTCGGCTTCGGAATACGGCTATAAGCTTTACGGCGCGGTTTCGGCTCGCGCTCAGGACGCGCGCACCGTTGTTTTCAAACTTGCGAAAGCAGACCCCTATTTTGCAAACGTTCTTGATTTTCCCATAATAAAAAAGGGAACGGAAAACCGTGTGGATTCCGACAGCGTGGCACTGCCGCCGATAGGCTGCGGGCGTTATGTTCCGAGCGACGGCGCAACGGTTCTTGTTTTAAACACCGCAAGTTACGGAAACGCTTTTAACATAAAGGAGATAAAGCTTTTAAACGCCCCCGACCCCGAATCGGTTTCGCACTATGCGGAAATAGGCGCGGCAGATATGTATTACAGCGATATATCGGACGGAAACATTGTCCGAATGAGCGGCAAAAAAGTTAATATAAATATAAACAGAATAGTGTTTCTTGCCGTAAACGCGAACCGCGGCGTACTGGCGGATGCCAATATCCGTCAGGCGCTTTCCACCGCAATAGACCGCACCGCCGTCTGCCGTGACAGCTTTTACAACAACGCGCTTGCCGCAACCGGGTTTTATAACCCCGTGTGGGCGCCGATAAAATCTGTTCAGAATATAGAAAAAACGGCAAATAAAGAAATAACAGTTGAGATTTTGGAGAAATTAGGATATAATAGTGTGGATGGGGACGGCGTGCGTAAAAACGGCGGCACAAAATTAAGGTTTGAACTGCTTGTGAACAGCGAAAACCGTATGCGTGCGGCGGCGGCACAGATTATTGCGGCAAACCTTGCCGAGTGCGGCATTTCGGTTAAGGTTACCGAAAAAAACTTTGCCGATTATACCGCGGCGCTGAGCTCGGGCAATTTTGAGCTTTGCCTTGCCGAAACCGAAATTACACCGAATATGGACCTTACAAACCTTGTAACGGAGGGCGGCAGTACGGCGTACGGCGTTAAATACCCGAAGCCCGAAGAAAATGCCGCGCAGGAAGAAGGCGGCAATACCGGGGTCGCGCTTAACGCCAAAACGCCCGCCGATTTAATATCAGGCTTTTACGGCGGCGAAAATACGGTTGCCGACGTTGCCTCCGTCCTTCAGACGGAAATGCCGTTTATTCCGGTGTGCTACCGCACGGGAGTGCTTTTTTCCAATGACAATATTGAAAACGTAAACGGTTCTTCAGCAAGCGATATTTACTTTTCAATTGACTCATATACGTGTTACACAAAATAAGGTGTGGCACATCACAGACTAAAATTACAACGGGAGGAATTTCTATGATAACATACGAAACAATGCTCGGCAGAGTGGAAATTTCCGAGGCTTACCTTTCAAAACTTATCGGTTATGAGGTTACGTCCTGCTTCGGCGTTGTGGGAATGGTGCCAAGCTCTAACCGCCAGCGTATTTTTAATATGCTGAGCAAAACCTACCAGCCGGATACCGGAATTAAGGTAACGGGCAATGCAGATAATATATCCGTAGAGCTTCATATTGTAGTCACCTACGGCGTTAACATCAACGCTATGGCGGCAAGCATTACCGAAAAGGTTAAATACATTGTTAAAGAACTTGCGGACATTACGGTAGGTAAGGTTACCGTTAAAATTGACGGCATTAAGGAATAAATTAAGGAGTGTTACATTTGTTTAACGGCGATACTTTACGCGACGCTATAATCTCCGCCGCGAATAATCTCACCAATAACA
>ERZ808245.1215-NODE-1215-length-10834-cov-8.289266_pt1 | contig 10834 bp, 10 predicted proteins | sample MGYA00521243_ERZ808245 | MGnify/ENA primary metagenome ERZ808245 (study PRJEB31516, sample SAMN03275576) | gut metagenome | biome: mammalia-associated habitat; material: feces | host: Papio cynocephalus | place: Kenya | collected 2012-07-07 ... | reverse complement strand
CACGCCGCAACCTCGAAGTTTCTTTCGAGCAAGCCGAGTTGCAACGGATTGCGAACTCTGACGAGTGCGTCAACCTTGCCGCTGTCCTTCGACAGTGTTTTTACCAGTCCGTCGTTCGTCTTTTTCGAGGATTTGAGTTGCTCGATGATTCGCGCGTCGATTTTGTCCATACCGCCTCAACCTTTGAGCATATCGATTATGCTTCGCATACGCTGTCTTTGCATTTCGCCGAGCATAGGATACGCGGTGTTGTATAGGTTTTCGAGCGCGCTTTGGTCGAAACTGCCCTGCTCTTTCATACGCCTTGCTACGTCGAGAAGTTGCGCGGTGAGTTCTTCCTCGCTCTTTTGCGCGTACGAGGCGAATTTCTGCTCGAAAGATTCGCTATTACACTGCTCGCCGTTGCGGTTCTGAGTACCGTTTTGCGCGCCGTTTCCGACGCCGTTTCCGACGCCGTTTTGCGTTTGACCGTTTCGCGCGTTCATACCGTTGAAGTCGTAAAAATTCATAAATTCCTCCGCACATTCAATATATGTGCGCATAAAATGGTTGTGACAGGTGAACTATGAATTTGGATATGAACGCAATGTCTATGCTTATGCAAATGCTGTCGCAAAAAAACGACGAACAAAAAGCGCAATACGAGCCGCCAAACGCGCAAAACGCGCGCCCTCTCGCCCGCGACGATAATCGTATCGAAAAGCCTGCGTTCGCGCTTCAAAACGGCATAGGCGAGCAAATTCGGCTGGATTTTTCGCCGCCCGAAGGAAATCGCGACGTCAAAAACGATTTTCTGAAAAGTCTTGCGGGGCAAAATCCTATGCTTTCCCTTCTTTGCAATATGCAAAACGGAAAAGCGGACGTTGCGAGTATGCTTCCCCTCGTTATGTCGCTTATGCAAAAGCCGAAAACGAGCGAGCAGCCCAAAACCGACGAAAAATCAAACGAAAAAGCCGACGGCAAATGCGAATCGAACGGAAAGAAAGCCGAGCAACAGAACGTAAGAATGAGTCAAAACGGCAATTCAAACGACAACAATACGAACAATAATCAAAACTCGGAAAAAGAAAAAACGCAACGAGATCCGTTTTATCCCGTTGCGTTTGCAGGTTACGAAGTAATATCTTCGCTTTACGCGCTTATCAAAGCGTCACGGCGTCCTTGTAGATAGGATATTCGTCGCAAAGAGCGATTGCACGCGCCTTTACCGACTCAATCGCGCTCTCGCCGCCCTCGACGACGTCCGCAATCATATCGGCGATTTTTATCATATCGGCTTCTTTCATACCTCTGGTGGTGACTGCCGGCGTACCCACTCTTATGCCGCTCGTAAGCGACGGCGGAAGCGGTTCGTTGGGCACTGAATTTTTGTTGACGGTGATATGCGCCGTATCGAGCCACGTTTCGAGTTGCTTGCCGTTTACGCCGCTACCGACGAGATTTACGAGCATCATATGATTGTCCGTGCCGCCACTGACAAGGCGCAGACCTCTTTTGATAAGTCTGTCCGCCATAGCCTTTGCGTTTTTGAGGATTTGTTCCTGATAAGTCTTAAATTCGGGCGAAAGAGCCTCTTTGAAAGCGACTGCTTTTGCGGCGATTATGTGCATAAGCGGGCCGCCTTGACTGCCGGGGAAAACCGCTTTGTTTATCTTTTTTGCGATTTCCTCGTCGTCGCAAAGGATAAGGCCGCCTCTGGGTCCTCTCAACGTCTTGTGCGTGGTTGACGTGATGACGTGAGCGTAACCGACGGGGCTCGGGTGCAATCCGACCGCAACCATACCCGCAACGTGCGCGATGTCCGCCATAAGATACGCGCCCACTTCGTCCGCAATTTCTCTGAATTTCTCGTAGTCGATAAATCTCGGATACGCGCTTGCGCCCGCGACGATGAGTTTAGGCTTACATTCGAGTGCGATTTCGCGCACTTTGTCATAGTCGATACGTTCGGTTTCGGGGTCGATTCCGTAGCCTACGCAGTTGAAAAGTTTGCCGCTCATATTCACTTTTGCGCCGTGCGTGAGGTGTCCGCCGTCCGCAAGAGTCATTCCCAAAATCGTATCGCCGCTGTTTAGCAACGCATAATACGCCGCAAAGTTGGCGTTCGAGCCGCAATGCGGTTGAACGTTTGCGTATTTCACGCCGAAAAGTTGCTTTGCGCGCTCGATTGCGAGTTGCTCGGCAATATCGACGTACTCGCAACCGCCGTAGTATCTTTTGCCGGGGTAACCTTCCGCATATTTGTTGGTATAGAAAGTTCCCGCGGCGGCAAGCACCGCTTCGGACACTATGTTTTCGCTTGCGATAAGTTCGAGATTATGCTGTTGACGCTTAAGTTCTTTGAGCATTGACTCGTAAAGTTCGGGGTCAACTTGTTTTATGCTTTTCAAATCAATCATCTTTCGTTTTTCCTAATAGTCTATTCGCCGTATAAAAGCGTTATATGGCGTGATTTTTGCTCGTTTTTTTGCCGTAAAATTCGATTTTTGCGGATTTTACGTTTCAATCAAAGGTATTTGTCAAGCACTTCGGCGATTTGCATTTTGAGACGATAGCCCACAAGCACTTCTTTTTTCTCGCCGTCCTTAAAGACAATGAGTGTCGGGATGGACATAATGCCGAAACGCATTGCGAGATTCGGGCACTCGTCAACATCCACTTTGCCGACTGTAACTTTGCCTTTGTACTCGGTTGCGATGTCCTCGACGTTGGGCGCCATCATTCTGCAAGGACCGCACCAAGTCGCCCAAAAATCCACAAGCGCGACGCCTTTGGACGTCACTTCGTCAAAATTTTGCTCGTTCAATACGATATAGTCTTTCATAAGTTTGTCTTCCTTGAATTTATTTTATATTATTATTTGCCGCAATGCTCTATCAGGCACTCGAAAAAAATAACACTTCCCCCTTCCTCAGGTGTTTGGACTTCGGCGTTTGCGAAGCAATCCGCCTCGTTCGCTTTGGCTACAACACATTCACAGGATATGTTGTTTAACGCGTCTCGCCCGACCGCCGTTCAAATTTCACACTTGCGCACGAAGTGCGTTGCACCAAGCAGATAATTTGGCGAAACTGTGGCTTGAAATTTTATACGTGTTTGTACAGATAGCACAAATTCTCTGCGCGGTTAGTGATTGCGAGAACAAGTGCGGTTTGTGACAATCGCCTCAAATATTTTGTTTCTATTTAGGGGATTCCCACGCTACGCTCTGAATGACATCGTTGGCGATTGACTCTACCGCAACGCCGTTTGAGCAATCGGATTAAGGCTTCGCCTTCCGCAATTATTAATTATTCATTATTAATTATTCATTAACAATCGCTTTCATCGTCGGCACAAAGCCTTTCTTTTTGCGAATGACGAGTCTGTCGAGAAGGATTGCGACGACAAATCCCACGACAAGACCGACGAGTGCCAAAATCGCTTGCGCCACTTCGTTGATGAGCGTGCCTATACCTATGCCTGCGCCGATAAGCACGAGCGGTATGACGTACACGATTGCCGCCGCCGTGAGAACGTACTTTTCGCCCATTTCCACTTCGACGAAATCGCCGACGTTTGCGCCGAGCGTATTTTCGACAACAACCTCGACTTTCATACCGTCTTTGGTGGTTGCGCACATATGGCATTTGTCGCACGCGCTGCGCCTGTCGAAACGCACGGTGGCTTTATTGCCCTTAATTTTTGCCACTATTCCTCTTTCGGTCATTTTTCAAAAAATCTGCAAAGGTCGCCTATACGACATTCTTCCGTGACGGAATCGCTCATTCTCTTGACGTTCACGACGCCTTTTTCTATCTCGTCGTCGCCGAGTACGCAAACGTACTTCGCACCCGTACGGTCGGCGTATTTCATTTGCGCTTTAAGACCTCTTTGCATAATGTCGGTTTCGGCTTTTATGCCTGCGTTGCGCATATCGAACACGAGTTTTCTCGCAATTTCCTGCGCTTTGTCGCCCATAGGCGCGATATATACGTCCATACACTCTTGCTCTGCCGAAAGGTTGTTTGTGTTTTCAAGCACCAAAAGGAGTCTTTCCAGTCCCAGACCGAATCCGACCGCAGGCGTAGGCTTGCCGCCCACTTCCTCGACGAGATTGTTGTATCTTCCGCCGCCGCAAACCGTACCTTGCGCGCCTATGTCCGTGGACACGAACTCGAATACCGTGCGCGTGTAGTAGTCCAAACCGCGTACGATACCCGGATTGACCTTAAATTCTATACCCAGCGACGTGAGTATGCGTTGCACTTCTTCAAAGTGCGCTCTGCAATCGTCGCAAAGATAATCGGTGATTTTGGGCGCGTTTTTGGTGATTTGCTTGCACTTTTCTTCCTTGCAGTCGAGGATACGAAGCGGATTCTTTTCAAATCTCGCTTGGCATTGACCGCACATAAGGTGCAAGTTTGCGCCGATGTACTCTTTCAACGCCTTGTTGTATTCCGCTCTGCACTTGGGGCAACCTATGCTGTTGATGTTGAGTTCGAGGCTCTTAAGTCCCACTTTTCTCAAAAAGGTCGAAGCGAGCGTAATGACTTCCGCGTCTGCGCTCGGACTGTCCGAACCGTAACATTCCACGCCGAATTGATGGTGTTCTCTGAGTCTGCCGTTTTGCGGTTTCTCGTAGCGGAATATGCTTGCGATGTAGTACGCTTTCATAGGCATAACGCCTTGGTGCAAGCCGTTTTCGATAAAACAGCGCGCAACGCCTGCCGTGCCTTCGGGGCGCAAAGTCATACTTCTGCCGCCCTTGTCGTCGAAAGTATACATTTCCTTCGTCACGATGTCCGTCGTTTCGCCAACGCCTCTCAAAAAGAGTTCGGTGTGTTCAAACATCGGCGTGCGAATCTCTTTGAATCCGAAGCAAGCCGCAACTTCTCTTGCGACGTCCTCGACGTAGTGCCACTTGTATGCTTCGCTCGGAAGCATATCTTTGGTTCCTTTAGGAATGTTTATCATATTGCCTCTATGTTCGTATTTCGTTTTATTTATTAAGCGACGTATCGCTTCAATCAATCGGATCTTCCTTCACTGCGGCAGTGCCGCAATATCGCTGTCCGCAAGGACAATATCATTGCACGAAGTGCAATATCACTGCACGAAGTGCAATATCACTGCACGAAGTGCAATATCGCTGCGGCAACGCCGCAATATCGCTCTCGCGCGGCGAGGAAATTTAGATTATATATCTGCGAAGATTTCTCTCTTTGAGATTTGTGCTTAGATGTTGCTCGACGTATGCCTTGTCGATGTTGATTTTCTTCGTCACGTCGTCGTCCGCCTCGTAGAGTACGTCTTTGAGCAAGGATTCGAGAACGGCGTGCAAACGACGTGCGCCGAGATTCTCGCTGTTTTCGTTTTCTTCGAATGCGACTCTTGCGATTTCGTCGATTGCCTCGTCCGTAAATTCGAGAGATACGCCGTCCACGCCGAGAAGTTCTTTGTACTGTTTAAGCACGGCGTTGTCGGGTTCGGTGAGAATCTTCACGAAATCGTCTTTGGTGAGGTTGTCGAGTTCCACGCGAATGGGGAATCTGCCTTGAAGTTCCGGGATAAGGTCTTCCATACGCGAGATGTGGAACGCGCCTGCCGCGATAAACAAAATGAAGTCCGTACGGATCGAGCCGTACTTCGTCTGCACTGTGCTACCCTCGACGATGGGAAGGATATCTCTTTGCACGCCCTCGCGCGACACGTCGTGACCGCCTTGCTGACCTTGATCGTTTGCGGCAATCTTGTCGATTTCGTCAAGGAATACCACGCCGTCTTGTTCCGCTCTTTGCAACCCTTCTTGCGTGATTGCGTCCTGATCCACCATCTTTTCGGCTTCCTGACTTACGATAAAGTCCATCGCTTGTTTGACTGTGAGTTTTCTCTTTTTGACTTGTCCCTTGCCGAGCATACCGCCGAAAATGCTTCCGAGATCGATTTCGTTTCCGGGGGCGTTGCCGGGTTGAAGTTGAATGGGCTTGGGTTGTTGACGGATTTCCATTTCGATGGTGATTCCGTCAAGATGTCCCGCGCGGATTTCTTTCAAGAGTTCCTCTTTGAGTTCCGCGTCGCTCTTATCCGTCGCGCCTGCGGCGTTTTTGCGTACGGGAAGCAAGATTTCGCAAAGTTTGTTCTCTGCGATTTCGGTTGCTCTGGGCATAACCTCTTTGAACTTCTCGTCTTTTACGAGGCGAATGGAAACTTCCACGAGGTCGCGGATTATGCTCTCTACGTCACGACCGACGTAGCCGACTTCGGTAAACTTCGTCGCTTCAACCTTGACGAAAGGCGCTTTGACGACTTTTGCGAGTCTTCTTGCAATTTCCGTTTTACCCACGCCCGTCGGACCTTTCATAATGATGTTTTTTGGCGTGATTTCCTCTCTCATTTCCTCAGAGAGTTTGCTTCTTCTGTATCTGTTGCGCAGTGCGATTGCAACTGCGACTTTTGCGTCGTGTTGACCGATGATGTATCTATCGAGTTCTGCGACGATTTGTTTCGGTGTCAATACGTTTGAATCCATAGTTCACCTCGTCAGACTGTTTCGACCGTGATATGGTCGTTCGTGTACACGCAAATCTCGCTTGCGATTTTCAAAGCCTTGTATGCAATGTCCTTTGCGCTCAAATCGGTTGCTTCCGCAAGAGCGCGAGCGGCTGCCAAAGCGTAGTTTCCGCCGCTTCCGATTGCCACGATACCGTTTTCGGGTTCGATAACCTCGCCCGTACCCGATATGACGTAAATGCTTGTCGAATCCGCCGCGATGAGCAACGCTTCAAGACGTCTGCCGCCCTTGTCGCTGCGCCAAAGTTCGGCGAGTTCAACCGCCGCACGCATAAGATTTCCGCTGTATTTTTGAAGCATTGCTTCAAATTTCTCACTGAGTGCGAAAGCGTCGGCAACCGAGCCTGCAAAGCCTACGACGACTTTGTCGTTGTAAATGCGTTTGACCTTGACTGCATTGCCTTTCATAATGACGTTTTCGCCCATTGTAACCTGACCGTCGCCGGCAACGGCAGTTTGACCGTTACGTCTGACGGCGCATATAGTAGTTCCGCGAAATTCCACCATAAGTGTATTCCTCCAAAATTATTTCAAGTTTATGTTTTTTACAGCCGTTCAAAGTGTTCTTCACGGCAGTATATATTAGCGCGATATTTAGGGGTGTGGGGTGAAACCCCACCCTTAATTTCTTGTTTGTATGAGTGCGATATTTGGATGAAGAACAAGGAAGATGCGATTTTTGAACAACGAGCGTACTTAGGCGTACGTGACTTGTGAGAAAATCGCATCTGACGCAGTTATTCGCCAAATAGCGCGCTCATAGAACGCTGGTAGTAGCATTGCTTGCGTTTAGCCTTATCCCTAACCCCCTCAATCGGCGGCAAAATTCCGAAGTTCGCGTTCATCGGCTTAAAATCCAACGCGCGAGCGGATACGTATTCGCAAAGAGAGCCGATTATAGTGACGTCGGACGGAACGGAATATTCTTTGCCGTCGAGTTCGCTTGCAAGTGCCTTAGCGGCTATCATTCCGCTCATTATGCTTTCGACGTAGCCTTCCACGCCCGAAAGTTGTCCTGCGATATAAAGGGGTCTTTCGCCCTTCACTCTGAACGTCTTTTCGAGAACGCCGGGGGCGTTGATATAGGTGTTTCTGTGCATAACGCCGTATCTTATGAAATCGGCGTGTTCGAGCGCGGGTATGAGGCTGAAAACTCGCTTTTGCTCGCCGTAGGTGAGATTGGTTTGGAATCCCACGAGATTGTAGCAATCGCCTGCGATGTTTTCTTTGCGAAGTTGCACGACGGCGTAGGCTTTTTCGCCCGTTTGCGGATTGCGAAGCCCTATGGGCTTCAACGGACCGAAACGAATGGTGTCGCTGCCTCGCTTTGCCATTTCCTCGATGGGCATACAGCCGTCGAAAAGTTCGCTTTTTTCAAAATCGTGCAACACGACGGTTTTGGCGTTTACGAGTTCGTTGTAAAAACGCTCGTACTCGTCCTTTTGCATAGGCAGATTCAAATAATCCTCGCCGCCCTTGCCGTATCTTCCGCCGAAATACGCTTTTTGCATATCTATGCTGTCGAAATCCACGATAGGCGCGATAGCGTCGTAGAAAAACAGTCTGCTTTTGCCCGTGAGTTTTCCCACTTCTTCCGCAAGAGCGTCGCTCGTGAGCGGACCGCTTGCCACGATTGTGGGAACATCCTCGTCAAGCGAAGTCGCTTCTTCTCTGACGAGCGTAAAATCGGCATATTCGCCGAGTGCTTTTTCAACCGCTTTCGAAAACTTTTCTCTGTCCACCGAAAGCGCGCTTCCGCTCGGTACGGCACATTCTCTTGCGATAGGCAAGAGCGCACAACCCAAAACGTCGAGTTCCGCTTTCAAAAGTCCCGAAGCCGTGCAAGGCTCGGTGGATTTGAGCGAGTTTGAGCAAACGAGTTCGGCAAGAGAATCGCCTTTATGCGCACCCGTAGTCTTGACGGGACGCATTTCGTACATTTTTACGGCGAATCCTCTTTTCAGCAGTTGCAACGCGCTTTCGCACCCCGCAAGTCCACCGCCTATGATTTTTACAACTTGTTTGCTCATTTTCGTTTGTTTTCGTTAGTTCTCTATGTTTTCTATTCGGGTGCGGGTGTCCCGCCCTCAATTATTAATTAATAATTATTAATTATTAATTTTTCGCGTGATTTGCTTTATTCTTCTTCTTTAACTAATTCGCGATGTTTACACCCGTGATTCGTGCAGACGTAGTAGGTTTTGTCGTCGCGCTTTACAACTTTCATCGTAGAGCCGCAATCGGGACAGAAATACGGCGCGGGTATATCCCAACTGATAAAATCGCACTTTGGATAATTCGTGCAACTGTAGAACGTCTTTCCCGCTTTCGATGTGCGTTTGCTCACGTCGCCGCCGCACTTGGGACATTTGCCCACGACTTCCACGATACGCTTGATATTCTTGCACTTGGGATAGTTCGGGCAAGCGAGGAACGGACCGTATTTGCCGTGACGGACGACCATTTTAGCGCCGCATTTGTCGCATACGACGTCGCTTTCTTCGTCGGGAAGATAATTTCCGCCGCCTTGCTTTGCCGCGCGTTCCACAAACTTCATAAGTCGCGGATAAAACGCGCCTATGAGTTCCTGCCACTGCTGTTCGCCGTCCGCAACCTTATCGAGCGCGCCTTCGAGACGTGCGGTAAAGTTGAGGTTCATTATGTCGGGAAAATTCTTTTCCATATACTCGCAAACCGCTTCGCCGAGTTGAGTCGGGGCGATTGCTTTTTGCTGTTTTTCGGTGTATTCGCGCTTTGCGATAACCGAAATTATGCTTGCGTAAGTGCTCGGACGACCGATTCCGTTTTCTTCGAGAGCCTTGACGAGCGTTGCGTCGTTGTATCTCGCCGGCGGTTTGGTGAACTTTTGCTCGCACCCCACGTCGTCGAGATTGAGATGTTCGCCCTCGTTGAGATCGGGCATGGTGTCGAGTTCCTTGTCCTCGTCGTTTTCCTCGACGGTTGCCGAGTACACGGCGGTAAAGCCCTTGAATTTTACGCTCTTGCCTTTGACCACGAATCCGAGTTTTTCGCCCTCGCTTTCGCCGAGAATATGCACGCGCATAGTGTTGTACTGCGCAGGCGTCATTTGCGAAGCCATAAAGCGTTCATACACGAGTTTGTAGAGTCTGAACGCGTCCCTATCCATCTTTCCTTCGAGGGATTTGGGCGTACGGTTGAGGTCGATTGGACGTATTGCTTCGTGCGCGTCTTGGGCGTTGTCGCTCGTCTTATAGACGTTCTGAACTTTCGGCGCGTATTCGCTGCCGTAGTTTTTAGCGATGTACGCAAGCGCGATTCTTGCAAAATCAGGGGAAATACGAACGCTGTCGGTACGGATATACGTTATGAGTGCGTGTTGTCCTTCGCCCTCGATGTTTACGCCCTCGTAAAGTTGTTGCGCAACTCTCGACGTGCGTTCGGCAGTCATATTGAGTTTGTGACTCGCCTCTTGTTGCATCGTACTCGTCGTAAACGGCGGCGCGGGTTTCGAGAACGACACGCTCTTTTTCACTTCGTCTACGCGATAGTCGCACTTTCTCATAAGGTCGGCAATCGCATAAGCCTCGTCTGCGCAAGAGGGTTTGATTTTCTCGCCGTTCTTGTCGTTGAGCGCGGCCACGAAAAGATTTGCTTTCGTCTTTTTTGCGCCGTCTTTGAGAAGCATTGCGTTTATCGTCCAGTATTCTTCGGGTTTGAAGTTGCGGATTTCCTTTTCTCTGTCCACAATCATTTTGAGCGCGGCGGATTGCACGCGACCTGCCGAAAGATTGGGCTTGAGTTTGCGTGAAAGTATTGGCGAAATCTTGTAACCGACAAGTCTGTCAAGCACTCGTCTTGCCTGTTGCGAGTTGACGAGATTCATATTTATCTCGCGCGGATTTTCCATAGCGGCGCGAACTGCTTTGGGCGAAATCTCGTTGAACTCGATACGCACCTTGTCGCCTTGAACGCCGAGCGTGTTTTTCAAATGCCACGATATAGCCTCTCCTTCGCGATCGGGGTCGGTTGCGAGGTAAACTTTGTCGTACTTTTTGACTGCTTGCGAGAGTTGTTTTATTGTTGCTTCTTTGTCGGGCGTGACAATATACTGCGGTTTGAAGCCGTTGTCGACGTCGATGCCCAACGAACGCGTCGGCAAATCGCAAACGTGTCCTTTGGACGCAAGCACCGCGGCGTCGTTGCCCAAATACTTTTGAATGGTCTTCGCCTTGTGCGGTGACTCAACGATAATGAGTTGTTTCATTCTATCTCCTGCTATTGTGTTGTTTTAGGTTTTGTT
>ERZ808245.1212-NODE-1212-length-10839-cov-3.477003_pt1 | contig 10839 bp, 12 predicted proteins | sample MGYA00521243_ERZ808245 | MGnify/ENA primary metagenome ERZ808245 (study PRJEB31516, sample SAMN03275576) | gut metagenome | biome: mammalia-associated habitat; material: feces | host: Papio cynocephalus | place: Kenya | collected 2012-07-07 ... | reverse complement strand
ATGTGCAAAGAGAGGTTTCTTCTGAGATTATTGAGTTGTGCTGATTCTCTTTTGCATGCAATAATTCTGTTAAGTTCAAACTCAAGGTCTTGTTTCTGCATTTCCACGCAATGGATTTGTTCTGACAATGTGATATTCATTTTTTACCTCCTAAAATATATTCTATACCTACGCATTGTCCCTCAAATCAAATATATTGTCGAAGATTACCGAATATTCACGAAAGCAAGCAATTTTTAAAAAAATGTGTTTGCTCTGAAGTCTGGGTCTTGCGATTCTTCTTGATTTGAAGAAAGTTGTTGCTCGTTTTGAGCGTTTTGTGCTTGTGCGACATATGAATTGTAATAAACAATGTCATAAGCTTTTTTAAGGTTGTTTGTCAAGATGTCAAGATAATACTCTTCATCAACCATTCTAACTCTGCTGTCTAGTGAGGCTCTGTATTCAAGAGTTTTTATTGTGTTGTTAATAATTTCAAGTGCTTGTTCCATTGTTTGTGGTTCGTTTGTTTTTTCAATATTTTCGTTTTGGCTCATGATTTTTCCTCCTTATCTCTCTTGTAAAATTTCATTCGCTTTTGGAAGCATAACTTTAAGTTGTGTTTCAAGTTCTGCTTTTTCAAGGTCAATTTGTTCAAGTCGAATTTTAAGATTGAGAATAATGCTCTCTGCTGTTAAAACTCGTCTTTTTTGCCAATAGACAAATGGTGAATTTTCATCAATTATATCTAGCATTTCTTTTGCGTCATCAAGTTCATTTTGCCAAGAAAAAATTTGATTTCCACATTCAATTTTTTCCTTGTCCAATTCTTCAAGATATTTTTCAAGTTTTTCTGTGTATCTTTGCACTTTAACCTCCTTACATTGTGAGTTCAGGCAAGTCAATTCCCACGTCTTCGTAGGCGTCACCATGTTCATATCCTGCAATCAAAACCGCAAGGTTTGTCATGTCGTCATATGCTCTGCTGTATGCTTCTGCTTTTATGCATGCTTCAACAACACTGCTTTGCGAAAACATGAGATCCATGTTGTATCTTGCTTTTTCAAACCAATTTTCCTCTGACACGTCAAAGTATTTGCTTGCAACATCCATCCAAAAGACAAGTCTGTCGTCAACTATAACGATTGCACTTTCAAGGTCATGCAAAATGGAATTGTCCTTTTGATATTCTTCCACCAGCTTTTGAGAAAAATTCATTCTTTCATTGTCAAGTTGTACTTTATGTTCCCTTCCAATGTTTCTCAAATTCTCTTTCTCATTTGTTGCGTAGAAATCTGCAATAACTTCTTTGCGAGTTGTGTAATATTGCCCAACACCAACTGGCTCTCCCATAAAGATTTCTTCTGGCTTAATTCTTCTGTCAAGAAGATGTTTCTTGTTATATGACAGTCTTCTCATATATAACTCCTTTGTCACAAGCAAAATGTCTGCTCACAAGTATGTATGTATTTTACACTAATTTATAAATTTGTCAATATCTGGAACAATTTTATGTAAAAAATATAAAACGACACACAAAAAGGACAAATAATGAATAATTACGCCTATCACGTAACAAACTATGGTTAAAGGGGGGGAAAAATGAGAATAGCGAACCTTATTGCATGGATTATTCTTCTTATCGGTGGTCTAAACTGGCTTTTGATTGGAGCATTTTCATGGAATCTCGTAACAGCAATTTCTGGCAATATTACTTGGATTGCAAGAACAATTTATTGCCTTGTTGGTGCAAGTGCGATTTGGCTGTTTATCACACCAATTTGCACTGGTGGCAGAATTTCCATGTGGAATTTGGACTAAGGAAATATCCAGCAAAAAAATCTTCCTCCCGAAAGAGAAAGATTTTTTTGTTTTATGATTATAGCAAAATGCAAATTATTCCGCCCTTGCCTTCGTTTACAATTCGGGTCAAGGTTTTCCTCATTTTCTTCTGCGCCTCAACTGGCATTGCAACAATCTTCTTATTTAGTCCTTCATTTACAAGACTGTGCAAACTTCTGCCAAACATGTTTGTTTCCCAAAGTCCTTTTGGATTGTTCTCAAACTCGCTTAAGAGAGATTTTACAAGGTCTTCGCTTTGTTGTTCTGAGCCAACTATTGGGCTAATTTCAGTTTGGACGTCAACTTTCATAATGTGCAAACTTGGAGCGCTTGCTTTAAGTTTTACGCCATATCTTGAACCTTGCTTTACAATTTCAGGTTCCTCAAGCGTCATTTCTTCCATTTTTGGACTTACAACGCCATAACCCGTTTCTTCAACTTGGCACAATGCGTCTTTTAGTTTGTCATATTCTTCTTTTGCGTGTGCAAGTTCGCGAATATATGCAACAAGCTCAAAGTCATTTTTAATTTCTTGCCCACATTCTCTTGACAAAACTTTGTAGAACAAGTCAGCTTTTGGTTTAATATCCAAATATGCAATGCCATTTCCTAGGTCAATGGACGCCAAAGACACTGGTTCAAAATTTTCACTTGTTTCAAAGATATTTTTTGCATGGTCAACTTCGCCAATCTTATTTTTCCCGTCAACAAGCACCTTGCTTTCAGCAACAATCTCTTGAATAAGGTCGTCTTCATAAGGCAACGCTTGAAGCCATTTTGGCATACGGACACGGAGTGAGTATAGTGGGAATTCTTGCAAGATATTGGCAAAAATTTCGTCAATGTCTTCGTCCTTAATGTTTATGCAATCGGCTGGCACAACTGGAACATCATATTTTTTCTCAAGGCTCGAAACAAGATTTGCAGTCTGCTCTGCTTGAGGATTTTTGGTGTTTAGGACAATAACAAATGGTTTTCCCGTTCTTTTAAGTTCCTTAATTGTTCTCTCTTCCGCTTCCACAAAATTATCTCTTCCAAGTTCGCCAAATGAGCCGTCTGTGGTCATCACAACAGCAACTGTGGAATGGTCGGAAATAACCTTTCTTGTGCCAATTTCTGCCGCTTCTTCAAATGGGATAGGTTCATTGTTCCAAGGTGTTTTTACAAGTCTTGGCTTGCCGTCCTCCACAAGTCCTTCTGCCCCAGTTACAGCATATCCCACGCAGTCAACAAGGCGAATTTTCATTTGAACTTTATCATTGACCACAATCTTCACCGCTTCCTTTGGAACAAACCTTGGTTGCGTGGTCATAATAGTTTTCCCGTCTGCACTTTGAGGCAATTCATCTACTGTGCGGGTTTTGTCAAAACTGTCTTTGATGTTTGGCAAGACCATTTTCTGCACAAAATTAGTTATGAAAGTTGACTTGCCACACCTAACTGGGCCCACGACACCAAGATATATGTCGCCGCCCGTTCTTGTAGCAATGTCTTCATAAATTTGATACGAATTCATATTTTCCTCCGAAACTCGATATACCAAAATATATGTGAAGAATTTGCCACTTATGCAACGATAACAAAAAAACTGTCAGAATTTGACAGTCTTTTTAATATGAATTCTTTTTCTTCCTTCCTTTTCCAAAACTCTTTTTGAAATTCAGCCGATTTTCTTTGCCCGTAAGAAGCCTAAATATATTTTGTCTGTGGGCAAACCACACAAGGCAAAACATTGCAAAAAGAAGACAACTCAACACAATGTTTCCGTCTTCATCCATAAGCCCCAGTAAATATGCCTCAACAATGGTCGCTATTGTGACGAACGAGAACGACACGAGCGAGCCATAATCAAACAGCAACAAAAACATAAATCCACCAATGAAAATTATGACTCCCATAAGAGGATTGGCTGCACAGAAAATTCCGAACATAACAGCTGCACCTTTGCCGCCTTTGAAATAATAGAACACTGGGAAGATATTTCCTACAAGAGCAGAAAGCCCGCCTGTGAATAGCCCAATGCAAGCCACTTGATTGCTTGCGCCATTGCATGTTATTAGGTCATAAAAACTTCCACCAAAAAGAAGGTAACCGCAGATTGAAGGAATTACACCTTTCAGCATATCAAGAAGAAGCGTCAAAAGTCCCATGGAAAATCCTAAATTTCTCACCATGTTCATTGTTCCTGGGTTGCCACTTCCTGCTTTTGATATGTCATAGTGCCTAAGCCTGCTTATTATCCTTGCAAAAAAGATGTTGCCCATAAGATATGACCCTACAATCAAAATCAAAAATTTCCACCATTCCATGTGTTATTCGTCCTTTTCTGACCTGTTTTTTACAATCAATTTGATTGGAGTTCCAGAATAATCAACCGCCTTTCTAAGCGTATTTTCAAGATACCTTAAATATGAAAAATGCATTATATCCTTATTATTAACAAAAATAACAAAATTAGGTGGATTTATGCCAGTTTGTGTGGCATATAAAATTTTAAGTCTTTGTCCGTTTTTGCTTGGTGGCTGCTTCATGTTGATTGCTTCTTGAATTATGTCGTTAAGTTGCCCTGTTGAAATTCTTTTGCTTGCATTTTTAAGCACTGTTTCAACAGTTTCCATAATTTTGCCAACACGTTGTCCAGTCTTCACAGAGATAAACACTGGAATATAATAACTCATAAATTTCAAGTCTTCGTCAAGTTTCTTTCTGAATTTATTTATTGTTTTGTCGTCTTTATCTTCAATCAAATCCCACTTGTTAAGAACAATGACGCTAGGTTTATTTTGTTCATGTACAAAGCCCGCAACTTTTATGTCCTGCTCGGTTATGCCGTCATTCACGTCAATCATAACCACAACAACATCGGCTCTTTTTATGGCTTCTATGGTTCTTAAAACACTATAACGTTCAATGGACGAAGGCTCAATCGCATTTTTGCGTCTTAAGCCCGCTGTGTCAATCAAAACATAGTCTTTCCCGTTATATCTGAATGGGCTGTCAATAGCATCTCTTGTTGTCCCCGCAATGCTGCTAACTACAAGTCTTTCTTCACCCAAAAGCCTGTTCGTTAGGCTGCTTTTGCCTGCATTTGGCTTGCCTACAATGGCTATTTTTATCGCTTCAGTTGGGACAACTGTTGTATCCACTTTTTCATTCAAACTTTCGACAATTTGGTCAAGAAGTTCACCTAGCCCCTTGCCTTGTTCAGATGAGATTGGGAAAACGTGCTGGAAGCCCAGTTCATAGAAATCATACAAGTTGTCAAGTTCGAAATTATCCATTTTGTTAACAACAAGTAAAATGTCTTTTTTTGCTCTCTTCATAAGGAAGTCTGCCACTTGTCTATCTGCATTAGTAAGACCCTCTTTCCCGTCAACAAAGAACAAAATTACACTTGCAAGGTCAATGGCAATTTGTGCTTGAGCCAAAATATTTTTTTCAATTTCACCACGTTCTTCAAAGTCAAGTCCGCCAGTATCGACCAATGTGAAATAATTGCCGCACCATTCTGCGTCACCGTAAATTCTATCTCTTGTGACGCCAGCAATATCGTCAACAATGCTTATTCTTCTGCCACAAATCTTGTTGAAAAAGGTGCTTTTGCCCACGTTTGGTCTGCCGACCACTGCAACTAAAGGTTTCATCTGATACTCTCCATTTTACTTTGATAGTGTATCACACAAAAAACTTTTAATCAATCAAAACATTATATTAGGCGGAAAAATTTTTGCAAGTCCCCTTATTTATTGCAATTACGACTGCAGCCATTGCAACTTCCACAACACATTGCCGCAGCAAAACCTTTTGATTTTATCCTCTTCTTGATATAAGCAAACAGCCAAATAACAAGCAAAATTGCCCCAAAACCAATCAAAATTTGTGCCAAAAATTTGTTTGAGAAAATGTTATAAATTAAGAAGCACATAGCATACGCCACAGCAAATTGCGTTATGCAAGAAACAAATGTCCACTTCCGACCAATTTCCTTTCGCATAACAGCAATGGTAGAAATGCAAGGCAGATAAAGTAAACTAAATATCATCATAATGGCCGCCGTAAGCGGTGTAAAGCCGATTGCAAAGCCAGATGTTAAAAAACTCACTCCCAAAGTCTTGTCGAAGTCACTCGATGTTGGAATTTTGTTAACAATCGCCATAGTGCCTACAACCATCTCCTTAGCCATTACTCCAACAAGCAAACTTACAGCAATTCCCCAGTTTCCAAGACCGATTGGTCGGAGCAACGCTGCAAGATATTCCCCAACAGTTTCCAGCATACTGTGTCCAGACCGAACGGTCGGTATATATTCAAATTTGAATGTAAAATTCTGCATTATCCAAACAATTACACTGAATGAAAGCAAAATTGTTGCAACTTTCGTAACAAACATTTTGCAATTTTGATAAATTACGCTTACAATTCGTCTAAAATCTGGAAATCTATATGGCGGGAATTCAAGAACAAATGACCTTTCCCCACTTTTTAAAATCTTTTTGTTAAAAATTGACGCCATGACAAGCCCTGCAACTATCCCCAAAAGATACAACCCTGCAATTATTAAGATATTTCCTTTTCCAAAAAACGCTCCACCTATAACGGCATAAATTGGCAATTTTGCACTGCAACTCATGTAGGAACTGAGCATTGCCGTCTTTATCTTAGCATTTTTATCTTCCAAATTTCGTGATGTCAAAACCGCTGTTGTTGTGCAGCCAAAACTCATTAGAATTGTGAAAATACTTTTGCCACTTAACCCAAACTTATAAAATAATTCCTCAAACGAAAAAGCAAGCCTAGACATGTATCCACTGTCTTCAAGAAGAGATAGAAAGAAAAATAGCAAAACAATTTGTGGAATGAAACTAAGCAGCCCACCAACTCCGCCAATTATTCCCTGTGCAAACAGTCCAACAACCCAATTAGGAGCATTTATTTTAATTAGAAAGTTTGAAATTGGGACACCAATACAAGTGTCGATAAATGTTTTGAGTAAATCAGAAAGCCACACCCCGACCGAAGAAAATGTTATGTAAAAAATTAAAAACATTAGCCCTAGAAAAATTGGAAGACAAAGATATTTGTTCAAAACTATTTTGTCAATCGCAAACTTGCCATATGTTGACTTCTTTTCCACCGTTTGACATTTGCTTAGCAAGTCTTTTATATAATCAAATCTCAACCTTGCAAGCATTGTCACATAGTCTTTCTCTAAAACAATTTTTGACAATTTAGTCTTTTGTTCGTTTGTGAGTTCAAGTTTACCCTTAACAAACTCGTCTTGCTCCAAAAGTTTTATTGCGATATAGTTTTTTCTCCTGCCAAGAAGAGTTATTTGGTTTGGAGTTAAAATTGAAATTATGTTATTTATTGGAAGCAACTTAAGATATGGCAAGTCCACTTTGCGAGCCTTGTTATGAATAAACTCCTCAATAAGTTTTGACCTAGAAACATTGTCACAAGTAATAACTTTGCACCCTAAAAGTGACGATAAGATGTTGTAATTATAGGATATTTTTCTCTTTTTAATTTCGTCAGAAAAGTTGATTGCTAAAATTGGATTGGCACCAAATTCAAGCAGTTCGAGGGTTAAAAGTAGGTTTCGTTCCAAGACATTTGCATCGCAAACATTTATGATATTGCCTTGACTACACAACAAATGGTCAATGGAAACTTGTTCCTCAAAAGAGTAACTTGTTGTGGAATACAATCCCGGCAAATCTACAAAATTGTATTTCTCGCCGTCAAAAGTTAAGGACTTTTCTTTCTTTTCGACTGTGACGCCATGCCAATTTCCAACATGTTCAAAACTGCCAGTTATTTTGTTATACAAAGTTGTTTTGCCAACATTTGGGTTGCCGATAAACACAATTTCAGTCGCCTTTTTCATCGTTTTTTGCCCCCTTTTTAACAAAAATACATGCAACTTCTTTGCGTTTGAGCGCTAAAACATAGCCACGAATTTCGAGCAGAAATACGCCATTTCTTACGCTTTTTTTGAGAATTTTTACACTACATTCCACAAAACCTAGTTCCAAAAGTCGTCTTTTTATTTTAATCGGGGCTTTGATTTCGCAAATTATATATTCATTTCCCTCCTCGCCACTGTCAAGCGGAAAAGCGTCTTTACACACAATATTATCCATATAATTTATATATGTTTGTCCAAAAAGATATATGGCAAAAAGTGAATAAAAAAGTCATGTTTTTGATGTGAGAGTTTAATTTGCAATTCGCTTCAAAAAAAATTAAAGCACCACAAAAAGTAGTGCAATATTTTAGTTTTATTAAAAAATTGATATTAAAATTTACACAAGAAAAGCCATTTTTGACTAATTTATGTTGTTCAAGAAAGAAATAAAAGTAGTTATATCTTTAAATTTTCTATAAACTGCGGCAAAGCGAACGTAGGAAATTTCATCAATAGATTTAAGTTTGTTCATCACCATTTCGCCAATGTCCGAACTCTTGACCTCTTGTGCTAAGGAATTGTTTATTTGTCGTTCAATGCTCATAATAATTTCGTCAATTTGGTTCATCGAAACAGGTCTTTTTTCGCAAGCCTTAATTATCCCACGTTTAATTTTTTGTGGGTCAAAAGTCTGCCTTGAGCCGTCATTTTTTATCACCAAAATTGGCGAACTCTCCACCATTTCATATGTTGTGAATCTTTTGCCACATTTCAAACATTCCCTTCTTCTGCGAATGGAATTTTGGTCATCAGAATTTCTTGAATCGACGACTTTGCTGTCGTTATAGCCGCAATAAACACATTTCATTTGTTTTCCCTCACATTTTCATGCAATTTTAACATAAAAACAGATTTTTTCAAAGCAAATTTGGAAGAAAAGTCAATTTATGGGATAAACATCGTCATTATCAAAGTTCGTCATGGGACTTTGTCGAGAAGTTTTGTTATAGCCGTCATAAAACTCACCGTCATACAGATTTCTTTGACTTTCCAACGGATTTTGTTGCGAATTTAGGCATTGTGAAGACACATTTCGCGTAGGATAAATGCCTGTTCGTTCTGTGTTTTGTGCAAATTGCTTTGACACCCCACTATTGTTTTGATACAAATAATCACTATTCCCAGTTTGAGAATTCTGTTGTTTCCCGCCATATGCCATGTAATTTGATGTTGGATATGTGCTTTTGTTTTCGCTTGGTTGTTCATAAACTGATTTTGTTGAAGTGGAATTTGTGCTATTATGTTGTTCTTGAACTTCAAAAACACGAACGGGTTTGTTCTTCTGTTTTTTTGTAGGCGGTTCTGCAACTTCAACAAGAATTATGTCCTCGCCAATTCTGCAGACATGAGAAAAAGGTATAAAAATTTCTTGCGAAGCCTTGAAAAAACTAAAGAAATTTTTACTGCCTGGCACAACAAACCCCAAGATTCTATTGCACCTCAAATCCATAACTACATCACAAATGTTTCCCAAAATTTTGCCTGTTAGGGCGTTGATAACTTCTTTGCTGCGAAGTTCCGTGAATGTCGTTTCCATATTTCTATAATTATGCTTATGGGTTTTAAAATAAAACAAAATTCTACAAAAAATGCTCTAAGAAATCTTGTATATATTTAACTGCGTTGGGCAATCTACATTGAAGGTGAAAAAATATGTCTAATAGAGTTGATATTTGTGGACTTAATACGTCAAATATTCCAAAATTGTCAGCAAACGAAGTGGCTAGTCTTATGAAACGACTAAAAGCGGGCGATGAAGAAGCAAGAGAAATGTTTTTGTATTCAAACATGAGGCTTGTTCTGAGTGTTGTAAAGCGTTTTGCGACCAAAAGTGACAATATCGACGACATTTTTCAAGTGGGTTTTGTGGGACTTATTAAGGCGATGGACAATTTTGACGAGCGTTTTAACGTTAAATTTTCGACTTATGCAGTGCCTATGATAATTGGCGAAATAAGGAGATTTGTTCGGGATAATTCTGCCGTTCGAGTGAGCAGAAGTCTGAGGGACATTGCTTACAAAGCCTTGCAAGCACGAGAAAAACTTTCAAAAAACACAACTATCGAGCCAAACATCGACCAAATTGCGACCGAAGCGCAACTTTCGCCAAGACAAATTTTGACTGCACTTGATGCAATATCCGAACCTGTGTCACTTTTTGAGCCAGTGTATAATGACAGCACCGAAACAGTTATGGTCATGGACCAAATAAAAGATGTAAAAAACAGTAGCGAAGAATTTATCGACCATGTTGCCCTAAAAGAGGCACTAAACAGCCTTGGTGGACGAGAAAAAGAAATCTTGTGGCTGCGATATTTTCTTGGCAAAACTCAAGTTGAAATAAGTTCACAAGTTGGCATTTCGCAAGCACAAGTTAGCCGTCTTGAAAAAAATGCCTTGGAAGAAATCAAAAAAAATTTCTTCTAGGCATAATTTATCCGATATTTGTTTTTTGTAAATCTTTTTTAAGTTTAGAAAGAATTTTCTTTTCTATTCTTGAAATGTAACTTTGTGAAATTCCAAGCAAGTCTGCAACTTCTTTCTGGGTGCTTTCCTCGTCACCATTAAGTCCAAACCTAAGTTCCATAATCTTTTGTTCCCTCTCGTTTAGTTTCCTAATCGCTTCCCACAAAAGTGCTTTTTCCCCATTCTTTTCAAGTGTTCCACTTGCTGTTTCTGCATCGCTTTCAAGAACATCACTAAGCAACAGCTCGTTGCCGTCTTTATCAAAATTCAATGGCTCATCAAGGCTAACTTCCGACATTTGCCTTGATCGTTTTCTAATGAACATCAAAATTTCATTTTCAATACATCTTGAAGCGTATGTTGCAAGTTTAATATTTTTCTCAACATCAAAAGACTGGACGGCTTTTATAAGTCCCACTGCACCAACTGAGATTAAGTCGTCAAGTTCTGCCCCAGTGTTATCAAACTTTTTGGCTATATACACAACAAGTCGCAAGTTATGCTCAATGAGTTCGCTTCTTGCACTTTCGTCCTTATTTCTAAGTCTGTCCAAAAGTTTTTCCTCTTCCTCTTGGGTTAATGCT
>ERZ808245.1207-NODE-1207-length-10854-cov-3.110658_pt1 | contig 10854 bp, 17 predicted proteins | sample MGYA00521243_ERZ808245 | MGnify/ENA primary metagenome ERZ808245 (study PRJEB31516, sample SAMN03275576) | gut metagenome | biome: mammalia-associated habitat; material: feces | host: Papio cynocephalus | place: Kenya | collected 2012-07-07 ... | reverse complement strand
ATGGTGGACCCTGACCGCCCCAAGCTGACGCCCGAGATGATCGAGGCGGGCTGGGGCCTGCTGGACACCGGCACCGGCACCCTGGACCCCGTTCAGGTCCGGGACGACGAGCTGGTGGACTGCGACTGCGGCGAGATGCCCGCCTTTGTGTGCCTCAAGGGCAGCTGGTACGAGGTCAAGGGCAAGCGAGTGGTCCGGGGCTGACCCCGGGGAGAGGAGAGAGCATGGGCAATAACGTGCTGACGGATATCAAGGTGTGGATCACGGCGGCCATCGCCGCCCTGACCGCCATCTGGGGCTGGTTCGGCTGGCTCATCGTCGCCTGGGTGCTGCTGATGCTGGCGGACTGGCTCATCGGCTCTGCGGCGGCAATGAAGCGGGGCGAATGGTCCAGCAAGAAGCTCCGGGAAGGGGCGTGGCACAAGGGCGGCATGATCGTCATTGTGTGCGTGGCCTGTGCGGCGGACTGGCTGCTGGGCTCTATGCTGGGGAACCTCCCCGGCGTGGTGCTGCCCTTTGAGTATACGGTGCTGGTGGGGCCTCTCGTGGTGGTGTGGTACATCCTGGGGGAGCTGGGCTCTCTGGCGGAGCACGGTGTCTCCATGGGAGCGCCGGTGCCCAAGTGGCTGGTGCGGCTGCTGGCGGCGGGCAAAAAGGCCGTGGACGCCGCCGGGGATAAGATGGCCCCGGAGGACGGCGAGGAGGTCCGGAATGAGTAACCCTTGCGCAGTCACTGTGCCGCTTTCCAAGATCGAGCGCATCCAGGTCTACGTCAACACCCGGCGAAAGACGCTGGCCCAGATTATGCGGGAGACCGGGGCAGACTACGGCCTCAATGGTACCCTCTACAACATGCGAACCCTGGCCGTCAACTGCCACCTCAAGGTGGACGGCAAGGTCCTGGCGAATCCCGCCTACACCGTGGCAGGCTACGCCTGGGATGATGGGCCGGACATCCGCATGGATATGCTGCCGAACAGTGCCCGGAACTACATCGCCTGCACGCCCATCATCGTGAGCGGCAGGGCCCTGGCCAAGCTCACCTATGACCCCGGCCAGGGCGGCATGCGGGGCAGGAGCGCCATGGGCATCCGGGGGGACTGCCTGGCCCTCTACTGCTCCCGGGACGGCTCCGGGGCCGCCAGGACGCCGGAGGGGATGCGGAACGACCTGGTAAAGGCGGGCTGGGACAGCGCAGTGATGCTGGACAGCGGCGGCAGCAGCCAGTGTGACTTCCAGGGCCAGCGGATCACAAGCTCCCGGCGGGTGCAGCACTACCTTCTCGTCTACCTCAAACGGGAGGGCTGCCCCTATCCGGAGCCCACGGCGCTGGTGCGCAAGGGGAGCTCCGGCAGCGGGGCCCGTTGGGTCCAGTGGCAGCTTCAGCGCCACGGCGGTGATCTGGAGGTGGACGGTTCCTTCGGGGCGGAGAGCAATCGGACGCTGCGGGCCTTCCAGCTGGTCTATGGCCTGGAGGTGGACGGCATCTGCGGCCCGGCTACCCGTGCAAAGCTGAAAGCGGAGCGGGAGGAGAAGACGGTGCGGGCCGTGCTCTATGCGGCCGCCAGTCAGGTGGGCATCACGGAAAGCCCGGCTGGAAGCAACAAGGTCAAGTACAACACCGCCTACTATGGCCGGAAGGTTTTCGGCAGTGCCTATCCCTGGTGCGTGACCTTTGTCTGGTGGGTCTTCCGGCAGGCGGGATTTTCCCTCTATAAGACGGCCTCCTGCACGGCGCTGGTGGATCGCTACCGGGAGGCTTCCCCCGGCCAGATCGTCCGGGCCAACTACCGGGCGGGGGACATCGTGTTCTTCGACTTCTCCGGCCGCCGGGCCAAGACGGAGCACGTGGGCATCGTGGAGAGCGTGGCGGCGGATGGGACCCTCACCACCATCGAGGGCAACACCGGCACGGGCAACGACGCCAACGGGGGTGCTGTCATGCGGCGGAAGCGGAAGCCGGGGCTCATTACCTGCGGCATTCGGCCGGGGTATTCGGGGGAATGAGAGAAAGAGGCCGTGCCCAAATTGGGCACGGCCTCTTTTGTAAATTTTTACTTGACATTGCGGGCTTAAACGCTATAATCGAATTAACCAAAAGGTTAATTCGGCGGTGATGTTCGTTGAGGATAACTTACGCTAATTTGAGGGTCGAAAAATACTTTTCCGACTTCAATAAGCTAAAAAGAAAGCTTCCGATAGAATGGGTTCGAATAATTAAAAAGCATCTTGACAACTTAGAGGCTGCGGAGTGCTTTGGAGATTTCTTAAAATTGGGAGTTGGGAAACCGGAACTGTTGACTGGTTATAAACAGATTCGATATTCTCTCAGGATATCTGCAAATATACGATTGATAATTGAACCAAATGCCACACAAGATACTATAATGATTTGTGAAGAAATTGAAATTAAGGGAGTGAGTGATTATCATGGCGACAAAGAGAATTGGTATATCCCGTGACTTGATTATTCACCCCGGTGAAACCATTGCCGATGTCCTTGAAGAGAGAGGCATTACCCAAGCCGAACTTGCGGCCCGGACGGGGGTGTCTCCGGCATACGTTAGCAGCATTATTTCTGGGAAAAAAGATATCTCTTCAAGCTTTGCTATGGCCTTAGAGTATGCATTGGATGTTCCAAAATCGTTCTGGCTTAACCTGCAGGCAAACTATGAGGCGCAGTTGTTAGAGTTGAATGAAGCAAATACTGTAACAGAAGATGAGAAAGCGGTACTATCGGAATTACACGAAGTCGTGTCATGGCTTAGAAAAATACACCGTATTCCATCAGGACAAGATAAGAATGGTACGATTCTATCGCTTCGTAAAGAATTTCGAATCAGTGACATTTCGAATTTAGGCACATTGGCTGCGGTAGGTGCATTCCGAGTATCAAAAAGAGCTCCTGTAAATCCAACGGTTATGGGAGCATGGCTTAAACTTTGTCAAGTCCTTGGGGAGGAAAATACGGAACCCGTTCCCCCCTTTGATGCTAAGAATACGGATCAACTGATTTTTGATTTAAAAACGGTCATGCTGGATCCTGGTGCCGATCTTCAGAGTGACTTGGCGGATGTTCTGAAGAGATACGGCATCAAGTTTAGTGTGGTAAAAAACTTTAAGGGAGTCCCGGTGCATGGCTATATTTCGCAGAATAAAGACGGCGAGTATCAAATGGCCTTAACCATTCGAGGGGCATTTGCGGATATTTTTTGGTTCTCACTGTTTCATGAGATTGGCCATATTGTAAACGGTGATGTTTCGAAGACATCTGGCTTTATTGATGCTGCGACTATTATAGATGAAGCGAAGGAAGCCGCCGCGGATAAGTTTGCTGGGGATGCACTACTTGAGCCGGCCAGCTATAAAAAATTTGTGGAGACCGGAGATTACAGTATCGTGGGAATCCGGCGGTATGCTGATAGCCAGAGGGTGGCACCCTATGTCGTTATTGGGAGACTTCAAAAAGAGGAGCGAATCCCATACTCCCATTTTAACGGATATAAAGTGCGGTACAAGTGGGCTGACTAAAGTAAGAGATTCAAGCGGTCAGGGTGGTTTGCCGCACCACATCTACCTTTCCGGTAAGGACGGCCTCCGTTAGCTCTTGCAGCAAGAAATGGAATCAAGCGGTTCAGAATTAAATATCAGAAAAAGGGGCCGTACCCAGAGTTGGTACGGCCCCTTTTTCTTGTAAACAGTAGTGTAAACAGTAGGAATAGATTTTTCGCTTTTTAATCAAATTTCTTGCGATTTTCCCAAAAGCCCAAAAGCGATAAATTCACAACAAAATGAAATGAAAAGCGAGGAAAACGGCTTGAAATCAACCATTTTCCTCGCTGGCGCGGAAGGAGGGATTTGAACCCTCGCACCGTTTTTTAGACAGTCTACTCCCTTAGCAGGGGAGCGGAAAACGTTGAGAATATGCGGTTTTTTGAACTTTCGTAAACAGTAGCGTGAACAGTGGCTTGCGATTTCTAGCCTTGCTTCGCCACTTGGTCCGGCTTCGTGATGTCCAGTGCGGCCCGAACATCGGAGGTATCCATGTGAGTGTACCGCTTCTGTGTTTCCAGCTTTGCGTGGCGCATCGCCTTCTGGATTGTAGCGGGAGCGATATTTCCTTTGGCCAGCGCCGTTCCGGTGGTATGCCGACAGGAATAGGGCGGCAGCTTCCGGATGCCCAGTTCTGCCAGCTTCGCATAGTACCGGGTATAGTAGTTGTCTTTCTGGACGGGAACCATCTTGCCTTTCTTCCCTGCATGGAGAATCAGATCGTCGATAATCGGCGCAAGGAAATGCGGGTAGGGGATGGGGGCCTCTCGGCGCACGGCAGTCTTCAGGCCGATATCGGTGATCTCCATCGCCTCCTGGTTCACGTTGCAGACATAGAGCCGCAGCATCTCACCAGGCATCATGCCGGTATAGATCATCAGCAGAATTGACCCGAGGATCATGTCACCGGGAGACCACGCCGCCCACATCTTGTGCAGCTCCGTTTCAACGAACGGTTCTCCCTCTTTCTCGTTGTTTTCCGGCAGAACCAGGAACCGTGAGAGATTTACCGCCGTCAATTTCTGCGCCATTGCGATTTTGAACATATGTGAGAGGGTGGATTGCATATCCTTTGCCGGATAGTAGGTCTTCGTCTCTTTGTCCAGGGTGCTCTGCAGCTCCTTGATGGTGATATCGTCGACCGGCTGAGACATGATGGTCTTCCACCGCTTGGCGGCGATATCGTATGCGACCTGCTTCGAGCCGCCGAGTTTCTTGTAGGGACCCGCAAGGTAGGCGTCCCACATGGCCTGGAAGGTGTTCGGGGCGCTGTCTGTTTTTCCCGCCAGCACAGGCAGGAAGGCCAGGGCGGCGCTTCTGGTGCGGAATCCGCCTTTGCTCTTTCGGATATACTTCGTCTTTCCGTTTTCGGTATAGCGCCCGACTGTCACAATTGCGGTGAAGGTCTTGCCACGCTTGATTACAGTGCCTTGGCCATTGCCGCGATGTTTCACATTTCCCATAATATTCTTCCTTTCATCTTGCCATCCGCACCTTACCGTGTTAAGATAAAAGGGCGCAAGGATAGGGAGACGCAAAGCGCCTCTGATTTTCTTCTTTCGTGGTTGTTAGGGGGAAAGCTTGTGCATTGCCGTCCTGGTGTTGGTAGCACCAGGACGGTTTTCATATGCTTATTCAGCCAGAAAACATCACATTATTTACGTAGTGTCTATTTACAAAGAGTGAAGTATGGTGTAAAATTCGACTATTAAGGAGGTAGTGCTTATGGTACTTGTAGATCGTGACATTACCAGAATGGTGCAGGAGAAGGAACTGATTGCGAACTTTGATGCATCCTGCCTGACGAATATCGGCTACGATCTGAGGACGGAATACTTTGCCGTCGACCAGAAGGAAACTGTATCCACTATCCTGAAACCGGGCGACTCTGTATTTGTGGCGTCAAAAGAAGCGATTAGACTCCCCGATGATTTGCTGGGAAGGATCTATTTGAAGAATAGCAGAATCCGGCAGGGGCTTTCGTTGGAAGCACCAGTCTACCAACCGGGGCACTTTACAAAGGTGTTTTTCCGGCTGAGAAATGTGTCTAGCGATGAGATTGAACTAACTGCGGGGCAGAAGTACGCCATGATCGTCTTTGAGCAATTGTCGGGTGTTCCTGATGAACCATACGATGGAACGTTCCAAAGTGAGATTGATTTCAAGGGATTAGCCGATTACACCAATATTTACCGGGGGCAGACAAAGAAGCTTGAAGATAGGGCCGAAGACCTCAAAAACATGGAGCGCAGCATCTATGCGAACGTGCTGGTTATCTTAACCGTGTTTGTGGCACTGTTTTCCTTTTTGACTACCAACATAGGACTGTTTTCGAGAGAAAGCACGAGCGCTGAATTTGCACTGTACAACTTCATTACTTTAGGCGGAATCAGTTTTTTGGTTGCTGTTCTTAGCAGCGTGATTGGCACCAAGAAATATGCCAAAGTACTTGTTTGGATAGCAACGGCGGTGTTCTTTATTGCAGCATTCGTTCTCTTGCTATTGAAAGGAAAAATTACATAAACCGAATTACGAGACCGACAGTTTAGGCTGTCGGTCTTTTTTATTTTCCTCGCAGCGCTTGGAGCGCTGCAGTTTGCTGGTTTATGGTGTCGATCAGCCGGGCGGCCTCGGCCTCTATCTGGGGCAGATCGGCGGGGGATGCCGTCAGCGCCCGGGCGGCCAGGGACTGGAGCTGGGGGTACAGCTCCTCCAGGAGAGCGCTGGTACGCTCCAGCTCGGAGAGAGCCTGGTCACGACTGCTCATTGCGGTAGAAATCCGCCAGAGCGGTGAGGGGGATGATAAACTCCTTGGAAACCCGGTCGGCGATGGCAACGGCGGTGGATTCATCATAGATGTGGGACATCAAATTGCGGGAATCGACCGCTTCATTCCAAAGTTCGGGACCATTGATGATACCCATGGAGTAGGCTTCCTTCAGGACGCTGCGGGGGGACACGATGGTCATCATCACACCTTGGTCCTCCATGTACTCTTTGAGGGACTTCCAGGCCAGCTCAAAGGTGAACTCAAAGCGCTGAATCAGGCCATCCCGGTAAAGCGTATCATCCGGAGCGGCCTGGTAGCGGGCAATCGCCTCTTCCAGCCGCTTCACAGCGTTCTGATAGTTTTCAATCTTCTGCAGCATACAGCGTCACACCATCCTTTTCGATGTTTTTCAAGAATTTTGGGTCCATGCCGGGGAGTATATGCACGATGTCCAGCTTCAGCAGCGTGGGAAGGTCCTCGGCGTCCAGCCAGAAGGCGGCACGCTCCTTCTGGGGCATCCCGTACACGGCCAGGTCGATGTCGCTGCGCTCCTTATTGTCCCCTCTGGCACGGGAGCCAAAGAGCACCAGCCGCTGGGCCCCGTGGTGCCGGGCCAGCTCTGCCAGTTGATGATAGATCTCTTCCATAGGATCACACCATCCCCGGCAGGTCGTAGCGGCGGCGGGTCAGGACCCGGCCCTGCCACACGATAGAGCGATTGCTGCTGTTCATGATCACCAGGTCGCAGTCATTCCGCTTCCGGTTCAGGGAGAAGAGGTAGGTGATACCCAGCACCGGGTCATAGTGCCACTGCTTGATGACCGTGGCCCCATCCACGCAGAAGACGCCGATGTCGCCGTCCCGCATCTGGTCGTGGTTGACGAAGGCGATGGAGCCGTCCGGGAAGTCCGGTTCCATGCTGTCGCCCTGCACCCGGACGGCGTAGGCGGCCCCCTGGGGGTCATCCGGCGTCAGGGTGTACGGCTCACAGCTCTGGCCGGTGATGCCCAGGGCCGGGCCAGCGGCGGAGGGGTCCGTAAAGAGGTTGACGACCTTCGGCTCCGGCTCCATCGAGGTCTCCACCAGGAAGCGGGCCTCGTCCTGCATTCTGGCCAGCTCGGTATCCGCCACCGACCGCACCGCCGTCTTCCCCCAGTGATCCAGACTGTCATAGTCCTTTGCGATCTTTGCCGCCTCGCTCGAATAGAGCGGGGCGGTTTTTTTGCTGCCCTGGGGAGGGTCCATAAAATCGTTGATGGTTTTCCCCAGTGCATTTGCAATGGAGCAGACGGTTTCGAGCGTTGGCGATTTTGTGGTGCCAGCGATAATTTTATTTATTGTTCCCTTCGGAACGCCAGAGCGGGCGGCCAGATCATCTAATGTGACCCCTGCTTCTTTTCGATATTTTGCAATGTATTCACCAAGTTCCATTTTTTCGCCTCCTTGATTTTGATTGTAGAGGGCATTACTCCGTATGTCAAGCGAAAAATTCCGTTTTCGGAACAAATTTTCTCGATGCGCTATTGACAAATGCACTTTACGGAACTATACTAACGCCATAGAGTTCCGCAAACGGAATTATTGGAGGTGAGATTGTTGAACTCTGTTTATCCGACGTTAGTGGGAGAGATCGCCCGGAGAGGAATTAAAAAGACCGTGATTGCGGAGAGGCTCGGCATTTCGGAGCGGACCTTCTACAACAAGCTTGCGGGCAACGCCCAGTTCACATGGCCGGAAGTTTGCAAAATCAATTCGTATTTCTTTCCGGACATGGCACCCAATGACCTGTTCGCCCGGTGTGATGGGGGGAGGTGAAAGGATGGGCTTGGAAATTGCAAGTCTTGCCTTTTCGGCATTTGCGTTTGGATTCACGCTGTGCAATGGCATTTGGGTGTTTTTCGGACCATCAGCGCAAGAAAAACGTGAGCGCAGAAAATGCGAGCGAAGCAAGGGCAATCAGGATGGAAATGACTGATATCGCCGTGGAAATGCGGGATTCTTTTTTTGCGGCAGCAGCTTCCTGCTCTGCAAGTTGAGCGTGGCGTTCTGCGGTATTGGCAATTCGATGAAGTTCATCCAAAGATTTGGTGTCGACAGCGATTTCTTTCAGAAGCTTTTCGTGCCGACCGGCTGCGGATTGTTCGTACTCAGCTTTAGCGAGTTCCATTCGTTTTTGCTCTCGTTCCCGAGATTGCTGGACGTATTTGTAGGCTTTTTCATTCATTTCATTCATAGGTACGCCTCCCTTTACCCTGATTCTACCAGGTTCGTAGGAGGAAGGCAAGCTCTTGGAGGCGGGCCTAGCGGCCAAGGAGGTGAAGACGTGAATCTTATTACCCTGCTTGCCATCGTTGTTGCGGTGGTTTCACTGGTCGAATGGCAGTTATGCCGGATCAGTGTGATGACGTTCGTATGGTACTTGACGGAAAAAGGCTTCCCTCTTCCGTCCGATGCGGACATGAAAAAGGGAAGCCGGTATGTCGTGGCGCATTTGTTCAAGGATTTGCACTCAGGTAAGCATTGATCGCCGCTGCGGTGACGCCTTCTGCGATGGCAGAGATCGCAGAAAGAGAGTAGTTCCGGATAGCCGCAGCACCTTTTTTGACGGTGGCCCACTGCTGTGTATCCCGGATTTTGGCTAGAAACTCATGCCCGGCAAAGGTCATGTCAAAAATGCCGTAGAAGTCAAGCTTCGCAGTATCCGGTTCGGTGATCTTTGCGTTGATGTATCCGCCCTCATGGAGCTTTTTGAGGGTGTACTCGACGGAATCTATTCCGAACTCAGAGACAGCCTGCTTAAAGTCGCAGGGTGTGTAGCTTCCGAGAGGGAATCCTTCGAGTTCCAGCAGGATAGCTCGGACGCAGTTGATATCCAGTTTCAAAAAAACACCTCCTTTCCACCAGATTCTACCACAGGGAATGGGAGGTGACAATAGTTTAGAGCCAAGGAGGTGAGGACATGAACGAGAAAAAGGTAAAGGCCTTCACAACTCGCATTTTGCAGGAATGCGAGAAGGAAGGCCTCACGATGGCAGAGGTGTCAATTCTTCCCCAGTACTTGCGAAACGCAATCGCAGAGGAGAACGAAAAGGTGCGGGAATCCACGCTGTTCAAAGTCATTGAAGAGCCGAAGCTTGTGCTTGACAGAAAGGTGCTGGCCCGGTACTTTGCCGACCGCTATTCCGGCGCATCGACCAAGGAGCTTGTCGACGAGCTGCGCACCCGTGATGGTGTCGAGGCACACGCCGTTGGCCCCAATGCGAGCATGACCGTCAAAGCAGAAGGCCCGGCCATTATCCTTTCCGTGATCGACTAGCCAATGCGTCTGGTTGGGAATACCGAGCGGATATTCGCATGAAAGTACTGCCCTTTGGAAGAGGCATTGAGCAGTCCGATATAAATGCTTTCCGGTACACCGGAATACGCATATGTGCCGCCGCTGTGAAAACGGATGTACAGGGTCCTGTTTTCATAACCGACGGCAGATAAATCGGACGAGCTGACCGGTATCATTCGCATTATTTTTCACCCCCTTTCGCCCAAATTCTACCACGGCGATGGGAGGAGAACAACCCTAACAACCACGAAAGGAGAATATCCGTGACAATCGCAGAAATCAGGCAATCGGACAAGTCAATGCTGCTGCCTACCGATGTCGCCGAGGTGCTCCAGATGGACGCACAGGCCGTCCGGGACACGGCGGCGAATGCGCCGGAGAAGCTTGGCTTCCCGGTCATCCGCATCGGCAGACGCACGAAGATCCCTCGCATCCCGTTTTTGAGATTCCTGGGTTATGAGGTGGAGACATGATGGACGCTTACACGATGGCACTGGTCATCATCGGGGCCGGGACGGCCACGGGCTGGGTGTTCCGGCTCATTGACAGGATCGAGGGGCGGAGATGAGCCATGGGAAAGAATGTTCTTGAGCGGATGAAGGAGAACGATTCTGAGCACAAGATCGCCATGTTCAAGGTGAAACAGCAGCAGGACTACTCCTTCAAGAAGAAGTACGCCAGGATTCGGGCCTGGGAGTTCTACAATCACCCGGAGATCGACGGCATGGCATATGTGGCGGTCGGAGGACTGGACAGCATTACGCTCCATGTGTTCCTCCGGTCTATCGGGATCGACGTTCCGGCAATCTCGGTCTCCTCCCTGGAGGACAAGAGCATCCAGCGGGTACATAAGGCGCTTGGCGTGACCGCTCTTCCGCCGGCAAAGCGGGAGGATGGGCGCTACTGGAACAAACGGGAAGTGATCCGGCAGTTTGGGTTTCCCATCATCTCGAAGGAGACCGCAAACAAGATCGCTCTGCTCCAGCATCCATCCCCGGACAACGCTACGGTCCGGCACGCTATCATCACCGGGGAGACGGGAGAGTATGGCGGGTTCCGGACGGGGACCCGGATGCAGCTGGCGAGGAAATGGCTGGAGCTTTTCGGAGGCCCAGAGAACGAGCGGGAAGGTACGCATTACAAGACGGCACCCTTCCTGGTGTCGGATAAGTGCTGCTATTACCTGAAGGAGAAG
>ERZ808245.1206-NODE-1206-length-10854-cov-6.982313_pt1 | contig 10854 bp, 10 predicted proteins | sample MGYA00521243_ERZ808245 | MGnify/ENA primary metagenome ERZ808245 (study PRJEB31516, sample SAMN03275576) | gut metagenome | biome: mammalia-associated habitat; material: feces | host: Papio cynocephalus | place: Kenya | collected 2012-07-07 ... | reverse complement strand
TCGATGTCAAGCAGCACATCCCACTGCTTGCCCGCACAGACAGCGTCCATCCACCAGTCGGTGAGGAAGACAGGCAGGTCGCGGTTCCAGCGGCAGAACTCGATGTAGGTCTCTTTGTTGGTCATGATGCCTGTGTAAATGTTTGAGGGACAAAGATAAGCATTTTTTCCGAATCTGACAAATTTAGTCCCCTATTTGGCGTTTTTTGAGGTGCGGGCAAGGAGCACAAGGACATGAAACCGGCAAAACACAAGCATTAACAAATACTAACAACTAAAGCAAAACCCTTCGATATGGTCTCTATAAAATGGGTTGAATCACATACTAATCACATACTAATCACATACTAACCACATACTATTAACATAGTTTTACTTCAAGGATATTACGAGGAGAACACAAATGCTTGTTAGGAGGAAATTGGGGGAAGATTGGGAAAGGATTGGGAGAGGATTGAGAAAATAACGAAAACAGATTGAGAAGGGAACGAGTGGGAATTAAGAATGTGTTGAAAATAAATTGAAAACGCCAGAAGGTACACGTGTGCGGCAGTCGAAATTGCGTGTGACTGCACGGCAGGGGAAGGGCAGGAGTTGAGCAGACAATAAAAAGAAAAAAGCCGTCTCGCGACGGCTATTTTTCCACGGTATTAGTCTGTTTGATTTTTAAGGTACAAAAAAGATTGTGTCGATAACTTTCTTTTGCGAGTGCAAAGGTACTGCTTTTTCGATAGCCCCACAAGACCATTTTTTATGTTCTGCAACACATTTCAGGCCTTATTTTAGCAAAAACATGTTTTACAACACATATTTTGCAGTTACATTCAGAGCAAGAACAAAGAAAAAAGAGGTATGTGAGCACTTTTTCTATCTTTTTTCCAACTAAAATTCGAGGTACCATTATCTTTTTTCCAACTCTATCACCTCCAAGTCTCGAATATCCGCCCCGTCAATGACAAAACGTAAGAGTGTCTGCACAGTCTGCCACCCCTGTTTGCCTGCTGCGCCCGGGTTCATGGTAAGGAAACCCCATTGGCGGTCGTATTGCACCTTGAGGATGTGGCTGTGCCCGCAGACAAAGAGTTGGATGCGCCGATTAGGGTCCTCGGAAGACTGACTCTTGCGGAACATGGGCAGGAGCCACGGGTTGTATTTGCCCGGATATCCGCCGATATGGGTCATGAAGACGTTGACCTCCTCCACACGAAAGCGGTAGAATTCGCTGAGGGAATAGCGCACATCGCCGCTGTCCATATTGCCATAGACGGCACGAGTGGGCTTGAATTCACGAAGAGCCTGCAAGACTTCGATGCTGCCAATGTCACCCGCATGCCATATTTCGTCCACCTCGCGGAAATGCTCGAAGACACGCGGATCGAGAAGTCCGTGGGTGTCGCTGAGAAGACCAATTTTTGTCATTTGCGATTTGCGAATTTACGATGCGCTATTCCAGAGTGCGTAGTTATTTCTTTGTAACTCTATCCAATATAAAGATACTCAACAAGATAGAAGCAACCGCGACAGACAGGAAGAAGATAATGTCGCGCATGTCCACGACACCGCGCGAGATACTGCTGTAGTGGGCTTGCAGGGCTACCCAGTAGAGGACAAAACAGGAAACCGCGCCCAAAATGAAGGCGATGAGTTGGCTTTTGGTGAGGCTGCCAGCCAACACGCCAATGCCCGTGAAGGCGGCACTGAGCAACACCAAGCCCATCATGGAACCGCAGAACTGCCCGCCATCGATATTGCCGAGGGGCTCAGCCATACAGAAGACAATGAAATAGTGCACAGTACAAGGCAACAACGCCAAGACTGTGAGCGTCCACGCTGCCATATATTTGCAGACCACGATGCGCCAAAGCGGGATAGGCTGGGCACGCAACAATGTCCAAGTGCCACTGCGGCGTTCCTCGGAAAAGAGGCGCATAGTGAGCGCAGGGCACAAGAGCATCAACAGCCAAGGCGACAACTGAAACAGCCCATCCACTTGCGCGTAACCCGACTCGATGACATTCCATTGCCCGGGGATAACCCACAGGAAGAGACTGATTGCCAGCAAGTAAAGCCCAATGACGATATACGCAATGGGGGACGAGAAATAGTATGCCAGTTCTTTGCGGTACATAAAATATGGTCGGCGGATGATGAGGTTGCCCGGGAGCGAAAGTTATTTCTTGACGGGAGTTTTCGGGAAGACAATCCAGAAAGAAACGGCTACGAAGAGGGCAAAAGCGGCGAAAATATACCAACTGGTTTGCCAGCCCTGCCAAACAGTCATGGCACCTTCGGCGACAACGTTGTCAGCGTAAACGAAGTGATTGACAATGGCTTGCGCGGAGAGTGTGCCGATGGTGGCACCGAAGCCGTTGGTCATCATCATAAAGAGCCCCTGTGCGCTGGAACGGAGTTGCACATCCGCCTCCTGGTCCACATAAAGCGAGCCTGAGATATTGAAGAAATCAAAGGCAAAGCCATAGACTATGCAACTGAGAATGAACAAGATAACGCCAGGGAAGCCCGGGTTGCCGAGTCCGAAAAGTCCGAAACGCAATACCCATGCGAACATAGCCATGAGCATGACATTCTTGATGCCGAACCGCTTGAGGAAGAACGGGATACAGAGAATGCACAGGGCTTCGCATATCTGCGAAATGGAGATGAGCATGTTGGCATGCTGTACGCCAAAGGTGTCGGCGAACTCGGATATGGCTTCGAAACTGGTAATGAACGGGTTAGCGTAACTATTGGTGACCTGCAAGCACATGCCGAGCATCATAGAGAAGATGAAGAAAATCGCCATCTTCTTCTGTTTGAACAGTTTGAAAGCCTCCAGACCAAGCGCCTCGGTGAGGGATTTGGCAGCCACATTGCCTTTGACAGGACATGCGGGGAGCGTGAGGGAATAGAGGGCAAGCAGGATACTGAGTCCGCCGCTGACCATGAATTGCAGGCTGGTTTTCTGGAAACCGCAGAGGTCCACAATCCACATGGTGGCGATGAAACCGACCGTTCCGAAGACACGGATAGGCGGGAAATCCTTGACCGTATCGAGCCCCGCCTGACCAAGTGCGGTGTAGGCTACGGAGTTGCTGAGGGCGATGGTGGGCATATAGAACGCCACGGATACAGTGTAGAGCGTAAAGAGTGCAGCGAACTGAATATCAGCACCATACATAATACCATAGACGCTGGTGGCAACCATGAACAGACCCGCCATAGCGTGGCAGATACTCAACAGTTTCTGCGCGGGAATCCAACGGTCCGCCACGATACCCATGAGGGCGGGCATGAAGAGACTGACGATACCCTGAATGGAATAGAACCAGCCGATATGCGTTGCCAAGCCGTGGTTGGCCAGGTAGGTGCCCATGGACGTGAGGTACGCTCCCCAAACAGCATATTCGAGGAAGTTCATGACGATAAGTCGAAGTTTGACGTTTTTCATTGTGTAGTTGATTGGTTTATAAGTTAATAAGTTTATACGTGGTTGAATAAGTTGATGCGTTTAAGCCGTTAAAACTCAGATGTGAAGTGGAACGTGATGTGCTTGTAGTCGTTCTGCGCCATTTGGAGGACGTAGGAGGAGTCCGCCATGAAGACATCGCGCCCGTCTTTGTCGGTAGCCATGTATTGGGCTTTGCGCTTTTTGAACATCTCGAGTTCGGCATCATCGTCGGACTCAATCCAGCAGGCTTTGTACATCTGGAGCGGCTCCCAACGGCATTTGGCCTGGTACTCATGCTCGAGACGATACTGAATGACCTCGAACTGGAGTTGCCCGACCGTGCCGATAATCTTGCGCCCATTCAGTTGACTGACAAAGAGTTGCGCCACGCCCTCGTCCATGAGTTGGTGGATGCCCTTGTCGAGTTGCTTTTGCTTCATGGGGTCGGCGTTCTCGATGTACTTGAACATCTCGGGCGAGAACGACGGCAAGCCCTTGAAATGCAGGTTTTCGCCCGAAGTGAGGGTGTCTCCAATCTTGAAATTGCCCGTGTCGGGTAGTCCGATGATGTCGCCGGCATACGCTTCGTCCACTGTCTCTTTGCGCTGCGCCATGAAGCACGTGGGGGCGGAAAAGCGCATTTGGCGGTTCTCGCGCACGTGTTTATAATAGGTGTTGCGCAGGAATTTGCCTGAACAAATCTTGAAAAAGGCTATGCACGAGCGGTGGTTGGGGTCCATATTGGCGTGAATTTTGAAGCAGAACCCCGTGAAATTGTCCTCCATCGGGTCCACACGGCGTTCGATAGCGTCCACAGGGCGCGGCGAGGGGGCTATGCGCACGAAGCACTCCAGTAACTCCTTGACACCGAATGTGTTAAGGGCAGAGCCGAAGAACACTGGGGCAAGGTCGCCCGCGAGGTACTGCTCCTTGTCGAAGGGGTTGTACACGCCGCTGATTATCTCAAGGTCGGACTGCAGTTTCTCCGCGTCCGCGTCGCCGATGAGGGTCGCTATTTGCGGGTCTGTGACATCGTCAAAACGCAGAGATTCAGTCACATGCGTCTTGTCTGGGGTGTAGAGGTCAAGCGTGGATTGGAAGATATTGTACACGCCCTTGAAGCGTTGCCCCATGTTGATAGGCCACGACAGCGGGCGCACGTGAATGCCGAGTTCGCTCTCCACCTCGTCGAGGAGGTCGAAGGGGTCTTTGCCCTCGCGGTCCATCTTGTTGACAAACACCATGACCGGCGTCTTGCGCATACGGCAGACCTGCATCAGTCGGCGCGTCTGCGTCTCCACACCCTTGGCGGCATCAATCACGATGATGACGGAATCCACCGCGGTGAGGGTGCGGAAGGTGTCCTCGGCGAAGTCCTGGTGCCCCGGGGTGTCGAGGATATTGATGTGGAAGGACTCCCCCGCCCCCCTCAGAGAGGGGGTACTATCAGTATCAGGAAGCCCCTCCTCTGGAGGGGTTGGGGAGGTCTGATAATCGAATCCCATCACCGAAGTTGCCACGGAAATGCCGCGCTGCTTCTCGATTTCCATCCAGTCGGAGGTGGCTGTCTTGCGTATCTTGTTGGACTTGACGGCACCTGCCACATGGATGGCACCGCCGTAAAGCAGCAGTTTCTCGGTAAGCGTGGTCTTACCCGCATCGGGGTGACTGATAATCGCAAAGGTGCGACGACGAAGTATTTCCTGTTGGTCTGCGTTGTTGAGCATAAGTACTGAATAAACGCGCAAAGATACTACATTTTCTCCAAATATGCAACCCCATTCTCGCGCGTTCGCACGCGCGCGCATATTTATAAGGTGTCACATCAACGCACACACAGCATATTGCACAAAACACCCCGTCATATTTGCAAATATCAAAAATTTGCAGTAATTTTGCGCAACGTTTGCGGAAAACTTGCACAAGTTGCACAACATTCCCGCAACACACACCGAGCAACCACAATGATTGACTGGAGCAACATAAAGGCAACTCTACGCAAATATCTGATAAACAAATACATAATTGCCATTCTGATATTTGCGCTAATCTTTCTTTTTATCGGCGACCAAAGCATGGTCAGTTGCATACACCGAGGTCTCCAAATCAAAAAGACCAAGGCACAAGTAGAACATGCTCATCAAGACACAGAACATGCCCTACGCACCATACAAGTGTTGCAAGACATCGACAGTCTCGAGCGGTTTGCACGCGAACAATACGGCATGCACACAGACAACGAGGATGTATATCTAATTGACAACTAATTCAGTAGCAACAATATGAAGTGGAGCAAAATCCTATTGATTGTCGGCATGGTAGTCCTTCTTGCAGGCTGCGTCATGAGTTACATGAAACTGCAACCCTACTCCGACTATGTCCTCGTCGCGGGGGCGGTCCTCATCATCTTCCGCGGAGCCTTGCATAGCCGCGAAAAGGCAGAGAATATACAGCCCAAGGACACCGACGACTCCCCTCAAGACTAACCGAAGGAACCGCATGAAAGCCATCACTATCAAGGACATAGCACGCGAATTGGGTATCTCGGTCTCCACTGTCAGCCGTGCCCTGCAAAACCACCCCGACATCAGCGAGCAGACCAAACAAATAGTGCGCGACTGCGCAAGGCAACTCAACTACAAGCCCAACATCATGGCGAGCAACCTCCGCACCTGCCGCAACAACACCATTGGCGTCGTCCTACCTGAAGTCAACCATCATTTTTTTGCCTCCGTGCTGGACGGCATCGAGCAGACCTCCAACGATGCCGGCTACAAAATTCTCATCTGCCAAACGGGCGAAAACGTCGAAAAAGAGATTGAGAGCGTCCAAGCCCTCATCGGCAGTCGTGTCGCGGGCATTCTGGTGGGCGTCAGCAAACAGACCGTCCACCTCAACCATCTGCAAGAGGTCATCAACAGCGGCATACCCCTCGTGCTCTACGACCGCCCATGCCCCTCGCTCAAGTGCGACCAAGTTCTTTCCGACGACTACACAGGTGCCTACACCGCTGTCGAGTACCTCATTCAAACGGGCTGCAAGCGTATTGCTTATTTCTCATCGCCCATGCAATTGGAGGTGGCACGACGCCGCTATCAGGGGTGGCGCGATGCCCTTTTGCACTACGGATTGCCGTGCGAGGAAGACAACATCACCACCTGCGACACACGTGCCCAGGCCATCATCGACACGCCCCATATACTCCAGATGCCCGACCGCCCCGATGCCATCTTCTGCGTCAATGACAATTGTGCCTCAGGAGTTCTCTATGCTGCACAAATTCTCGGCGTATCCATCCCCGGCCAACTGGCTATCTGCGGTTTCTCTGACGACCCCCTTTGCCGCACCACATCCCCCATGCTCACCACGGTGCAGCAGCATGGAGTCGAGATTGGGCGGCGTGCCATGCAGCGGCTCCTCAAGCGTTTGGACGGAGACGAGCGCATCTTCCAGACGGAAATGGTACCCACCGATTTGGTCGTCCGAGAAACCACCAAGTAACCTCCACGTTTTCCCTCTCTGAAAGGGTCTGGGAAATCTCGAGACCTTTTCGGGTCTTCATCGGGTGATTAACGGGTGATTATCGGGTGATTAACGGGTGATTAACGGGTGATTCCAGAGAGGTTGTCGAAAGGTTATGCCCCCTTTCCTCTCCCCCTACCCTATTAATTATTAACTATTAACCATTACATATACCGTATGTTAAAATACAACACATGGACCATTGAGCAAGACACGTGGAGTCCCGAGCAGGAACCGCTATTGGAGCAGCAACTCAGTTTCGCGAACGACTACCTCTGCCAGACTGCCCATTTCGAGGAGCACTATGCGGGAGCGCAACGCCTTTGCACATTCATCAAGGGGGTGGAAAAGCCCATTCCCAACATCTCCTCCATCTCTGTCCGGCTCCACGACGAACGTCTCGACCTGGCAAACTGGCAGGTTGAGGAGTTTCACCGCTGTCTCCACAAGAACACGCCCCTCCTCGAGCGCAACTTCACCGCCGTCTCGCCAAAAGGTTTCCGCATACACGTGAAAGCCCGCCGCGAACTGCTTGCCGGCAAAAAAGAGGCGATGCAAATCACCTACGAAGTCCGTTCCGACAATTATAGCGGCCCCATATCGCTACTTGCCCTCTTGGGGGGCGGCGAGGAGAGCGTGGAGTGGTATCCCCTCATGAACTATGTGGGGCAGGACCTCTGCTGGATGTGGCTCCAGATGCGCTACATGGACATGCAACTCTGTTGCGCCATGAACTACACCATCTTCAAGAACGAGACCCCCACCCCGCACCGCCCCATCAAGATTGAGAAACAACACATCGTCGGATACTCTGCCACCCTACCCATCTTGCCGGGCGAAACCTACACGCTTCAGAAGCGCGTGGTAGTGCTCGACTCACGCCATCACGAGAAAGACCAACTCACTCAAGACGCCCTCAAATGCTTGACAAACTGGTAAAAGAGCACATTATCCTTGGCATTGACCCGGGCACGCTGTTCATGGGCTATGCCCTCTTGCACACGGCAGGCAAACAAGTTGATATTCTGGATTTTGGCGTGTACGATGTGCATAAGTTGAACGACCAGTACGCCCGCCTGCAACGCGAGTTTTTCTTCCTACAGGAACTCATCGCGGAGTACCACCCCACCGAACTGGCTATTGAGACACAGTTTGTGGATAAGAACCCCCAAACGATGATTAAAATCGTCCATGCGCAGGGGGTCGCTATTGCCGCAGCCCTCTCCAAGGACATTCCCGTCAACGAGTACTCGCCTATGAAAGTCAAGATGGCGATTACAGGCAACGGACATGCTGACAAACAACAGGTTGCATCCATGCTCCAACGTTTCCTTCACATACCGGATGCCGATATGCCGCGCAAGTTGGATGCCACCGATGCCCTCGGCATTGCCTACTGCCACTACCTGCAACTGGGGCTGCCGCTCAAGGAAAAGGGAGCCAAAGACTGGACCACCTATGCACGGCAGAAAGGGCTGACCGACAAGCAGTTAACAGGACCCAACGCCAAACTGCTGGCGGCTATGCAACAGCACAAAAAGTGAAACAGGACAACAAATACCTCTTTTTTTCATTTTTTCAATCCCCATTATTTGGTATTTCAGTTTATTTGTCGTACCTTTGCAGCAGTTTTGAGAATAGATAACAACAAACCAAATTTTAAATAGTTATGGCTTACGTAATTTCTGAAGATTGTATCGCTTGTGGCACTTGCAAGGACGAGTGCCCGATGGGAGCCATCTCCGAAGGCGATCGTTACTCCATTGACCCTGACTTGTGTACTGAATGTGGCACATGTGCAGATGTCTGCCCAAGTGGCGCAATTTCCAAATAAATTGTTATTGAGAGTACTACTTGGGGCTGCCTGACCGATAGCGTTAGGCAGCCTTGCTTTTTCCATACTTTTACGCAGGTGCCCTAAACACGGAACTTTTATTATGCGTCCTGTTCTTGCGGCACTTGTATATTGCTTATCACATAGATAACGACCCCACAAACCTCGCGATTTATAGGGTCGTCTTTTGTGTCCCCCGAGGGACTCGAACCCTCGACCCACTGATTAAGAGTCAGTTGCTCTACCAACTGAGCTAGGGAGACATTCTTTTTCCAAAAGCGGGTGCAAAGGTACTGCTTTTTTTTGAACTAACCAAATAACGGCATGACTTTTTCTCAAAAAAGATACTTTTTTGCATAAGTCATAGAAAAACACTAACTTTGCGAGATGTTTTTATGGCATTAGCGCGAATGAACGTATGGCAAAGTCACTGAACCAACTGTTTTATGAAGCCACCGGCAAGAAAGTCGGTGACCAAACGGCATTGACTGCTTCGGGCAGCAACAGGAAGTACTATCGGATTGCAAGTGAGGACGGTGCAGTGTCGCTCATTGGTGTGCAAGGCACGTCCCACGATGAGAACCACGCTTTCCTGTATATGGCACAACATTTTCTGGCGCAGGGGCTCAACGTGCCGCGCGTGCTGGCGGTGAGCGATGACGAGATGTGCTATGTGCAGGAGGATTTGGGCAACACGCTACTCTTTGATTACATTGCCGACGGTCGCAAGACGGGAGTGTTCTCTGCCAAAGAGAAAGAGATGCTCCGCCGTACGATGCGTGCATTGGCTAAGTTCCAAGTGGTTGGTGCACAAGACTTTGACTTCAACCAATGTTACCCGCAACCCGAGTTCAACCTGCGTTCCATATTGTGGGATTTGAACTATTTCAAGTACTGTTTTCTGAAGGCTACGGGGCTTGATTTTCAGGAGGACAAGTTGGAAAATGAGTTTGAGCGGCTTGCCTATATCCTCTTGCAGAACAGGATGAATGCCTTCATGTATCGTGATTTTCAGTCGCGCAATGTGATGATACGCACCGAAGCCGACGGGACAGAGGTGCCGTATTTTATTGATTTTCAAGGCGGAAGACGCGGACCTGTGTACTATGACGTGGCTTCGTTCTTGTGGCAAGCCAAGGCGAACTTCCACCCCGATTTGCGTGAGGAACTGATAGAGGTGTACTTGGACGAGTTGCAGAAGTATATGCCTGTTGACAAGGATGAGTTCTATGATACGCTGAAGCATTTCGTGCTTTTCCGGACGATGCAGGTGTTGGGCGCGTATGGTTTCCGCGGTTATTTCGAGAAGAAGCCACACTTTTTGCAGTCGATACCTTTTGCCATAGAGAACCTGCGCGCGTTGCTCAAGTATGCGAGTGACGACTACCCGTATCTGATTGAGGTTCTGCAGAATATGACCGAGATGAAGCAGTTCAAGGAGATGGGTGTGCGCAAGCCGCTGGTGGTGAGGGTGTACAGTTTCTCATACAAAAAAGGCATTCCTGCGGATAGCAGTGGCAACGGGGGAGGTTTTGTGTTCGACTGCCGCGCCATCAACAACCCCGGCAAGTATGAGCGTTTCAATTTCTTCACGGGTATGGACGAGAATGTGATTCAGTTCTTGGAGGAAGACGGTGAGATAACGCCCTTCCTTGAGCAGGCGTATCAGTTGGTGGACTTCTCTGTCAAGCGATATATGGACCGCGGGTTCCAGAACCTGATGGTCTCGTTTGGTTGCACAGGCGGGCAGCACCGCTCGGTGTATGCGGCGGAGAAGATGGCGGAGCACATCAACAAGAAGTTCGGTGTGGAGGTGCAACTCATTCACCGTGAGCAGAATATGGAGAAAGTGCTCAATGCGACCAACTGAGGAATGAAGAATTAAAAATGAAGAATTAAGAATTGTATGCTTGGTTCGTTTACAGATTAGGAGTTGATTATGAAGTTACTGTTTGTCCTGCTGACTATGCTGACCACGTACTCACAGAGCACGTTCCACACCGAGTGCCCCGTGGAGGTGAATGCCTCGCAAGAGGCGTGCAATGCGGTGA